>ERZ834798.2980-NODE-2980-length-11506-cov-2.641254_pt1 | contig 11506 bp, 8 predicted proteins | sample MGYA00519689_ERZ834798 | MGnify/ENA primary metagenome ERZ834798 (study PRJEB31850, sample SAMEA3708761) | human gut metagenome | biome: human gut; feature: human-associated habitat; material: faeces | place: China | collected 2014 ...
CGTCTGCAAAAGCTCGTTGAAACAGTCGGGGGAATAAATTACCTTGCCGACGAACTTTTCGCTCGGCGAGACTGTGTTGAGCTGCTTTTCGCTCTCTTCGAGAAGCTGTCTTTGCATACCAGCATCCATAAACGGCTTGTCGAGATTGTCAAGCGCGCAGAAATATCCGTTAAATGACGAGGCTTTTTCACCCTCATGTGCGGAGAACATCGTGTTGAACGAGTATTCGCCGTGCTCATATCTGAGGCTTGTTCCGTTGGTGTTCATGTAGAGCTTTTCGCTGTGCTCATAGTCGGAGATAAGCTGCTCGAGAATGACTTTCGGATATTCTTTTTTAGTTTGGCTCATGAATTCCTCTATTCTGTCAAACAGCTTGTTAAGATCGGGCTCAAAAACTCCGGTTTTGTATTCGACTTTTGCAGTGAAAGGCGCTATCTGCTCGGCTTCATCGGGAACGGAAGATTCCGCCGCGGCGATGCACTGAGTCGCAGCTTCGTCAATCGCTTCTTTTGTCGCCTGATTTATGCTTGTGACGCCTTTTTTGCCGTCCTTTATTGCTTTCATAGAGATGCTCGTGTTGAATGTGGAGCGCATCAGGCTGAATTTTCCGCCGTCAACATTCAGCTCATCTTTTTTGCTTCTGCCGACGATGCACTGAGCCGCATCCGCGCCGCAATGTTTTAGCGCCTTGAGTGTGTATTCTGCTATCTCATATATATCAGTCATTTTCATCGCTCCTTTCTCAGCGTCCGCCGATATTTACTTTGCATTTGACGGCAGGGCCGCCCATGCCCACGGGCATCGGCTGTTTCTTGCCGCACATACCCGAGCAGGTCCACACCATGTCATCTGAGAGCATATCGACAGTCTTGAGCATATCAAACGCTATGCCAGATATTGTCGTGTCTCTTATTGCTCTGCCGAGCTTGCCGTGCTTTATCTCATAACCCATGCAGACGCCGAACATGAACTCTCCGGTCGTGTCCGCCTGACCGTTGTTGGTCTCCGTGAGAAAATATCCGTCATCTATCGAAGCTATCATATCTTCGAGCTTGTCCTTGCCGGGGAGAATTGCGGTGTTTCTCATTCTTATAAGCGGCTCGTCCGATAAGCTCTCGCGTTGCCCTGCGGCTTGACTCCGAAATGCTCCGCGCTCTCTCGGCTGTTCATGTATCCTCTGAGAATGCCGTCTTTTATGAGAATTGCGTCCTCCGCGGGCGTGCCCTCGTCGTCGACAAGAACGGGCAGGGGAGCCGAGGAGCCGTCCGGCAGGGTGTGAGCGAAGTCGACCATGGTTATAAGCTCGCTTGCGACTTGCTTGTTCATGCAGTGCGCCGCGACCGAACCGCCGAGCACTAAATCGGCTTCAACCGTGTGACCGACCGCCTCGTGCGCGAGTATTCCCGCGAGGTTAGGATGCATCACGACATCTCGGTATCCCGCGTCCGCATATACGCCATCAGCTTTTTTCATAAGGTTTTCATAAAGTACATCTATGCCGCCGAAAAGTTCATCAGGGGAGGAGAATACCTCGGTGAAGAATCCGCGCCCGCCGAATACTTTATAAAGCTCAACATTTGTTCCGTCCTTGGCTTCGGCGGTCAGAAAAACATAGACAAAGCTTCTCGGCACGAGTGAATATGAATCGAATCCGTCGTTGACGCAGAGCCTTTTCTCCATCGAATCCGCCCTGATGCTTATCGAGCGGCTGACGAGATCGGGATATTTCTTTGCGATATATTCGTCGATCTCTTTTGCAAATTCAATATATACTTTCTGCTCGCAGTCGTTTATGTCGCCGTTCATCGTCTTTATCCCGGCGGGAATCGGTCTTATTATTTTCGCCTCGTGGCTGACTCTCGAACTCAGAAACACGGCGTTGTCGCTCGCGGCTTTGAGTACGCTTTTAATGCTCTCTTCCGAGTATTCTGCGCTTGAAGCAAAGCCGTAAACTCCGTTTTTATATACTCTGGCATTGATGCCGCTCTTCTCCGTGCGTGCGTTGCCGACGAGATTTCCGCCGAGCATAGACACTCCGCGCGAGGTGTTCTTCTGCGCACGCAGCTCTGTGTGGTCGCTGAGCAGCGCCCTGTGCGGCGAAAGGATATCCTTTATCATATGACTTCTCCTTTGCAAAGAATTTTTCTATCTTAATCCCTGACTATATAGTATATCACTATTATCAGATTTTTCAACTTCGCGCAAAAAAGAAAAGCAAAAAGACAGGCGTTTCAATTGACTTTGATATCCTTAAATGTTATCATTTTAGCGCGAATTTTATTGTGCGGAGGAAGTGCTTTGGGAAAGTTTGAAAAAGTGCTCATAGCGAGCGATTTTGACGGCACACTCAAGAATGACGACGGAATAATAACCGATGATGTCCGTTCGGCAATAGCCTATTTTATATCCGAGGGCGGATATTTTACGGTCTGCACCGGCAGGACATATCAGGGCTTTCATCTCTATGATCCATCTTATATCAATGCGCCCGTTCTGCTGACAAACGGCTCCATGGCGTATGACTATGAAAAAAACGAGCCTGTGTTCGTAAACGGTATAGATGCCGAACACGGAATCCCGTTCGTCAGGGCTATAATGGAAAAATTTCCGGATGTCTCAATAGAGATGTATCCGTTTGACAGCACCTATGCAATACATCTCGATGACACTTCCCACCGCCATTTTACAAGTCAGGGTATACCCTATAAAGTTGTCAGTGATCCGTCCGAGACGGAGTTCCCCTGGGCGAAGGCTATGTTTGACGCGGAGGGAATATCGCAGGAAGTGCAGGCGTTTATGCGCGAGAATTTTGATGATCCCGCGTTTTTGCCGACAAACGGCGGATATATAGAAGTCATGAAGAAAGGCTCAGACAAGGGCACAGGTCTGCTTTTCCTCGCCGACGCTCTCGGCGTTCCTCACGACAGGACTTTTGCCGTGGGCGACGGATATAACGATATCGAAATGCTCGTCGCGGCAAAAGCAGGATTCGTCCCTGAAAACGGCTCGCCGGAGGCGCTCGAGCACGCCGACTATGTTGTGCGCTCGAATAACGACGGCGCTGTGGCAAATGTGATAGAGATACTCGATAATATTCTCTGAAAAGCTGTTTATTTTTGCCAATCACTTGAAGTATCATTAATAAAGTATTATAATAACATTCGACAGAAAAGGCGAATGTGTTGTAAAAGATATCCCCACGGAGGAATCGAATATGGAGATAAAACAGACCAACTTTGCAATAATCGGTCTCGGCGGACGCGGTCAGGGCAACCTCGGCGAGCTTATCAGCATTGACGGCGTAAAGGTTGTTGCCGTCTGCGATAAGTACGAGGACAGAGCACGCCGCGGAGTTGAGATAGTCAAAGAGAAAACGGGCGAGGAGCCCGAGATGTATCTCGACTATAAAGAACTGCTCAAGCGCGACGATATCAAGGCTGTTATGGTCGCGACTACTTGGATAACCCATGTCCGCATAGCGGTCGACTGCATGAGAGCAGGCAAGCATGTCGCCATGGAAGTCGGCGGAGCAGCGTCTATCGAGGAATGCTGGCAGCTCGTCAGGGCTTCCGAAGAGACCGGCAAGTTCTGCATGCTTCTTGAAAACTGCTGCTATGACCGCAACGAAATGGCTCTTCTGCGTATGATGCGTGAGGGCATTTTCGGCGAAGTTGTGCATATGCAGGGGGGCTATGAGCATGACCTCAGAGATGAGATAGGTCTCGGACGCGAAAACCGACACGGCAGAATACATAACTTCAAGAACCGCAACGGTGAGCTTTATCCCACTCATCAGCTCGGCCCTATAGCTAAGGCGCTGCATATCAACCGCGGCAACCGCTTCCTCACTCTTACTTCAATGGCAAGCAAGGCGTGCGGACTCAACACCTGGCTCAAGAACACTCAGGGCGAGGATTATGACCTCGCGGATTACAAATTCAACCAGGGCGATATAGTCACTACTATGATAAAGTGCGCTCACGGCGAAACAATAACGCTCGTGCATGACTGCACGCTCCCGCGGCCTTATTCGCGCAATTATAAGATTCACGGCACCCGCGCGGCTTATAACGAGGATGCAAAGGGAATATATATCGACGGCGTGACGAAGCACGAAGAAGGCGACTGGATGCACAGCTGGGAGCCGTTTGAAAAGTATCTTGAAAAATATGAGCATCCGCTTTGGAAAAACTACGCTTCCGAGAGTGAGAAGCACGGCCACGGCGGTATGGATTATCTCGTTTTCTCCGCATTTGTCGAGAGCGCTATGTATGACCTCGAGCCTCCGATAGATGTTTACGATGCGGCAACATGGATGGCTATAACCTGCCTTTCGGAGCAGTCGATAGCAATGGGCAGCATGCCCGTGCCCGTGCCTGATTTCACAAACGGCATGTGGATCGACAGAGCTCCGGCAAGACGCAGCAGATATAACGCAGAGGAAATCTGCGAAGAGTTTTTCAGTGATGAGGAGAAAGGTGAATGAGCTTTTACATCGGTGTTGACGGAGGCGGAACAAAAACGGCGTTTTCCCTTTTTGATGAGGACAAAAATGTAGTCAAAACGGTCTACGGACCGGGAAGCAACCACGAGAATCTCGAGGGCGCGTTTGACGAGGCGAGCGCGGTTATCTGGAACGGTATAACCGAACTTGTCGGCGAGGCGGGAATATCTCTTGACGATGTTGCTTTTTCGCTGATGGGTCTTGCGGGAATCGACCATCAGTTCCAGCATGATATCATGTGCGAGAAGCTTTCGGAAAAGGGGCTTCGGAACTTTGCTATCTATAACGACGGCTTTATCGTCGTTCAGGCGGGCTCCGAGAGCGGCGCGGCAATAGGCTATAACTGCGGAACGGGTACCTGCTGCAACGCGATTGATTCAAAGGGCAATATGCTCCAGCTCGGCGGACTCAGCGAGTGCACCGGCGATATGGGCAACGGTAACTGGATAGCCCAGACTGCATTCAGGCTCATATACGATGAAGTCTATCTCGGACTTGAACCCACTCTTATCACGAAGATGTACTATGATGCATTCGGCATCACTTCGCGCGAGGAGTTCGTCGGAACCGTTGCAAAGCTTGAGACGGAGGAGGCTCCGCTCTATATCAAGACTCTTATCGGCTCGTTCTTCAAGGCGGCGGCTATGGGCGATGCCCCTGCGCTCGCCAAAACGGACGAGATGGCAAAGCGCGGCGCGCAGTTCATCGCGGCGCTTGCAAAGCAGATGGAGTTCGACGGCGACGAGATAGAGGTTGTTCTTTCCGGTTCAATGCACACGAAGCTTCCGAACGATGCTTATATCGAAAAGCTGCACGAGTATGCGCAGCAGATGAGCGGAAGAAAGCTGAAGTTCATAAAGCTCGATAAGGAGCCTGTCACCGGTTGCATAAACTGGATATTCAGGCAGTATAAATAAGGATTTTACAGAAAAGGGAGTAATATATATGAAAGAAATTACAGTAGCAGTCATCGGTTCGGGCAGCACATATTGCCCCGAGCTTGTGGACGGATTCATAAAGGCTCAGTCCTCGCTCAAGCTCAAAAAGATATCCTTTATGGATATAGACGAGAGGAAGAGAACGATAGTCGGCAACCTCTGCCTGAGAATGCTCAAGAAGGCGGGCATAGAGTGCGAGACTCTTCTCACCGATAACCTTGACGAGGCTCTTCAGGGCGCAGACTTTGTTGTCACCCAGATAAGAGTCGGCATGCTTCATGCCCGTTATCTCGATGAGACTATCCCGCTCAAATATGACCTCATCGGTCAGGAGACCACCGGCATCGGCGGCTTCTTCAAGGCTCTGCGTACTATTCCGGTCATGCAGCATATCTGCGACCGCATCGAGGCTATCTGCCCTAACGCATGGCTCATCAACTTCACCAATCCCTCCGGCATCATCACCGAGTTCGTGCTCAACCACACCAATGTCAAGTGCATGGGCCTTTGCAATGTCCCGATCAACATGATCGACGATACAAAAGAGGCTATGGGTGACGACTGCGATATTACATATGTCGGTCTTAACCACCTCAGCTGGATAACCTCCGTCAAGAAGGACGGCAAGGAGCTTATCGACGATATGCTCGCTCAGGGCTTCTCGACAAAAGTTATGGCGAACATAAAGGACGACGGCTTCTCGCTCGATTGCCTCAACGCCGTTCGCGGAATTCCTTCGTCTTATCTCCAGTATTATTATTGCAGAGATGCGAAGCTTAAGCATCAGAAAGAGGATGAGAAGTGCCGCGCCCGCGTCTGCATGGAGATTGAGGAAGAGCTGCTTGAGATGTATTCGGACGAGACTCTTGTCACAAAGCCCGCTCTTCTCGATCAGCGCGGCGGTCACAAGTATTCTCTTGCCGCAGTTTCTCTTATCGATTCTATCGCCAACGATAAGCGCGATGTCCAGATAGTCAACATCAAGAATAACGGCACTGTTGATTTCATGGACGATGACGACGTTCTCGAGATAGCCGCTGTTATCGGCAAGGACGGCGCAGAGCCCGTCGCTATCGACAAGGTCGATAACAGACATATCATCGGTCTCATGCGCGTTGTAAAGGCGTATGAGAAGTACACCGTCGAGGCAGCGACAACCGGTTCCGAGGCAGCAGCTATCAATGCGCTGCTCGTGCATCCGCTCGTCGGCGACTGGGAGAAGGCACACAAGTGCTTCGAGGAGATGAAGTGGGCTCACAAGGCTTATCTTCCCGAGTTATTCCCCAACGATGTTGTCATCAAGTGCTGAAATTAAATTTTTTTATCCCGCCGCTTAATACGGCGGGATTTTTATATGCATGAAAAAGAAACGGATTGAAAAATTTATAAGAAAAATCTATATAATGTATATAATATCAATATATTTGAGATAAAGTGAAAAAATTGCATATTATTCAGCTTTTTTGTCTGTTTTTGAAGTAATATACCAATTGTTACAGTTTTGTTATCGTATGTAACCGTTTTTTCATTATGTTGTAAACAGGAATTAATTGCATTATATTTACACTTGTGGTAATATATCCTACGGTGGTTTATTACCGAAAAAATCGGAGGAAAATTGTATTGAACAGTCAAAAACTAACCGTGAATCGTGAAACGGTAATAAAAATTACGGCTGTAGTTGCTATTGCGGCGCTTATGTTCAGCCTTATACTTGTGTTTAACGGCATGATAGGATATGCCGCCGATGATTATCTCTATTTCTTCAAGTACACTGGACATGTTGTCAAAGGCACGCCGGAACGCCTGACGGGAATAAGGGATATTTTTACGGGCATGGTGACGCATTACAAGATCTGCAATGGCAGAATACCGGCGCATTTTCTCCTGCAGCTGTTTACTCTGTTCGATAAATCGGTCTTCAATGTTGTGAACTCCCTGTTCTTTACATTGCTCGGCCTGCTGATATATTTTCACGCAAACTACAAGCGACCGATAAATATACCGCTGCTGGTCTTTATTTATGCCTTTGAGTGGCTTGGAATGAACAAACCCGCATCGGCCTATATCTGGTACAGCGCAGCGTTCAATTATCTGTGGACAACCGTGTGGATACTGACTTTTCTTATGTTCTACCGCATCCATGATACGGAGTCCGAAAAGCCGAAGCCTTCAAAAGAAATTATTCTTTCGGTTCTCATGTTTGTCGCCGGCGTCTTTGCGGGTTGGACAAATGAGAATATGGGCGGCGCAACGATGGGAGCTGTTATGCTCTTCTTGATCTACTTCAAGATAAAGAAAATGCCCGTCAGAGCACATCATGTTACCGGACTTCTCGGAGTCATAACCGGATTCGGAATATTGCTTCTCGCTCCCGGCAACAGAGTGCGTATCGATAATACCCACCGCGAGCGGAATATAATGAAGCATTTGCTGTGGTCGGCGGAGCAGATATATTTTAATATCTGGCGTGCTGTGCTGCTTATGCTTGTAGTTTTGGTAATTGTCCTGTTAATTGTTTGCATCAAAAAGAAAAAGCTCAACTGGCTCCTGCCGTGCATATATCTGCTCACCGGTGCGGCAGCTGCGGGAGTTTTGATAGTTTCGCCCGAAGCGCCTCCTCGCTCTTTCTTCGGCGCAAATATTATGTTCGGATGCGCGGCATTTGTCCTGGCGGCTCAGCTTCTTGACGGCAAAATGGACGGAATTAAGAAAACCGCTGTTGTGCTTTCAGTTTTGGTTGCCCTTGGTTTCAGCGTTATCTATGTCGGAGAATATTATGCGCTCAAGTCCGACAGCATCGCTTATGAAGAGGCTGAGCAGGCGATATATGAGCAGAAAGCGGCGGGCATAAAGGATGTCAAAATACCGCGCAGTCGACCGCGCAAATCTTATTGGTCGCTGAATTCATATATGATAAATATTACCAACGATAACGCGAACAACAAATGGTTCAATGATTGGACTGCGGTGTACTACGGTGTTGACAGCGTTACCGTGGTGAAGAAGCCGAAAAAATAAGCAAAAATCTCTGTTTAAAGGTTAAGGTAACAACATGGCAGAAAATGTGAAAAGGAAAAAGAAGAAAAGAGCGGTGCTGATAGTTCTCATGGCGCTTGTGCTTGCCGTTCTTGCTGTGGTTTGCGTATATGAGACCGAGCTCAATAAGCTGGATTCAAACGACGGCGTAGATAACAGCTTCTATGATTCTCAGTTTAAGAACAAAAAAGTCATGGTTATAGTCCCTCATGAAGATGACGATCTGCTTATCTCCGGTCAGGTGCTTCCGCCTATGTACAAAAACGGCGCCGATGTCCGTGTCGTGTTCGCAACAAACGGCGATAAAAGAGTTTCTGCATACACCCGTCAGAGTGAAGCCTGTAATGCGCTTGAAAAACTCGGTATACCGAGAGAGAAAGTAATATTTCTCGGATATCCCGACGGAACGCAGCTCTACGTCGGCAAAAAAGCTTTTTCTTTCTCTTCCGGATGGGATCATACTTATGCGGGAAAGGGATTTAAAGATTATCACTTCGACCGTTTCGGAACTCACGCCAAATATACAGCCGAAAATATGGTTGATGATATCGAAAGTGTTGTTCTCGAATATCGCCCGGATTATATTTTAGCAATAGATTTCGATACCCACACGGATCACCGCGGAGTCAGCATATCGTTTGAAAAGGCGATGGAGCGTATCCTGAAAAAAGAGAGCGGATACACTCCGAAAGTGCTCAAGTGCTTCGGCTATTCACTTGCGTGGAAATCAAAGCCGGATTTTTATGCACTTAATATCAAGAGCACCGTGATGCAGGACAGAGAGAAGAATAACGATCCGTCATATGAGACCGATGTTCCGCAATACAGATGGAATAACAGGATCAGACTGCCGATAGATAAAAAGTCTCTCAGCCATTCGATACTCAGATGTTCCGAATATAAAGCGCTCAGCGAGCATCTTTCACAGTATGCTTATTGCTATTCCGAGCGCATAATAAACGGCGATTCGGTCTATTGGAATCGCCGCACGGACAGCCTCACATATAATGCCGATATCAGCGTGTCCTCCGGCGATGCTTCGTTGCTTAACGATTTCAGACTCATCGGTGTCGGAAACAGGACTGCCGGTCTCCATGTCAAGCTTGAAAACTGTGTGTCGAGATTCGATAAAAATGATGCACAAAAGACTGTGACTGTGAAATTTGACAGCCCTAAAACGGTTTCATGTGTGTCTCTGTATGACAACTTCGGGCTCAATTCAAATATACTCGGCGGAGTAATCACTTTCAGCGACGGAAGCAAAGTCGAAGTTCCCGCTCTCAATGCCGACGGCAGCGAGACCCGCGTTGTGTTTGAACCGAAGCATAACATTACCTCTTTTACATTCAAAGTGACCGAGTATGAGGGCGTGGCGGGACTCGATGAGATAGAAGCTTTTGAAAATGCCGATTATGATATGGGCTTCTCTCTTATAAAGCTCAAGAATGCCGATACGGACGATTATATATATAATTATCTTATCACTCCCGATGAAAAGTCTCTGAATCTCGGAGCGTATGCGTCCGACCCGAACGCCGGATACACAATTAAAATAATCGAAGGCGACAGCGTAAAACTCGAGGGAAACACGCTCGTGTTTGACGATGATTTTGAAAAATGTACGGTTCGCGCGGAGCTCAACGGCGATCCTTCAACCTATGATCAGATAACAGTCAAGCGCCTCAGCGAAAGGGAGCTCAAATCATACGAATCGTTTGAGAAGGTGAACAAAACCGTCTTCAAAATCGATACACTCCGTCTCAAAATGAAGAACCTTTTTGTCAACGGATATGTTTATGAGGAGCTGAATGATTTTGTTAAATCACTTGAAAAGAAAGCCGGCATAGAGATCAGTGAATAATTGTTGCAAATAATGAAAATTTGTGATACAATTCAGAAGCTATATTTGTGCAATTTCGGAGGGAAAGATGAAATTATCCTTAGTAATTCCCTGCTATAACGAGCAGGATAATGTTGAATTATTTTATAACACCGCAACTGAAGTCTTCAAAGACAAAGGCTTTGATTATGAACTCATATTCGTCAATGACGGCAGCCGCGATCAGACGATGGACAAGCTCCGCCACATCTATGAGATAGCCGATGAAAATGTGAAAGTTGTCGGATTTTCGCGCAACTTCGGCAAAGAGTCAGCTATATATGCCGGACTCAAAGAGAGCAGGGGAGAAATGGTCTGCCTTATCGATGCCGATATGCAGCAGCGCCCTGAGCTGGTACTTGATATGATGGCGATACTCGACAAGGATCCCAACTATGATGCCGTGGCATGTTATCAGGAGGACAGACGCGAATCAAAAGTTCTCTCGGCTTTCAAAGATTGTTTTTATAAGATAATCAATAAAACTTCGGAGATCGAGTTCAAAAGCGGCGCAAGCGATTTCAGACTTCTCAGACGCTGTGTGGTCGATGCCGTGCTCAGCATGAGCGAATATCATCGCTTCTCCAAGGGCATTTTCGCATGGGTGGGCTACAGCACCAAGTTCATCCCCTACACCGCCTGCGAGCGGGCGACCGGCACCACCAAGTGGAGCTTCTGGAAGCTGGTGAATTACGCCATCGAGGGAATCATCGGTTTCTCCACCGCCCCCCTGCGGCTGGCGACGTGGCTCGGCGGCGTGACGGGCGTTGCGGCTGCCATTTACCTGATCGTGGTGGTGCTGCAAAAGCTGATTCAGGGCATCGACGTCCCGGGCTATGCCACCATTATCGTGCTGATTTTGCTGCTGGGCAGCGTACAGCTGTTCTGCATCGGCATCATCGGCGAATATGTGGGCAGAACCTTTGAGCAGAGCAAGGACCGCCCGATTTATATTGCCAAGGAAGTTCTGGATTACGAGCAGAACTGACATAATAACACAAAAAAGGAGCAATTTTATGACAATCACAAAGGACATCCGGTACATCGGCGTCAACGACCATGCGGTTGACCTGTTCGAGGGACAGTACGCCGTTCCCGCAGGAATGGCATACAACTCGTATGTTATCAAGGATGAAAAGATAGCCG
>ERZ834798.3010-NODE-3010-length-11399-cov-3.664316_pt1 | contig 11399 bp, 8 predicted proteins | sample MGYA00519689_ERZ834798 | MGnify/ENA primary metagenome ERZ834798 (study PRJEB31850, sample SAMEA3708761) | human gut metagenome | biome: human gut; feature: human-associated habitat; material: faeces | place: China | collected 2014 ...
TGATCGCGCTGACCCTGTGTATCCTGCTGTTCACCTACGTCCCGGCGATCAGCACATGGCTGCCCAGCCTTATGGGGTACGGGCAGTAGCCCCGGCGGAGGCGCTTCTTTACGGTTCCGCCCGGCTTCTCCGCCGGGCGGATTCTTTTCCATTATAGTAACAACTTATGATTTCTTGCTTTTCGGCATGTGATGGGGCATAAGGAGAAGATGCTTCGAGAAACGATTCACAAACTAAGAACGGACATGTAATGTTGCAAGAGTATCTTGATCAGCTTTTTGACGCCTTCAAAGAGGGGATCTGCATCTCCGACGTGGAAGGGACCGTCGTGCATTTGAACAGGCGCCATGCCGAAATCACGGGCATCCCCCGCGAAGAGATGCTGGGGCATTCCGTGATGGAGTTCGTCAAGCGCGGCAGGCTCGACGTGGTGCTGAACCCGGAGGTCATGCGGACGGGGCAGCCCGCCACGCGCGTGCAGACCGTTTCCGACGGGCGGAAGCTGATCCTCGAAGCCAATCCGGTTTTCGACGCGCAGGGCAAGCTGGTGCTGTGCATCACCTTCCTCCGCGACGTGACCATGCTCTCCGAGATGCGGGAGCAGATGAGCGTCCAGAAGGAACTGCTCGAAGCGTTCCAGCAGCTCAGTACCGCCGGGGACGCACAGGAGCTTTCCCGCAAGACGCCGAAGCTGTTCACCAGCAGTGCCATGATCAAGCTCTACGGCGAGGTGAACACCATTGCGGAGACGGACGCCACGGTCCTGCTGCTCGGTGAGACGGGCGTGGGCAAGGACGTCATTGCCCGCCGCATCCACGCCCTGAGCCTGCGCAAGAACAAGACCTTCATCAAGGTGGACTGCGGAAGCATCCCCGAAAATCTTATTGAAACCGAGCTGTTCGGCTATGCGGCGGGCACGTTTTCCGGCGCGAGCAAGACGGGCAAGATCGGCCTCATCGAAGCGGCGGCGGGCGGCACGCTGTTCCTCGACGAAATCGGAGAGCTGCCCATGCCCATGCAGACGCGGCTGCTCCGGTTCCTTCAGGACTGGGAGATCATGCGCGTGGGTTCCACCACGCCGAAGCAGATCGACGTCCGCATCGTCGCCGCCACCAACAAGAATCTCGAACGCGCCATCGCGCGCGGGGAATTCCGCAGTGATCTCTATTACCGGCTCAAGGTGGCGGTGATCGCCATTCCGCCGTTGCGCGACCGCCAGGCGGACATTCTGCCCCTCGCACGCATGTTCCTGCGGTTTTACGGCAGCAAGTACCATCGACAGCTGGCGTTTTCCGAAGAAGCCGAATCGCTGCTCCTCGACTACAAGTGGCCGGGCAATATCCGCGAGCTGGAAAACCTTGTGCAGGGGCTGGCCGTGACCAGCAAGGACAGCGTGATCCGGGCCTCGGATGTCCCCATTTCGGGCGTGGCGAAGCCTGCCGCATCGGCGCGCAGGGACGGCCTCGATTTTGAACTCGACGGCAAGACATACAAGGAGATCATGAAGGACCTTGAGAACAAGGTCCTTTCAGCCGCGATGGAACGTTACGGCAGCATCACCGAGGTCGCCAGGCACTTTCAGGTCGACCGCAGTACGATTTTCAGAAAAGTGAAGGAATTGGAGAAAGAAGGGAAGATGCGGTGACGCTTGGGGCTGGGAGGTGACCGCTGTACATCGGGAATACATCGGGTGGGGCGGCGATGCTGGCTGTCGGCGTCTTCAGCCCGTTTTATCACCAGATAGGGAAAGGGCGGGGTATGGATTGCCTTCGGGGAGTGCCGTTCCCGAACTTGAAGCCACCCGTGAGGGAGCGCGTCAAGACGGAAAAGGGAGGATGCCCGGCGTTGTTCGGGGGCCTCTTTACGTTCGCCAGAAGTTTTTTGAGCCCCCGGTGCTGTTTCGAAGGCTCGCCAAGCCTCCGTTTTATGGATACGGCGCGTACCGCGGCCGTAACCAAGAATGGAATACAGTCAATAGGATGGGAGGGGGAAGCATGGATTCGGCCCTACCGCCGCATGAAGGCAGCCCGCTGAACTCCAGCGGGCTTTCCTTTTTCTGGCTATCCCATCATCCCCGCTAGATACTTTTCAGGGATACGGTCTGGAACCCGTCGGCGCTCCGCCCGTTGGGGTATTTCCTCTCCGCCGTATCCGTTCGGAATGCGTCACACGGTTGCCCATCTTTTCCGTCCGTAATCTACCGCATCTGTTGGAATAGCATTCGCGCCCCCCAGTCTTTTCCACGCTCGAAGGGGCGGCGTGCTACCCCACACGGAGTGTCCTTCCCCCTCGGCATTTTTTCCGGCTTTTTCTTTCGCCTTTCACAGCGCGCCATCCTGTCAATCTTCCTTTTTCCGTTCCGCATCCGTTTCCTTGCGCGGGCAGGTTGCGGTCCCATCTTGGGATCCTGGCGGTGTGTTTTCGTGCCCTGAATGCCTGTCGGCAAAGGAGTCCGGAAACTGCGCTGCCGTAACTGTGCGGCATACCTGACTGAAAATAAAGAGAACGGCATAAAGGGCTCTGTATTTTCATGTGGTGAGAATTTTTTCTCAATGAGATGCGAAAAGAGAATTCCAGGATGAGAATAATGTGCCTGCAATGATAAAAAATCTGTAACAATAGTGAGATGCGGAGTATGCGCCGTATGGCACAAAAATCGCATTAGAAAAAATGTCCGGTTACACGGAGAAGATGTGAAACCTTTTATGATAACAGGAGAAGTTTCATGGAATGGAATCCCGAAGTTGTACGCCGTGTTCGTGGGGCCATGCAGGACAGGGCCCGCTCTCAGGCCTGTCTGTTCAAGGCGTTTTCCTCAGTAATGACCCGCGAACAGGCCGAAGCCCTCGCCCGTGAGGGGATTGCCGAATACGGCCGCATCCGTGCCGGGCGCGACGGGCGCAAGCTGGCTCCCGAAGACTGGATGAACGAACACTACACCATGATGGGCGGCGTATTCGAGACGGAAATTTCCGACACCGAAGAATACTGCGAAATGAAGATGCACTACTGCCCCCTCCTCGAAGAATGGAAAAAGATGGGCCTTTCTCCTGAAGATCAGGATCTTTTCTGTGACGTGGCTATGGAACTGGATCGCAACCGCGCCAAGGAGCACGGCATCCCGTGCGATATCGTGGAACGCCTCGGCAAGGGCGACCCCTTCTGCCGCGTCGTGCTGTGGAAAAAGAAGAAGGATTGACCGGGACGGCGGGCTTTTTCGCCTGATCGCCCGACTCCCCGGAAAACGGAGGGCATACGCTCCCGCTTTCCGGGGGGCGGGGCCTCAACAACACAAAGGAATTCCATGAAAAACCTCAACGATATTTTTTCCGGCGCGGTTCTTCTATGCCTTTGCGCGGTGGGGGATTACGAAGTGTCGGCCTCCATCGCCCCGTCCGATGGGGAGGTTGTCGGGGCGGACGCGCTGCCCACGCTGGCCCTCGGCGGCATGGCGCTGTGCGGGGTTTTCCTCATCCTCCAAGGGCTGCTGAGGAACCGGCCCGGCCGTAGTTGGGGAAACCGATCCGCCGTCATCAAGACCCTTCTCTTTTTCGGTTTCTTCGTCATGTACCTGTCCGGCATGATCTGGCTCGGCGACCGGCTCGTGGAGCAGAGCTGGTTCCCGTGGCCGCACAACGGCGGGTTTACGATCTCCACGTTCCTGTTCCTGCTGTTCTCCCTGCCCCTTCTGGGACGCCGGAATCCCGTTGAAATCATAGGAGTGGCGGCGCTGACCACGGGAGCGCTGCTGTATGCCTTCGGATACTTCTTTCAGATCATGTTGCCGTAGGAGGACACGATGTCCGAGGTTTTTGCTGGGATAGAAGCGGCCTTGAGTTTCGGTTCACTGATAGCCAACGTCACCGGGGTTTCTTTGGGCATCCTGTTCGGGGCCATGCCGGGCCTGACGGCGGCGATGGGCGTAGCCCTGCTCATCCCGCTTTCCTTCGGGATGCCGCCCGTGGAGGCTTTTTCCATGCTGCTCGGCATGTACGCCGGGGCCATTTACGGGGGATCGATCACGGCCATCCTCGTCGGCACGCCGGGCACGGTGGCCGCCGCCGCGACCCTGCTCGAGGGCCCGAAGCTGACCGCCAAGGGGCAATCGCGCAAGGCGCTGGAAATGGCCACGTTCGCCTCGTTTTTCGGGGGCATCTTCAGCGCGGTCGCTCTGGTGACCTGCGCGCCGCTGCTGGCGACCGCCGCCATGTCGTTCGGCCCGGCCGAATATTTCGCACTGGCCGTTTTCGCGCTCACGGTGGTGGCGACCCTGTCTTCAGGGGCCATGTGCAAGGGGCTTGCCGCCGCATTCGTGGGCCTTTTCCTTTCCACGGTGGGGATCGATCCGGTTTCCGGCGATTTCCGCAACACGTTCGATGTGCCGGAACTGTTCAACGGCATCTCGCTGGTGCCCGCGCTCGTCGGGCTTTTTGCGGTATCGCAGGTGCTCCTGTCCCTTGAGGATGTCTTCCTCGGCAAGAGCGGGATCGTCAAGGAGGGCAAGCTGTCCAATCAGGGGCTGACGCTCAGGGAAATCTGGTCGAACAAGTTCAACCTGCTGCGTTCCTCGCTCCTCGGCACGCTCATCGGCATCATCCCGGCTACGGGGGCCAGCGCCGCGACTTTCATAGCCTACGGCGAAGCCAAGCGCTTCTCGAAGCATCCCGAAGCGTTCGGCAAGGGGACGCTGGAAGGCGTGGTCGCGACGGAAAGTTCCAACAACGGCGTGACCGGCGGGGCGCTCATCCCCCTGATGACGCTGGGCGTCCCCGGAGACGTGCTCACCGCCATCCTGCTCGGCGCGCTGATGATCCAAGGCCTGACGCCCGGCCCGCTGCTTTTTCAGGAGCACGGCGCCACGGTCAACGGCATCTTCGCGAGCTTCTTCGTCTCCAACATCCTCATCCTTGTGGTCGGGCTCATCGCCGTGCGCATCCTCGGCAAGGTCGTCCTCGTGCCTACGGCGATCCTCATGTCCGTCGTGCTCACGCTGTGCGCCATAGGCAGTTTTGCGGCCAACAACTCCACGTTCGACATCGGCGTAATGGCCGCCTTCGGGCTGCTTGGCTACCTGATGCTCAAGGCGGGGTTCCCCCAGCCGCCCATGCTGCTCGCCATGATCCTCGGCCCACTCGCGGAATCCAACTTCCGCCGGGCGCTGTCCCTCTCCCGCGACGACTTCAGCACCTTTTTCACCAGCCCCATATCCTGCGCCATATTGGCCGTCAGCGCCTGCGTCGTCCTCAAAACCATTTGGGACGAATACAGGGGATGCAAGCGCGAGGCGGTCTGATCCATCCACACTTTTTTCAGGAGGAGCCTTCATGAAGAGGAATCTGTCCCGGATGTTCCGCACCGGCGTTGCCGCAGCCGCAGCCCTGCTCTGCGCCATGCCGTTCCAAGCTGCGGCAGAAGACTACCCGAGCCGCCCGATCACCCTGATCATGCCTTTCGGCGCGGGCAACGCCCCCGACACCGCCGCCCGTATTATCGGCGACTACCTGCAGCGCAAGCACAACATCACGCTGCTCATCACCAGCAAGCCCGGCGGCAGCGGCATCCCCGCCACGCTCGAAACCGTCCGTGCCCGTCCCGACGGCTATACCATCAGCCTCACCTCGGCCAACGTGCTGACCGTCGTCCCGCAATACAAGAAGTGCGGCTTCACTTATAAGGATCTGGCCCCGGTGGCGCAGGTCAACGTCTTCACGATGGGCTGGGGCGTCCGCGCCGATTCCGGCATCGCCAGCGTGCAGGATCTCATGGACAAGGCCAAGGCCGAACGCGGCAAGTACAGCCTCGCCAGCCCCGGCGCGTTTACGGCCCAGCGCTTCTACCACGCCAACGTGATGAAGCTGTTCCCCGAATCCGACCTCCCCTACGTGGCCTACAACGGCGGCGCGGAAATCGTGACGGCGCTCCTCGGCAACCACATCTCCGCAGGGTTCACGCCCGTGGTGAACTTCAAGCCACACAAGGACATCCGCGTCATCGCCGTGTGCGGCGCCCAGCGCGATCCCAACTATCCCGACGCGCCCACGTTCAAGGAAATGTTCGGCGACGGTTTCGTGTTCGACTCCGTGTACGGCATCGTGGCCCCGCTCAAGACTCCCAAGGATCGCATCGAACGCCTCCAGAGCCTGATCAAGGAAGCCCTCAGCGATCCCGACGTGCAGGCCAAGTTCGCCAAGGTCAACATGACCACCAACTACCTCCCCGCCGACGAATTCGGCAAGGTCATCGAAGGGTACTACAAGCTCTTTGAGGAGCCTATCCGCAAGGCTAAGGAAGCCGAAAAGAAGTAAAGGCAAGCCCTTCGTCAGGAAGCCGTCCTCAGGGGCGGCTTTTTTGTTTGGGGCCAGCACGGGCGGCGTCAAGGGGGGCCTCCCTTCCGCTTGGCGGTTTTCGCCGGGGCGCGGGAGGCGTCCGTATGCCGAAACGCCCGGCAGCCGTTTTTCCCGCGGACAGCCACGGGCGCATCTGGGGATGGGTATCGCCCGCAACCCGATGAGGCCCTTTTGCAGGGGGAGGGCGGAAACGGCGGAGCCCCTTCAAGAGCAGGCGATGGAGGCCCGGTTCCGCTCTTGAAGACATGCGAAGGGCCTCCCCCCGGCGCAGCGGTGCTGTTGCATGAGAAGGTCCCGGCAGCCCCCGCCGTCCAAAGGCAGCCTCTCAGAATCGGTTTCCGCCACCCGCTTCGGGAACAACAAAAAAATACGGCTTCTCCTTTTTTCCACCTTTTCGCTTGTCTTTTTCTCATGCAGGTGAGAAACTCAAAAGAGTAACTATAAAAGTAAGATACATCGATAAAACATATAGATTTGCCTATTTGGAGACACCTATGAGATCGGAAATCCATGCCGCTGTCCCCCTGTGGATCAACACCCCTCTCGAACCTCCCCTCCCATCGGGTTCCCCCGTCACCGAGCGTTGGCGCCTTGTGCAGAAGCATCTTCCCCCGTTGGCGGAGCTGCTGGACGTGGAAATCGTGATCATGAACGCGGAAGGCTACTGCGTGGGGGGAACCGGCCCCTACCTCCGCGGTGTCGGGTTCCGGATGCCCGCGGACAATGCGCTGACCTACAGCCTGCGTTCCGGCCAGAGCTCCATGGTGCTGACGCCCGGCAAAGAAGAAGTCTGCCGTACCTGCTCCGGCAAGGGGGCCTGCGCGGATGTGGCCAATTTCACGGGGCCGGTGGTGATAGAAAACGAAATCGTCGCGGTCGTGCAGATCGTGGCCTTCACCGACAATCAGCGCGCCGAGCTGCTGATGAAGTCGGAAAAGGCGTTCGAGCTCATCAGCCAGATCATCGGTTTCGCATGGGCCCGCGGACGCGACGTGGAATCGCTCCCCGAACAACCGCGCGATGACCGTTTTCCCAGCATCATCGGCGAGAGCAAGGCCATCTTGCGGCTCAAGGCGGCTATCCTGAAGGCCGCCGGCACGAACGCCACCGTCCTTATCCAAGGGGAGTCGGGGACGGGCAAAGAGTTGATCGCGCAGGCGGTCCATGACAACAGCCCCCGCCATACGGGGCCGTTCGTCGCCATCAACTGCGGGGCCATCCCGGAATCGCTCATGGAAAGCGAGCTGTTCGGCTATGAGCCCGGCGCGTTTTCCGGCGCGAACAGCGGGGGCCAAAAGGGGCTTCTGGAACAGGCGCACACGGGTACCTTCTTCCTCGACGAGGTATCCGAAATGCCCGTGTCGCTTCAGGTCAAGCTGCTGCGTGTCTTGCAGGAGCGCGTTGTCCGGCGCGTCGGCGGGAAGGTCAACCACAGCGTGGACATCCGCATCATCGCCGCCAGCAACAGGAACCTCCGTGAACTGGTGGCGCAGGGGGCGTTCCGTGAAGACCTGTTCTTTCGGCTGGACGTGATCCCCCTGTTCGTGCCCCCGCTCCGGGAGCGGCAAGGCGACATCCGGCTGCTGGTGGCCCATTTCCTCCAGTCGTTCAGCCGCGAACGGGGCTGCACCTACCGGGTCGCCACCGAACTCATGCACGCTTTCGAGGCCTACCCGTGGCCCGGCAACGTGCGCGAACTGAAAAACTTTGTGGAATACGGGGTCGGGTTTTGCGAGCACGGCGTCCTGACGCTGGATCTCATGGATTCCCGCTTCAAGACGGCAAGCCCCCCTCCCGTCAAAACGGAAAAAGGTATGCCGTCCCCACCGCCGGGGCCTGCCCGCGATACGGCGGAATACGACAGGATCATGCAGCTCCTCGGGCGCTACGGGCAGCACACGGAAGGGAAAAAACGGACGGCCTCCGAACTGGGGATCAGCCTTGCCACGCTTTACCGCAGGATGGGGCAGCTGGGCATCACGGCGAGAAAGCACGCGAGATGACTGAGGGCTCGCCTTTTCGCATGGATACGGCGGCAACCGCCCGCCCTGTCGCAATCCCCTGCATGGCGGGCCATTGCCTGTTCCAGGCCTTGGACGCCTTCAGCAGGCCTGCGCAAAGGAGAGGGAGGGGCCGCCTTCCCTTCCGTCATTTCCAACCCGCCCCAGCCCGCCTGGGGCAAAACATCCCGGCTGTGCCTCCTCCCATGCGCTGCCGGGGGGCATGGCGGGGAGGACGGACCGCGCGGGGATAAGCGAAACGGGCGAACCCGTAAGGATGGGCGGGAGGATGGACAGGATGCCTGTCGCTATCTCGAGCGAGATCGCCCCATGCAGGAAACAGCCATAGCGGATGGGGTGGGCGAACGGCTTTCCCTTGAAGGGGATCCGGTTTTTGAGGCCCCACAGACCCCCTATAAGAAGATGCCTTCTTGGGGGGGGGAATGCGGCTAGGCGGGTTGCGGCGAGGCAAAAACGGTGAAGGCGCATTGAGGAGTGCCATCAAGCGGTTTCGATTTGCAGCGGACAGATTGGGAACGCTTTTTCGGGTACGAAAAAAGGACTCATGATTGTTCATCATAAGTCCTTCAAAATTCTGGTGCGGCTGGAGAGATTCGAACTCCCGGCCTACAGGTTCGTAGCCTGTTGCTCTATCCAGCTGAGCTACAGCCGCATCACGAGAAAGAGGTATAGTCGGACGGCCCGGTTCCGTCAAGCGTTTTTTGGGGAACTCTCGCGAAAAAAATCTCTCCTGTGCGGAAAGAAATATTTTTTCCACTATAATATCATGATATTATCTGTTTTTATCTTCTTGAAAAAAGACAAGAAGCACAGCTTCCTTATGAGGCTGCCGGGGGATTGGGCCGAGGGATTCAATGACAGCGGGAGGTTGAAGTGGGAAAGGGGAGGGGCGTACTCCTTTGGAAAGCGTCCCTCTCCCTTCCTCAATGTGTCTAAAACTCCGGCGGAAGCTGGAGCATTTCCTCGTACGTGAACACGGGGCCGTCCACGCACATGTAATGGCTCCCGACCTTGCAGTGTCCGCATTTGCCGATGCCGCAGTGCATGTTGGTTTCGAGGGCCGTGTAAATGTCCGAGGGCTTCATGCCGAGTTGCATGAGGTCGCGGGCGACGGCCTTGATGCGGCGGGCGGAGGCGCAGATGATCGCCGAGGTGTTTTTCCAGTCGAGGCCGAGGCCGGGCAGCAGGTCGTTGATGTAGCCGATGTGCGCATCCACCTGATCCGTAGGCTTGGAGAGCGAGTAGTGCACCTCGACGCCGGGGACTTTCGCCCATTCGCGCAGGTCGTCCTTGAGCAGCAGCCCGTCATAGGTCGAAGCGCTCGCCATAATGGCGATGCGCCCGAAGTCCGGCTTGTTTTCGATGGCCCGGACCAGCGTTGCGCGCACGGGCGCATGGCCCACGCCGGAGCCGACGACCAGCAGATCGCGTCCCTTCAGCGTCTCGTAGGGCAGGGGCACGCCGAACGGCCCGCGCAGGCCCATCATGTCCCCGACCTTCAGGTTGTGCATGGCCGTGGTGACCTTGCCGACCTTTTTGACGTAGAAGGTGAAGGCATCCTTCACGCGGTCGCTGAACGGCACGGAAATGGCGATTTCCCCCGCGCCGAACACGGTCAGCATGAAGAACTGGCCGCGCAGGGCGGGGCGGCCTTGATTGGGGCGGTCGCGGTAACGGACCGTAAACCGCTTGATGCCCTTGGCTTCCTCAAAAATATCGATGATCTCCGCTACGAGCGGCGTATACGGCTGAGGGTCGAACAGGCGTTCCTCGCGCTCGTAGTGCACGTTGACCGCCGGGGCGGGGGCTTCCAGCACCTCGTGGGGCGTCCGTTCCTTCATCCGGGCCATGATGTCCACCATATCGATGGATGCCGGGCAGACGGCCGCACAACGCCCGCATCCGGTACAGCCCTTCATGCCGAAGCGCTCTTCGATATATTGCAGCTTGTCGTAGATCCGGTAGCGCACAGCCGAAGCCTTGGAGCGCGGGTTATGGAATTCCGCGTTCCGGGTGAACGATACCGACTGGCACGAGTCCCAGACCCGGACGCGGGTACCGGAATGGGGCGTGTCCTGCTCCTCTTCGGTGGTGAAACAGGTACAGGTGGGGCAAACGCGCGTGCATCCGGTACAGGCGATGCAGCTTGAGGCGATGGCGTCCCATTCTTCGTCCTTGAAGTGCGCGGCAAGCACCTGCCGGACCGTGGACGTGTCCAGCGTGCGGCGGAACGTCTTCAGCGCGTCTTCCTGCAACGCTTTCTTGCGTCTGCGGCCCGTGAATTCGAGGTCGCGGTACAGGAGCGGCGCGACGTGCGACAGGAGCGCCTTGCCCCGGTCCGATCCCGCCTCCACCCAGTACCAGTCGTTCTCTCCCTTCCCCCCTTTCTTGTGGTCGGGCCCGTAATCCGGGGTCAGAAGCAGGTCATACCCCTTGCCCGCCTGCATCCCGTATTCGGTGTGGGCGGTGATTTCCGCGAACGGCCCGGTTCCCATCGAGGCGCAGTAGCATTCCGGCCCGGCCTCAAGGCAGTTCACGGCGACGATGAACACGTGCTGGCGGCGCAAATGGTAATTGATGTCGTGGTGCTCGCCGAGAAAAAAGCGATCCATGTAGGCCAGCCCGTACGTGTCGCAGGGCCGCAGACCGAACAGGATCTTGTCTTCTTCCTGCAAGGATGACGAAGACGGCGCGCTGATGGCGGTACAGGTCTTCTCGTTGCCTTCCCAGCGGAACAGCTCCTCGCGCTCGCCGAAGACGAATCCCTTGGGCGCGACGATCAGGTTGGTGTATTCGTCCGGCTCCATGAACCGGACCTCTTTCCGGGTACGGCGCGACCAGATGCGCATCTGCGCGTTGTCCGGGCTTCCGCTCGGGACGAATACCGAATACCGCGCCGACCAGCGCGTCAGTATTTCGGGGAGATCCGATGCTTTGAACTTGAACATGAGGGCTCCTGGGGGAAAGGCGGGAATACGGGGGAGGGAAACCCTGCTGGAGAAAGGGTATCGCTCCCCCGCGCCCCCACCTT
>ERZ834798.3024-NODE-3024-length-11368-cov-3.559798_pt1 | contig 11368 bp, 16 predicted proteins | sample MGYA00519689_ERZ834798 | MGnify/ENA primary metagenome ERZ834798 (study PRJEB31850, sample SAMEA3708761) | human gut metagenome | biome: human gut; feature: human-associated habitat; material: faeces | place: China | collected 2014 ...
TGCCGGTAAACAGAAGAATGGATTCCCGCTTCTGCCACAGGGAGGTTGCTGGTGGTCTGGTCTTCATGACCTTTTCAAGCAGTGTTTTTCTATTGAGTTTCTCCATGAGTTTCATGTTCGGTACCTCTTTTCCTGATATTGCGGGCGTCATACAAAAATGCCCCGCTTGCAAGCGCTCTGCCGAGATTTCGGATGCAAACGCCCTTTTCCCACAGCTCCCGCAGCAGCTTTGGCGGCAAGCGCCGCAGTGCGTCTGTTTCTTCTACCCGCGCTGCCCGGCATTCGCAGAGCGCATCGCACGCGCCGCAGACCTCGATCAGCTTTTGCAGATAGGCCGCCTGCGCTTCGCCAAGCCCCCTGACCGCAAAGACCAGATCCTCCGCTGTCATCTGTGCGGATGATAAAATGGCGGCGCCGCGTCCCATCCAGAACAGTGCCAGCGTCGTGTCCGGCAGCAAATAGGGTTGTGCGCATGCCTCCGGCGACGTTTCACATGTGTGACCGGTTTTCTTAATGTCCAAGTTCTTTTTCCCTCCTGGCAAGATTGATCTCCCGCAGTGACCCGCAGGTCGGTTCATGCACCAGCACGAGGTCGCCGTTTTCGATCTCGGCAGGGAACATACTGAACTGCGGCTGGATGTACGGGCGCGGGTCATAGTTCGTGATAATGAGTTCGCCGTAGGTCGCGCCAGCCTTCTGCGAGAGGGGATTGTTTCTGCGGAATGCGAGGATAAAAAAATCGCCGTACAGACTGCGGATAAACGGGCAGTCATTGTACGACACGACGATGTATCCTTTGCATTGCGAGAGAATGTGGTGCAGTTCTTCGTGCTTTTCCTTCGGAAAGTCAACGGCGTATAAACTCTCGGCATCAAAGTACGGCGGGTCACAGTAGATCAGGCTGTCCGGCCCGTCGCGTTCGCGGATGATGTCCAGACAGTCTTTGTTTTCAATGATGACATCTTGCAGCCGTTTGGACGCATCGTCGAAAAGGTAGAGAAAGTTTGTCAGGTTGTTCGGCCTGACACCGAACGAGCTGGTCGTGCCGCTGAAGCTGCCGCGGCAGACCTTGTAATACGCGGCCGCCCGCTGGACATCGAACAGGTTGCTTCGCCCCCGCAGGATTTGCAGGAGTTCTTCCCGTTCCTCACCAGAAAAGCACTCCATCACGGCGTTTCGCTCGTCTGCAATGCGCTGCTGCAAAAGCTCTTTGTGCTTCATAAATTCTTTCAGGAGATCAAACTCGGCTCTCGAATGGAGCGGCAGGAATTTCAGCTCCTGCACCAACTGAATGGTACACTCCCTTGCACAGAGGAACAGATTTACAAGGTCGCAGTTGAAATCATTGTAAATGTCCATGCGGCTGACCTTGGGCTGCATACCGAGCAAAAGTGCGCCGCCTCCGCCGAACGGCTCCAAGTACAGCTTCGGGTTTGACGGGAACACCTGCCAGATGTACGGGATCAGCTTTTCCTTGCTGCCGATCCACGGAATAAACGGTCTAGCGATCCCGGCCACCCCCGTCCGGCTTCTCAGAAAAGTTCTCCATTGCCTGCTCCAAGCCGCAGATCGCCGCATCCAGACCGGCGCGCATTTCCTTGAGCTGCCGAATGGTGGAATACAGCTCCGCCGCATTGCTGGCGTAAAAATATCCTTCGCGGCTGCTGGCAATGGGGACGGCCTTGCGGCGCAGACGGTTGACCTTCTTCCGCAGGTCGCTCTCGCGGAGATTCTTCTGTCGCACGAGGTCGCGGCTGCAAATGAGATGCTCGCGCCCAAAGCAGAAGCGTTTCAGATAGTCGCGCAGTTCTTCATCATTCATGTTTGTCCTTTCCGGGCCGATTTCCCGGAAAAAGGCGCAAAAAAGAAGGGCTGCTTTCCTCTACCCGGAAAACGGCCCTTCTGCAATTTCATTATTCACTTGGGTGGTTCGAGCGGCTTCCCGCCCGGAATCAGTTCAAAGAGCTTCTGCTCCTGCGGCGGATCGCCGCCCGCCGAGCGCCATCCGGCAAGGAACGCAGCGCGGATGATGTCATAGAGCGCCTGATGCGCTTCGTCCGCCTCGGCTCCCTCCAGAAAAGCGTCCAGCGCCTTTTCAAATTCGTTGCTCATCATGATTTTTCACCACACAGTTTCGGTATATACTCGTCTTGTGTGGTATTTTAGCATGATTTTCTCCAAAATACAATATAGTCCGCGTATTTGCGCAAAGTATATCGACGAATACTATAGGCATCTCTCGTAAAATAGAGGCAGCAGGGAGGTGCGTCATGGATAAGCACTATAAGGATTACATCCAGATCGGGTTGAATATCATGCGGTACCGCAAGGAGCAGGGACTGACACAGGATCAGCTTTCCGAGATGGCGGGCTATTCGCGCAATCATTTGCAGCGCGTCGAAACCGCCGTCTGCAAGCCAACGGTCGGTCTGCTTCTGGATGTGTCGGAGGTTCTCGGCGTTCCGGTGGAACGGCTGATGGAAATACGGAAATGAGAAGAGCGTCTGCTTCGGCAGGCGCTTTTTACATCCCCATCTGCGGTTCCTGCGTCTGCTCCTGCTGCTGTTCCGGAATCGGCTCGTGCAGCGGGCCGAAATCCGCGCGGTTGACCATGCCGTAGGGCGTGATCTCCGCGCCGTACTGTTTGAGGACGTCTTCTGCGTAGGCTTCGCGGTTCAGGTGCTTGTAGATCAGGTCTGCATCCTTGCCGCCGAGAACGAATTCCAGCTCATCACGCACCAGCGCGTCTTTATCGCGGATTTTTGTCTCGAAGCAGTATTGCGGCAGCTTTTCAATGCGGTCGAAGACATCGTCCAGCGTCTCACACTGCGTCGCACCGATAACAGCTTTAATTTTTGTAAGCTGTCCATTGGCTTTTAATTCTTGAAGAGATTTGGCAAGCTCGTTGATCCGCGGAAGATCTTCCACATCGGTCAGCATGCTGTTCAGCTGTGGCACGATGGCATCACAGGCTGTGAACTGCGCGTCGAACCATTCCGGCGCGTCCAGTTCTTCCTGCACTTCCATCATTCGTTCTTGCGTTGCAGGCAAGTCCAGAACGGCTGTTTTCTGCTCATTCTCGTGGTTCATGAGCGTCAGGCGGATCATGTAATTGATATCGCGCTGCGGCTTATAGTCCGGCAGTGGCTGCAATTCCTCTGTTCGGACAACGTAGCCGTGTGGGGTGAACGTGCCTACTTCGTTCTCGCGCATCTGCTTGCCGATTTTGGAAAAATCAAGAAAATCATATACACTGTCGGGTAGGGCATCCAGATCCTCCCGAAAGCCGTTTTCTACATAAAATTTTCCAAGATCTTCGTCCGTATGGATATCTGCAAGCACATGACAACGATCTACGTTGGATGCCAGCATCATCAGCTCCGGTACGGTAATGATGCCGCTGTTTTCCTGCATATGATTCTTGACCTGCATCTGCAAGAGTCCTTCCAGCGCTGTTTCCTGCCGTTCATCCAGCTTAGAAAGCTGCTCCGTCAGAGAATTGAACTCGAAGATGGACATACTCTCGTCCAGATGCGGGGCGAGATAGTCAAAGCAGTAGAATTCATCCACCTGCCAGTAGACATCACCAGGAGACTTCGTGTGAATCTGCTCAAATGCGTCCATCATCTCGTACTGGCTGACAGGGAACGTCAGCTCCACGCCGCGTTCATCTGTGGCGCTGCTGCTTACCAGATAGACCTCACATACTTTGCGCAAGGGTCATTCCTCCTGTCTGTTCCTGTTTCTTCTGCATTTCTTCTACGAAAGCCGGGTCAGCGCCGGGAACGTTCCAGCCGTGCATGCTTCCGCACACCATAGCTTCCTCCTGCGCCGGCGTTACGCCGAGGCGCTGATTCTGCTCGTCTGCGATCTGACGGTTCTGTGTCCGGTCGGGTGTGTTCCAGTCGCTGGGATAATAGCCGCTTTCGCCGCGTTTGATGCAGATCAGTACGCCGGTACTGGGCAGCGTGGAAAAACAGAGTTCTGGCAGACCTTTTGCATACTTCTGACTGAATCGCTCCTGCTCGGTCTGGATGCTCCAATCCTCGAAATTCCAGAGGTGCGCGTAAAACTCCTGTTTGCCGACCGTAATTTCGTGCTGCTCCACGCCCTCTCCGAACCCATCACTGGCTTGTCCGGCTATATAGTCTTTGAGCTTCGCCAATTCCTCGCCGGTCAATTCACCGGAGACCATACACTCAGCCACGCCCCAGAGCTTTCCGTTTCTTGCTTCTGCTTTGAAATGGAGCGACTGCACCTTTGCGTCAACACCGTCGCTCCGGCTGCTGTAGTATTTCATAAATCCGCGCGGCGTGTCCAGAAACTTTGATTCACGCTCCAATGCACCGTTGACGGTATCCACATAGCCAACTGCATCGCTGTCGGGAAGCGTGAGCTCCTCACTTTCGTAGTCGCCCCAGTCATTTTTTTCATAATAACCGAGCTCCAACGGCATGTAAAGCTTTAATTTCTGCGGCTTTACCACAGAAAAGTCATCCTCGCCGGGGACGAGAGAAAGCCCACGCCCATTATCCCATTTCATTAAAAGCTGACCAGCATCGTCAATGCCCTGCACCGTTCCAGTCATGCCTGTCGGGATCGGCTGCGGATCATTCATCTCAGACTCCAGCCGAACGCGCGTTCCCGGTGGAAACTGCTCACGCAGAAGCTTTACCATATAGGGTTTCATAAATGGCATATTATATCCCTCCAAACTGCATTTCCTGTTTTTCTGCCTGCTCTGGTCGCTGATACTGCTTGAGGCTCTCTTTTGCCCAATCCGGCAGATATTCGTCTTTCAGAACCCCAATAAAATCATTCCGGTTCCATCGCGTCTGTTCACCATCGCCAAGGCAGACACAAAGAATGGAACGTCCGCGTGCGGTCGGGCTGCACCCAAAGCCGCTTTCCGCCAGCCTAATATGGACTGGGAAAAATAAGCGTTCAGATAGTAGTTTAAGAATAAAAATCACTTCCTTTTTGTTCATTAATGCACCATAAGCTTGACTGAGATTTCATAGTACTCATAGTACAAAACATGAGTGTCGATTTAGCGAGTCATTTCAACCACTTCCCTTCAAAAACAGAGAGAGCAACGGTATACACCCATTGCTCTCTCATTTTCTTGTATAATTGTATAGGGGACGGGCATTCGGCAGCAAATAAGAGCCCAAAGCGCTGCCAATTTTGTTAGGAGGTACAAATGCGAGTTGAATCATTCACAAGTACAAATGGACTGACAAGGTATATACTTGTAGACTCTTCGGGGGTGCCAGTCGATGTGGTGCTTAGATTTTTACGTTTCAAAGATAATTGCGGTCGTGCCCGAAATACACTGAGGGCATATTGCTTCCACTTGAAATCCTATTTTGAATACTTGGAATTCATTGGAATGTCTTTTCCGCAGATCGGCATGGACGAACTGGCGGGGTTTATTCGATGGCTTCAAAACAATCACAGGCAGAAGAAAATTATGTCTTTCCCTGCGGCGACAGTTTCCACATGCTCCGCCCAAACAATTAATGTCTACCTGTCAACGGTATATGCGTTCTCGCCACGAAGAATATCGACTGCGGTTGTCAGATAAACTCACACGCACAATAATGGGTTCAAGGCGAGGCTTTAAAGATTTTCTCTACCATATTAACAGGACAAGACAGTATGACACGCGGGTCATCAGACTGATAGAACCCAAAAAGCGTATCAAAACACTTAAAAAGTCTGAAGTGGAGAATCTCCTGTCGGCATGCCTGACAACGCGAGATCGATTCCTGATACAATTGCTTTGGGAAAGTGGGCTGCGGATTGGGGAGGCGTTGGCGCTATGGCTCGAAGACATTGAGCCTGACGCGCATCGAATTCATATTGTTGATCGGGGAGAACTGACCAACCTTTCGGAGATCAAAACGGTATGCAGCCCAAGGACCGTTGATGTATCTGCAGATCTTATCAATCTATTTTTTGAATATATTGTCGAAGCACACACCGATGATGTTGACACAAACCATGTTTTTATCAAACTGAGTGGGGCTCATAAACATTCCCCTCTTGAATATAGCGATGTGTCCGCGCTGGTTCGTAGACTTCAGAAAAGAACAGGCATCTATTTCACAGTACATATGCTCAGGCATTCCTCACTTTCAGAGCTTCGGCGTCTTGGATGGCCAGTAGAACAATTAAGAATCCGTGCAGGACATCATTTCGTGCAATCGACATATGTGTATCTTCATGCTGATGACGAGGAGATGCGTCAGGAATGGATACGCACAGAAAATCAGATGCTGTTGAGGAAAGGAAGTACAAAAAATGAATCTGGCTTATAACTATCAGCTAATACCGGATTTGAGGAAGGTAAAAGACATGGAGCGCTTTATAGCTGGGTCTTACTGGGAAAATGACGTATGGAATTTAAACGACCCATTTTGGGATGATTACAGTATTGGGAAAAAATCATTCACTTCACGCCGCATAACTTTTTTTGAATATCCGCATCTCTTTCGTTTGGAAATGAAGTATTATCTGGCAACAAGGCTTTTAAGGAAAACTCTCAACCCATCATCGCTCTGGTCAGATTATCAGTTTATGCTCAAAAAATTCGTGTGTTTTCTTCAAGAAGCCTATCCCCAAATTAACAGTTTTTCTGAAATCTCGATTGATGAAATGGTTCCCGCATGGCTCAATTATGTAGCGCTGTCAGGGCGCAAGTCATCAAGGCAAGGCTATCGTGCCCAAATTTATCAACTGTATTTATTCTTCTCTGATTTTTACGATACACGAGACGAATATGAAAAGGATATATGGGATTGCCGAAAAATCCCTTCAGTAGATATTCCTGTACATGCCGTGAATCACCTGATTAATTTCACATTTATACCCGCAGCATTTCAACGACTGGCAAAAAAATATATAAAAACTAGATTGGTAATCTGCGCCTTATCAACAGTACGTTTGGAATTAGAGGCAATTACATATTTTCTACAGTTTATTGCAGAAGCGGAGCCTACGTGGACAAGCCTGAGACATCTTACTCGTCGCTATATTGAAGATTTTATTCAGAAATATCTGAACGCTTTCCCGGCTAAAACCAGGCGGCAGTTAGACAAGCTCTTAAGCACACGAAATTTTCTTCTTCGAATACAACAGTTTGACTATCCTGAAGCCCCATTGATTCCAGTCCCCTCACTATTTTTTCATGAGGATATTCCCTTATTTGGAACATTGCCACCAAAATCAGAGCGAATCAAGTATATACCAGATGGTGTAATGGCACAGTTAAAGGAAAACTTGGAATTTCTGACACCCTCCGAACACATTCCTGTCGTAATTATTCTAATTGCGTCTGGGTGGCGGATTTCTGATGTATTAAATCTCCGGTATGATACCTGTCTTGAATATACAGAGCAAGGCTGGTATTTGAAAGGCGACATCAGAAAAACGCGCACTATAGGGCACCGCATCCCGATCTCTGACGAGGTTAAAGCTGTTGTGGAATCCGTGGCTCAAATCGCCCGGCAAAAGAGTACGGAGACGAACAATCCTCGGCATTTGTTGTTTAATCGTTATAGCGGATCGCGCATGGGGATGGCGCCAGATCCCTGCAGGATCAGCGAAGCCTTGAACAAATTGGCTCGAAATCATAACATCGTCGACGATCAGGGTAATCCATATCATTTTAGACTCCATGCATTCCGTCATACAAAGGGCGTAGAGCTGATAAACAACGGCATGAGTTTAGTACATGTTCAGAAATGGATGGCGCATATGTCCCCTGAGATGACCCTTGTTTATGCAAAGGTATTAGATACTACATTGCGAAAATCATGGGAGCAGGCAGTCAAGAATGGTCTATTCAAAATAACATCCTCTGGACAGCTCAAACAAATCGACATTTCCGGTATTGAAAATGAAGATTTAATTGAATGGGAGTACATCAGGTACAATCTGGACGCTGTCAGAATGCCGCTTGGATTTTGCATGAAGCCCAAAAAGCAGGACTGTTTTACGCAGCTGAACCCATGCCTTACTTGCCGCAATCTCTGTACTACGCCAGATTTTCTGCCGCAATATGAGCACGAGATTCAAGAAACCAAGCTGCTAATTGAGCGCGGCAAAGCCCAAGGGCGTGAGGTATGGGTTGAAAAGAATCAGCACCTTTTGGAAAGATATGAGGAAATTGTATCCATTCTAAGATCCGGTCAAACAAGGCATCTTGCAGGAAAAAAGGGACGTGAATATATTGGAGAGGAAAGAAAAAATGTCAACTGACCATGTTCGCAATGTAAGCGGAATCTTATCGCACGCAAAAGCTAAAAGTGAAACCGTTAAGCAGCGGATCGATTTGGCAATTGAATCCCTCATGCGTGAAAATCTTGCGGTGAACTTTAATTCTGTGGCTGCACGTGCCTGCGTGTCAAAAACAACATTATATAACCATCCGGAGTATCGCACTCGAATTGAATCTCTGCGTTGCAACTGCATTGCCCCAAAGCTGCTTATGAAACCCTCTGTTACTGACAAAGGCAAAGATGTCATAATTGCTGCAAAGAATAAACGCATCCGCGAATTAGAAGCAGAGGTGGATCGGCTATCTTCTATCCTAAAAAGTTTCTATGCGAAAGAATACGAAAAATATTGAACTGTTTCCCATCGTTGTGAACATATCAACAACGAGCAAAGCCCCAATTTGTAAGGGCTTTGCTCGATTGGGGTCTATATTACCAGCCAGAGCTGATTCTCCGGTGACCAGTATTCCTCTTTCAAGGTATTTGGTGAGATGACGAGCACCTTGCCGGTGTAGTCCAGTTCGCTCGAATCCGGTTCGCACTGCTTCTGGTCGAACATTCCAAGATCCATGACGAGCTTTCTGTAGTTTGAAATGAAGCCGTCAAGAATGGCGGAATGGCTTCGGGCTGCAAAGCAGTAATTATGCATTTCATCCTCCGGAATGTAATGGTTTCCCGCCCAAGCCCGGTTGTCCGGACGGAATCGTCCATCGCCGCGCCGCTCCTGCACGGTGTTCGCCAAAACGTGTTCCACGCGCTTGTAGCCGTAAAGCTCGACGATCTTTTCTACCGTGCCGTCCTTCAGATGCATCCCGTCGAAGTTTTCCCGAATGAGGATATCGATCCCACCCGCACAGGCGCAATTCTCGCGGAAGCTCTCGCGCCATTTTTCGATCTCTCCGCGCTTCATTGCGTCTTTTGCCGAATACGGATAAAGCGGGACCTTACTCTGCACCGTCGGAGACCTCACAGGAACAGGGGACCGGCGTGATCCATACGTTCAGCATATCGTCCAGCGCCCGCAGATTGAGATGGTTGTCCACGAAGAATTTCAGCACATACCGCGGCACATCCGCCAGATCCGGCGCACAGGCTTCTGCTTCTCCGACGATGACATCTCCCTCATTCACGAAGCACGCCAGCTTTGCGTTTTCCGGGATACCGGCCTGCTCACGCGCCCACGCCGGGATCGTGACCTCGCATTCCTCCAGCACGTCCTCGACGGTGAGCGCCTCGTCCGCTTTCTCACACGGCCCGCATTCCGCAGCGACCGCCGTCAGCATTTCCGCCGCGTACAGATTCAGTCTGTCCAGCATCTGCAGCAGCTCCACAATGGGCATGCTGTCCTTCGTCACCAGCACCACGCCGTCCATTGGAATGGCGGCAAGGATCGTTTCCTTTGCCAGCCCTGCTTCTTCCAGCGCCGCTTCCGGTACAGTGCTCAGTCTGGTTTTCTTTTTTGCTTCTGTTTTCAATATTATTCCTCCATTCACATTCCGCCCATCTGCATTTCTTCAGATGGGGCTAAATTATAATCTTCTTCGCGGCACGGGTTTTCCTCGCCATAAAAATCGAACACAATATCATCCACTGCCTTGCGGATAGCTGGCTCCTGCGTGATCGTGCGGAATCGGAAACCAGTTGTTGCCTCATGCGACAGTTCTTCACGGATACAGTCCAAGTATGCTCTTGCATCTGTAAACTGCTGCGTTTCTCCGCTCAGAAAACTGACGCTGCCAATAAGCTGTTTGTCAGTAGATATCTTCGCCATCGTCTTCCTCCGGCACATACAGCGCCAGCTTTGCGGCATCTGCCAGATGCGCGCAGATGGCAAGAACACCGGTCACGCCGATGATCACGCCAAGCGTGATTACGATTGCTTTTTTCATGAAAAACCTCCATTCTATAACGTCATTTCGTACGTCTGCTTTGAGGTGTGCAGATCATCCAGAACTGCCTTCGGCAAGCCCTCCTTGCGCACAACGAATCCACGGCTGCACGCCGCACCGCCATGCGCGTCGCAAAATTCAATTCCAACGGCTTCATAATTGATGTACCCAATCAGCTTTTCCGGGACAGGGAACGCGCCGCAGTCCATCAGATACTTTCCGATGGACTGCGCACTGCTGCATCCGGGCAGGATGACGTAATCGTCTAAATGCTCGGTCAGCCGTAAAATATCCCTTGTGCCGGAGATGCTGTTGGCATCCAGCATTCCCGCGAATTTGTCGCAGTCCACCTCCGACATATGCTCCAGCCGCTCGGCAAGCTGATTGATGCGCTCGACTTCGCCCTCTGCGGCAAGATCTACGCCGCTCAGATACAGCCCTAAATTCATGACCTCGCTTGCCGCACCCTGAATCGTGACTGTTTTGGACATCGACTTCAAAGTTTCCAGCGTTCTGTCAACATCCTCTTTTTCTGCGGGAGTTGTCGTAGGAAATGAGAGAAGCACCTGTTTCCCGGTTTCGCCCTGCCTTAAAAACAACGTCACCATGCCATTCCCTCCATTCTTACATCCTGCTCCTGCTGATAGCTTTCTGCCGGATCATCCCGCATCAGCTCGTCCAGCGTCAGCGTGCCATGATAGGAAACATATCCGCGGTCTACAAATACGCCGTCCTCCTGAAGCATCCGTTTTACGCCGTAATCACCATAGTTATAGAAATCTTCAAGGTTCTCGTCATATTCGTAATGACCGGACTGTTGTATCATGTATTTTCCAAGTTCCTCCGGCGTGTGGACATTTGGTGCGAAATCAAATTGATCGAGGTTTTCTGCCAGCTGGCGGATATTGGCTGCACACGTTGGCTTCGCCATCTGGCAGACCGCGCCGAGCTTCTCGAGATCCTGTTCCTTGAAATTTGATCACGCATGTCACAGCCGGTTCAGTTCAAAGAGCGATTCGCGTTCAAAATCCAATGCGCAGTTGACCTCATCCGGGAATCGGCTATCTGTGACCAGCATCTGCATTTCGCCGCAGGATGGAATCCAGGCACGAAGCATCGCGCGTTCCAGCTTGATCCGGCTTGCTGGGAGCTGCACCCACTCCTGTTTCTTTGGATCATCTTCACCTGTGACTCGGA
>ERZ834798.3030-NODE-3030-length-11340-cov-6.639256_pt1 | contig 11340 bp, 5 predicted proteins | sample MGYA00519689_ERZ834798 | MGnify/ENA primary metagenome ERZ834798 (study PRJEB31850, sample SAMEA3708761) | human gut metagenome | biome: human gut; feature: human-associated habitat; material: faeces | place: China | collected 2014 ...
CCAAGGCAATTTTCATCAACTACACCATCGCCAAGCATTACGGCGGTTTGTTCAACCTGCGCTTTGACGATACCAACCCCGCCCGCGAAGGCGACGAGTATGTGCAGAGCATCCTGAAAGATCTGGAATGGCTGGGTGCCACCCCCAACGGCGGCATTTTTTACGGCAGCGATTACTTTGAAAAGTGCTATGAATACGCCGAAAAGCTCATTCAGGAAGGCAAAGCCTATGTGGATGACCTGACCCGCGAGGAGATGCAGGAATACCGCGGCAATGATGCCGGTAAGCCCAGCCGTCCTTCCCCCTACCGCGACCGCACTCCGGAAGAAAACCTCGACCTGTTCCGCCGGATGCGCGCGGGCGAGTTTGCCGATGGCGAAAAGACCCTGCGCGCCAAAATCGACCTGGCCAGCCCCAACATGAACCTGCGTGACCCGGCGATTTACCGCATCAAGCATGTTTCCCACCACCGCCAGGGCGATAAGTGGTGCATCTACCCCCTGTATGACTTTGCCCACCCCATTCAGGACGCCATTGAGGGCATCACCCATTCCATGTGCAGCCTGGAATTTGAGAACCACCGCCCCCTGTATGAGTGGGTCGTGACCAATATTTTTGGCGCCGGCTTCCCCAAGCAGCGCGAATTTGCCCGCCTGAATGTGACCAACACCGTCATGAGCAAGCGCTACCTGCGCGAGCTGGTGGAAATGGGCATCGTGGACGGCTGGGATGATCCCCGGATGCCGACCCTGTGCGGCCTGCGCCGCCGCGGCTACACCCCCACCTCCATCTTCACCTTTGTGCGGGAGGCCGGCATCTCCAAGTCCGACAACCTGATCGACATGCGCCAGCTGGAGGCCTGCATCCGCAGCGAGCTGGACCTGACCGCACAGCGCCGCATCGCCGTGCTGGACCCGGTCAAGCTGATCGTGGACAACTACCCGGAGGACAAGACCGAGTACTTTGACGTGGCCAACAATCCCAACCGCGAGGCCAACGACACCACCACCCGAAAGGTGGCCTTTACCCGCGAGCTGTGGATCGAGAACGAGGACTTTGCCGAGGTGCCGCCTCCCAAGTTCAAGCGCCTGACCCTCGGCGGGGAAGTCCGCCTGATGGGTGCCTACATCGTCAAGTGCACCGGCGTGGACAAGAACCCGGACGGCAGCATCGCTGCCATCCACTGCACCGCCGACCTGGAGACCGGCAACGGTAACCCCGCCGACGGCCGCAAGGTCAAGGGCACGATCCATTGGGTCAGCGCTGCCCACTGCATCGACGCTGAGGTGCGCCTGTACGACAAGCTGTTCACCGAGGCCAACATGAACGCCATCCCCGAGGGCAGCGACTACAAGGACTACTTGAACCCGGAGAGCGTTGTGGCCTGCACCGGCTGCAAGCTGGAAGAGAGCCTGAAGGACGCCAAGCCCGGCGACAAGTTCCAGTTCGTGCGCACCGGCTTCTTCACCCCGGACAGCAAGAACCCCGGCGTGTACAACCGTGTGGTCACCCTGCGCGACAGCTTCAAACCTGCAAAGTGAAAAAATCAATCCGTCAAGTTAAAAGGAGCATCTGATTTTTTATGAAAAAGACAATGACCCGCAACATCGTCATCATGGCCATCGTCACTGTCATCATGGCAGTGGTGCTGAGCCTGTACATCAAGAACACCGGCACCGTGCCCGCTGCCGACAACACGGCTTCTCTGGCCGACGGCACCTACACCGCCAGTGAGCAGGGCTGCCTGAGCGAGGTGGCCGTCACCGTCACCGTCACCGGCGGCAAGGTGACCAATGTGGCCATCGACGCTTCCGGTGAGACCCCGGAGCTGGGCGGTGCTGCCGCTGAGACCCTGGCAGATGAGCTGACCAAGGCCGGTTCCACTGCCGGTGTGGACGCCGTTTCCGGCGCGACCCTCACCAGCAATGCTGTGTTCACCGCCATGGACAGCTGCCTGGCGCAGGCCGGCACCGGCTCTGCAGGCGCAGAGGACCTGACCGACGGCACCTATACTTCCAGCGCTAAGGGCTGCCTGAGCGATGTGGAGGTCACCGTGACTGTTTCCGGCGGCAAGGTGAGCGAAGTGGCCATTGATGCTTCCGGCGAGACCCCGGAGCTGGGCGGCGCTGCTGCCGAGACCCTGGCAGATGCCCTGACCAAGGCTGGTTCCACCAACGGCGTGGATGCTGTTTCCGGCGCGACCCTGACCAGCGAGGCCGTGTTCACTGCCATGAACGACTGCCTGAGCCAGGCCCAGTAAGACAAGAACGCAGAATGCCCCGTGGGTGACCGCCCACGGGGCATTTTTTGATGGGTGCACGCACCCGGATGCAAAAACGCCGTCCGCAGGGAGATTCTCTGCGGGCGGCACTGGTTTTTTATGGGGTCAGGGGTTCAGGCTGCATCAGACCGCACGACCGGCGTCGTTGCCGCCGCGGATGGCCAGAGCGATGTTGAAGGGATTGGCGCAGTCGCCGATGGTGTACACTTCCTTGCAGTCGATGCCGTCCACCAGACTGGTGTTGGGCAGCATGTCGGCACCGTTGACGATGGCATCGCACTTGATGTTCATCTCCACACCGCTGTCCAGCGTGAGGGTGGCCACATTGCCGCTGACCGTTTTGATGGCGGACTGCGGGTAGGACTTCACGCCCAGAGCGTACAAGGCGGTGGTCATCATGCGCATGGCGTGCTGGGACTGCTGCATGTCGAACTCGGAGGCCGGGTTCGGGGTGACGATGGTCACGTTCTTCTTGTGCACGGTCAGCCACAGGGCGGCGTCAAAGGCCTGCGCGTTGGAGCCGTAAACGATCACGTTGTCGCCCATCTCGGTGAACATGAAGTTGTCCATCTCCACCACGGGGGCGCTGCCGTCACCGTCCACGGTCAGGGTGTCGCGCAGGCCGCCGGCGGCCAGGATGACGGCATCCGGTGCTTCGGAGTTGATGAGCTCCTGGGTGACCTCGGTGCCGGTCTTGACTTCCACACCGTTCAGCTCCAGCTGACGGATCAGGTAGTTCTTCAGGTCGGCCAGATTCTCATGGGGGCCCTTGACGGAAGCAGCAAAGTCCAGCATGAAGCCCAGGGCACCGCGCTTCTCGTACAGGGTCACGTTGTGGCCGCGGGCAGCTGCGATGCGGGCAGCCTCCATGCCGGCGGGGCCGCCGCCGATGACCATGACCTTCTTGGGGGTGGCTGCAGGCTCCAGCTCGTAGGTGGCGGGGCCGCCCTCGCGCATCACGCGCTGGGTCAGGGCGTTCACACGGCAGTAAGCCATCTGTGCGTTGGCCTCGTTGCTGCCGATGTGGCAGTGCAGGCAGCGGGTGCAGGGTGCGATCTCGTCAATGCGGCCTTCCTTGAGCTTGTTGACGTACTCCATGTCCACGGTCAGGGGGCGGGTCATCAGGAAGAAGTCGGCCTTGCCGTCCTCCAGAGCCTGCTCGAAGAAGTCGGGTGCGTGGGCAGGATCGTTGTAAGTAACTACGCCGCAGGGGATAGACAATGCCTTTTTATACTCGGCGGCAACGTTCAGGCCGATGCCGCAGCCGCTGGTGTTGCCGATCAGCATGCCCTGCCAGTTTTTGCTGAAGTCGTACTGGGTGCCGAAACCGGTGCAGCCCTCGATGCCGTTCAGGATGAAGTACAGGTCGGCACCGAACTGGGCAACGTGGTGGCCCAGGGGTCCCAGACGCAGGTGCATGGAGTCGCAGCCGGCCTGCTCGAACAGCTTGGCGGCGGCAATGCCTTCTTCCATGGTCATGGCCAGGGTGTGCGGGGTGGTGACGGCAGAATCCAGCGTCATCATGGTGGGGTTGTTGGAGATGTTGTCGTTCTCCTCAATGCAGTTGATCAGGATCTGCATGTTGAAGTCCGGGCCGCACTCCTTTTTCACACCCTCAATGATCTCGGTGATGAAGCGGGCACGGTTTTCGATGGAGCCGATGCCGTACTCGTCGGTGCGGGTGTTGTGGAAGCGGGACAGGAAGTGTGCGGGCATATTGAAGCCGGCGCAGTTCAGTTCCACGCAGTCAAAGCCCATCTGCTGCAGACCCTTGGCGACCTCCACAAAGTGTGCCTGCTTGGCATGGATGTCATCAATGGTCATGTCATTCTCGCCCATGCCGAAGCCGGACATCTGGTAACCCATCTTGGCACCGTACTTGTGGCACTCGTCCACCAGCTTCTGGCCAAAGGCCAGGGTGTCGGCGTCGTAGGAGCCGCCTTCCGGGACCTCCAGCGCTGCGATGGTCTCCACATAGATCAGGGCCACGCCGCCCTTGGCCAGGTTGACGTAGTAGGTGAGCAGCTCATCGGTCAGACCGGCCAGATAGGTGGCGGAACCGGCAGCGGACTTGACCATGCGGTTGGAAATTTCCATAGAGCCGATGGTCAGGGGGCTGAACAGGGTGGTCAGCTCCTTGGTGTTGGAGCGGAACTCGCTCTCGTCCAGCTGAGGGTTGATGGAGGCGGTGTAGAGCTTGTCGGTTGCCGGAGCGGCGGCAGCGGGGGTGGTGGTGCCTTCGGCGGCGGACCCGGCCGCAGAGGCAGCAGCGGAGGAGGCGGGAGCTTCGGTCTTGGAACAGCCGTTCAGCAGGCCCAGACCGGCGATGCCGGCGGCACCGGCAGCAACCTTCATGAAGTTGCGGCGAGAGATGTTTGCCATGATGTGTTCTCCATTCTTGTTCGTTCTTCTGTGTTTGGTACTTCTTCTTTCGCGGCACATTGATTGTGTTTTCACAAACGATGTGGTATAATTATAAACCCTGTAGCAAATACATGGTCAATACAGAAATGGTGACAAAAAGGTGACGAAATATCTATGAAAATCCACGAACTGGCGCACCTGTCCGGCGTCAACCCGGAAACCATCCGCATGTACCGGCAAAAAGGTCTGCTGCACCCGGCAAGGCTTGCCAACGGGTACTTTGATTATTCGGCCTGCAATCTCTATGAGCTGATGTTTGTGCGCAAGCTGCGGGGCGCGAATCTGGGGCTGGAGACCATTGCGTCCTTTTATGCGGAGGATGGGCAGGCCGGTGCGCTGCGGAACATGAAGCAGGAGATCCGTGCACTGGAGGAAGCCATCCGGGAGCTGGAGCAGCGCAAGAAGCAGCTCATGTCCACACTGGGACACTATGTGCTGTTCTCCAACCAGCCGCAGCAGGTGCAGGAATTGACCCTGCGTTCGGAGTGCTGGTTCGTGCCGCTGGAGCTGGAACCGGCGGACAGCGTGTGCCGACGGTGGATGGAACACGCGGATGCTTTGTTCACCGGCATCCGCATCGACCCGGCGTATCTGGAACAGCCGACGCAGCAGGTGCCTTATACGATGGAGCTGGGAGCCTACACCGAGGACCTGAAGCGTCTGAAGCTGCCCTTGCCGCCGCAGGCCCGCCGGATGCCCGGCGGCACCTACCTGAGCAGCTTTCTGGAAGCGGAGACCGACGGCACCCTCAGGGGCGGTCAGCTGCAGCCGGTGATCGACTATGCAGCGGCCCACCACTACCGGTTCTGCCCGGAACAGGGGGCCTTCCTCTACTGCCTTAATGGTGGGGAGGAGGCACTGCAGCTGGTGTTCTGCTTTCAGGTCCGGGTGGAACCGGAAAACGGATAAAACAAAAGCGCCGCCCGCAGGGAATGCTCTCTGCGGGCGGCACTGGTTGTTCAATGGGGAGAAACTGCGGACAGGATCTGCTGAATGAGTTCACGCTGCAAGGAGGTGACACGGTGGCTGCGTTTGCCATAAATGAAAAATTCCCATTGGAGCTGCAGGTCCGACAAAGGCCGAAAACACTCATTTTCGGCCAGAGAGCTTTCTTTGCCGGCATAAAAAGAAACAAAGCCTTTTTGCAGAAGATCGGAAGCAAGTTCTCCATCGGCATCGCCCAGAAAGCTGTCAATCGTCAGGCCTTTTGCTTGCAGGCATTCCAGCAGACGGGCCTGTGAGCGATTTTCCGTGTTCAATGTAATAAGCGGAACGGTTTTCAGATCCTCTGTAGTCAGAACGTTCTTTTTTGCGAGGGAATGATCGCAGGACAGGATCACGCCAATGGAACTTTCTGAATGAGCCAATTCAATGAAGTCGCTGCTGGTCAAGGGCGAAGTTGTGATGACAAGGTCACAGTCGTAATTACGATAACAGCGGCTGTGTTCGGTATCGGTATAACTGTGGTAATGCAGCTGGACTTCTGGATGGAATTCCTGGAATTGCGGGAAGAAATGCGGAGGGAGCTCCTGCAGGAATCCCATGAAATATCCGATGTGAAGCTGCTGCTTGGAGTGAAAGCTGCGCATCTGCCGTAAAATTTCGTCCCGCTGGTTCAGATGCGGCCGTGCCAGTTTTTCAAGCTGCTGACCGGCTTCGGTAAGGGACACGCCGTTTTGATTCCGCACGAATAATTGAACACCAAGCTCTTGCTCCAGGTTGGAAAGCGACTTACTGATCGCCTGCTGGCTGACGTAACATCTGGCGGCAGCATTCCGGAAACTTTGTGCTTCGCACACGGCAAGAAAGAACTGTAGCTGTTTGTAATCCATAAAGACCTGCCTACAACTGAAATTTGGAACGGGTAAAATGATTGATGTTTGCCAAAATCTTAACAACAGACTAAACTATACATAGTATAATGCTTTTGTGCATACGACACAAGAGCGGATAAGCTGTTGGGAAGAGAAAGGAAGTACAATACGATGAAAAAGATCTCTCGTTCCGGTTTTTTGAAGCTGGCCGCCGCGGCTGCTATGAGCGGTGTGACTGCGGGTGCATTGACTGCCTGCGGGAATTCGGCAAGTTCCTCTTCGGCTGCCGCTTCGAGCGCTGCTGTTTATACGCCGGGCACTTATACCGCCAAGGCTACCGGTATGGGTGAGGTGACGGTCAGCATGACCTTTACCGAGAATGCTATTACCGACGTGACGGTGGACACCGCCAACGAGACCATCGACCTGGCCCGCAACTCGGCTGAGGATTTCCAGAAGGCTCTGATGGAGGCCCAGAGCGCAGAGATCGACGGCGTTTCCGGTGCGACCTACACTTCGGGTGCCGTGCGGGAGGCAGCTGCTTCCTGCATCCAGCAAGCAATGGGTGTGGCCGTCGAAGCGCCTGCCGAAGCTCCGGCTGCTGCAGAAGTGAAGAGCGGTTTCCCTGCCTGTGAGGAAAACCTGGGCGGTGCCACAGCTGCCGGTCAGGGCGAGATCGCTTTTGTGGCAGACCCCATCGCGGACAGCGAGATCAAAGAGACCGTCAATGTGGATGTACTGGTCTGTGGTCAGGGGCCTGCCGGTATGGCTGCCGCCCTTGCCTGCGCGGAGCAGGGCCTGAAAACAGTCGCCGTGGAGAAGGGCGCTTCGCCCACCTGGCGCAGTGCCACCATGGGCGCTTTCCACGACCGTGTGCACCAGAAGTTCGGCGTGGAATTTGATACCAAGCAGTGGCTGGATGATGCCATGGTCAACTGTGCGTACCGCGGTGAGCAGACTGTGTATCAGAAGTGGATCGATACCTGCGACGAAGCGGTCAACTGGTTCCTGGATAAATTGGAAGTTCCGGTGGAAAACTACTTCCTGACCTTCAATGCGGGCGATTTCCCGGAGTTCACCGCTGCCTATGATGAGCTGAGCCTGTCCCGCAGCTGGAACACCTCCCTCAACATCCCAATGGCAGCCGATGAGATCGCCGCAAAGCTGCAGGAAAAAATCACTGCTGCCGGTGCGGAAGTGCTGTTCAACACCCCGGTCGTCCAGCTGGTGACCGAGGGCGAAAAGGTCGTGGGTGCTATCGTCAAGGGTGAGAACGGTTATGTGAAGTATCTGACCGCTAAGGGCGTCGTTCTGGCCACCGGCGGCTATGAGTTCAACCCGGAAAAACTGGCTGCCTGCTGCCGTCCCCGCGATCTGGCACTGGGCCACTGGATGAACGGCACCAAGACCAACACCGGTGACGGCCACGAGATGGCAAAAGCCATCGGTGCAATGGAGGACGAATATCCGCACCCGCTGATGTTGGATCCGGAGCAGCTGATGCCGTATCTGCGCGTCAATAAGCGCGGCGTGCGTTTTACGGCTGAGTACGAGGCCTATAACCATCTGGCAAACGCCATTCAGGCACAGCCGGGCGCATACAATTACTACATTGTAGACGCAAACGTGATGGACATCGTCACCAGTATCTGGACGCCGTCCTCCAGCTGCTACGGCCCCAAGGAGGTCTGGGCTGGCGCTGCTACCAGCGACAAGGCACTGAAGGCTGATACGCTGGAGGAACTTGCAGAGAAGATGGGCGTGCCCGCTGATGCCTTTGTGGCGACCATCAACCACTGGAACGAGATGTGCGATGCCGGTGAGGACACCGATTTCCATTTCCCTGGCAAGATGATGCACAAGATCGACACCGCGCCCTTCTATGCAACCAAAGAGATGGCGTCTGCCCTGTGCACTTGCGGCGGCCTGCAGATCACGGATAAGAGTGAGGTGCTGAACGCCGAGGCACAGCCCATTGAGGGCCTGTACGCCATCGGCAATGTGTCCGGCAGCATGTTCTCTGGTACCTATCCCCACAATGAGAACTGCCTGAGCCACAGCCGTTGTGTCACCTTTGGCTACAATGTTGCCAAGACCCTGGCTGCCCTGTAAAATTCAATAAGCAACAAAAGCGCCGCCCGCAGGGAATGCTCTCTGCGGGCGGCGCTGTCGGTTCCGTTCAGGAAATGGGAGAAGTGCTTACAGGGCGAAGTAACGCTTTGCGTTGTCGAAGCAGATGCCCTTGACGATCTTCTCCAGAGCCTTCTCGTCGTTGGGATACTCGCCATCTTCGACCCACTGGCCGATGATGTTGCACAGGATGCGGCGGAAGTAGTCGTGGCGGGTGTAGCTCAGGAAGCTGCGGCTGTCGGTCAGCATACCGACGAAGTTGCCCAGCAGGCCCAGGCTGGCCAGACGGGTCATCTGCTCTTCCATGCCGATCTTGTGGTCGTTGAACCACCAGGCGGAACCGTGCTGGATCTTGCCCGGAACCTCGCTGTTCTGGAAGCAGCCCAGAATGGTGCCGATCTGGGCGTCATCGCCGGGGTTCAGGCTGTAGATGATGGTCTTGGGGCACTCGTCGGTGTCGTTCAGAGCGCTCAGCAGGCTTGCGATCTCGCCGCCGCAGGTGGCAGTGTTGATCATGTCGAAACCGGTGTCGGGGCCCAGCAGGCTGTTCATCTTGCGGTTGACGCCGCGCAGGCAGTTGTAGTGGATCTGCATGGCAACGTTCAGGCGGTGATACTGCTTGCCCAGGTGGATCAGGATGTAGGTCTGATACTTCTCAACCTCTTCCGCAGTCACAGCCTCGCCGGCCATGGCCTTCTGGTAGATGGCGTTGACCTCTTCCTTGGTGGCCTCACGATAAGGCACATAGTCCAGGCCGTGGTCGGTAGCGCGGCAGCCCATCTCGACGAAGAACTCGATGCGCTTGGTCAGAGCATCGCAGACGCAGTCGATGCAGGCCAGCTTCTCCTTGCCGACGACCTCAGCCAGCTTGCCCATGTACTCGACGAAGCCGGGCTTCTGGATGTTGAGGGCCTTGTCGGGGCGGAAGGAAGGAGCCACGGTGAACTTGATGGTGGGGTCTTCCTTGATCTTCTTGTGCCACTCCAGATCGTCGATGGGGTCATCGGTGGTGCCGATGAAAGCGACGTTGGACTGCTCGATCAGGCCGCGGACGGTCAGCTTGGGGTCGTGCTGCAGCTTGTCGTTGCACAGATTCCAGACTTCCTCAGCGGTGTCGCCGTTCAGGACGCCCTCATAGCCGAAGAAGTGGTGCAGCTCCAGGTTGGTCCAGTGGTACATCGGGTTGCCGATGGCCATGGGCAGAGCTTCTGCGAACTTCTGGAAGCGCTCGCGGTCGGGCTTGTCCCCGGTGATGTACTCTTCCGGCACACCGTTGGAGCGCATCACGCGCCACTTGTAGTGGTCGCCGAAGTAGCTGCCGTCCGGGTTGCGGCCGCCCAGCCAGACCTGAGCGATGTTGTCGAAGCGGCGGTTCTCATAGATCTCGCGGGGCGGGATGTGGCAGTGATAGTCGCAGATGGGCATATCCTCTGCATAGTCGTGATACAGATGCTGAGCCGTGGCAGACTGGAGCATGAATTCCTTATCCATAAATGCTTTCATGGGTCGAACTCCTTTTCTGATTCGTTCATTAATGTCCTGTACCGTATTATATATCTTCAAACTACTTAATATAAGTGGAGGATTAAACTCGCGCAAATGTATATTTCGAGGATTGAAATAACTAAACCCGCTTACTCCTCCAAAGTACAAGAAATCACGATGATCCTTGAAGAAAGCTCCATCCGAGAATTCATCATTCTGCAATCCGTCATTCAAAGTATAATTATCTATTTTATTGTTTTTTACATTCAGGCTAGACAATCCCTGGTTGGTACTGATCCATATCTTTCCTTCGTGGTCTTTTAATATTCCATGAATTGTTTTATTATTCAATTTTTCGTCGGCATATTGTATCAGGTGAAAATCATTCTCCTCCTTTTTCAATTCGTTCAGTCCATAACTTGTTCCTATCCATATATTGGCATCATCACGCAGTAAGCACAATACATCATTATTGGTGAGTAAAATCCGACTGTCCATATCCTCCAATGATTTTATGCTGTTATCTTTCATATTGATACAGTTCAAGCCTCCGCCACGTGTGCCAAACCATAACATATTGTCTTCCGGATCGGATGTAATGGCATAAACAACATCGTTATTCAATGAGATATTCTTATCCGACGAATTATATTGCCTGAATCCTTTAACGTGATAACGACCTTGCTCTCTGGAAATATTTATTTTGATTAAGCCATATCCTGATGTTCCCACCCATAAAAGAGAATCATTGTTCGTAAAATAAATGTTGTACACAGCCTTGAAAGGCGGGTATTTGTCAGGTATCTCAAGCTTTTCCAGTTGCCCCGTAGCAGCATTCAATATATTGATTCCGGTTCCTTCCGTTCCGATAAAAATGTCATTCGCTTTATTTCTCCTCAAGGCATAGACAGAATTGGAAATCAATCCTTTACTCTCATTCAGATAATCTGTCAATTCTTTCGTTGCAGGATTCAACAGTTTTATTCCGCTTCCTTTTGTGCCTATCAGAATATTACCATCTTCATCTTCACAGAAACATCTCACAGGGTGACTGGTGTGAACGGTTTCAAATAAAGAGTCGTAATGATAAAGTTGAATTAATCCTTGTCCGTCCGTTCCTATCCACAATATGTTCTGACTACCGGAATAAAGAGTGAAGACTGATAACTGACTGGATAGTTCGTTCAGGTAGGTAAAAGTATTCTT
>ERZ834798.3037-NODE-3037-length-11328-cov-4.446021_pt1 | contig 11328 bp, 9 predicted proteins | sample MGYA00519689_ERZ834798 | MGnify/ENA primary metagenome ERZ834798 (study PRJEB31850, sample SAMEA3708761) | human gut metagenome | biome: human gut; feature: human-associated habitat; material: faeces | place: China | collected 2014 ...
GTTGCCGCAGGCAATAGGGCGGGCGATGGAATGGCCCGTTTCACTTGCGTGGAAAAGCTCCCCGCGTGCTGCGCGCAGCCGCTTACATCAACGGACTCAGCAGCCGCAGCACGCTGTCCAGTGCTGTGCCCGGCAGATTGGTGCGGCAGTCGGAGCGCTGGATCTCCCGGCACTGCGGCAGGGTGCGCTCCACATCCTTCCGCAGTGCGGCGATCTGACTGTTATGGAAGAGCAGTGTTCCGCACTCAAAATGGAGAAACAGGCTCCGGTAATCCATATTGATGCTGCCCACCGCGGCGACACGGTCATCGCTGACATAGCACTTGGCGTGGAGGAAACCGGGCGTGAATTCATAAATGCGCACACCCGCCCTGAGCAGGGGCAGATAGTAGGAGCGGCTGAGCCGGAACACCAGCTTCTTATCCGGGATCCCGGGCAGGATGAGCCGCACGTCCACCCCGCGCTTGGCCGCATTTTTCAGAGCATCCAGCATCTCCTCGCCTACGGCCAGGTAGGGCGTATAGATATAAACATACCGCTGGGCCTGAGAGAGGATGTCCAGATAGACCGTCTCGGCCAGCGGTTCCTCGTCCAGCGGGCTGTCCGCGTAGGGCTGCACCACGCCATCCTGCACTGCAGGCAGGCGGGTGGGCGCAAAGGCGGTGTAATCGGTCTCCTGCGGGCGGAAGGCATTCCATACATTGAGGAACATCACGGTAAAGTTCCAGACAGCGGCTCCTTCCAACCGGATGGCCGCATCCTTCCAGTAGCCAAAGCGCTGCTCGGCATTGATATACTCATCCGCCAGATTCACACCACCGGTGTAGGCCACATTGCCGTCAACCACCACGATCTTGCGGTGGTCGCGGTGGTTCATCACCAGCGAGACCAGCGGCACCACCGGGTTGAAAGGGATGCAGCGGATGTGCGCCTTCTCCATGCGGATGACAAAATCACTGGGCAGGCCCAGCAGGCTGCCAAAATCATCGTAGATCAGCCGCACATCCACGCCCTGGGCGGCCTTGCGGCGGAGGATCTGCTCCACACCGTCCCACATTTTGCCGGAACGGAGGATAAAAAATTCCAGAAAGATAAATTTTTCCGCCTTGTCCAGATCCGCCAGCAGCTGGGGATACATCTCCTCCCCACAGGAAAAATAGTGGGCAGCGGTATCCCTCCAGGCCGGATACGGCCCGAACTTTGCCACGTAGCGGCTCAGGTTCCGGCTGGAGATATCCAGCGCATCGGTCTGGCCCTCGGGCTGGGCAAGCTCGGTCTGATGGGCCTGTTCCACCTTCTGCATCCGCTCCCGCAGATACTTGGCGGGGGCCTTGTTGCCAAAAGCCAGATAAAGCGCGCCGCCCAGCAGGGGCAGAAGGCCGATCAGAACGATCCAGCCGATCTTATAAGCACTGTTTTCATCCTTGCGCACCAGATACAGCACGATCATGATGCTCAGCGCCTTCAGGGCACCGTTCAGCCAGACCCGCCCCGCCGTGAACGACCAGAACGCCCAGAGCAGCCAGAGCACCTGTAACGCCACCAGCACCACTGTGATCGTGACACGGTTGAAGATTCGGTTGAAAAACTTGACGATGGGCAATCTGAACATGTGGTATCCCTCCCCTGCCGCCCACGGCGATTTTTGATGCTGTTAGTATAGCGCAGAGCGGAAGATTTTGCAAACAAAAAAGCGCCCACAACGGCTTTCCCCGCTATGAGCGCCTATTCGATCGTGGGCAGAATTTTTCCCGAGGGTTGTCCGCTTATGCCTCCGCGTCCTCATAACCAACCAGCAGACCGCCCAGCTCTGCATAATAGCTGCACAGACCGCCGCATTCGCTGATGTCCACCTTTGCTCCATCAAACACAGCCTGTACCATGTGCTTCAGGCGCTCGGCGGCGGCGGGATTGCCGCAGTGAGAGATATGGAGCCTGCCGTTGGTGTAGCCGTGCTCCTTGAGTTCCAGCACGATGCGCTCCAGCGCACCATGCTCGCCACGGGTCTTGCAGAGAACATCCAGCTCTCCGGCCTCACTTGCCTGTCCGATGACCCTGATGCCCAGCATCCGCGCCACAGCGGCAACGGCAGGCTTCACGCGGCCATTGCGGGCCAGATTGGCCAACGATTCCAGCGAGAAGAGCAGATGGGTGTGCTTGTGGTAGCGAAGCATCTCTTCACAGACCTCGTCAAACTCCTTGCCCTCAGCCAGCAGATCCCGCAGATGCTCGGCCAGCAGGCGCTGCTCCGGGCCGGTGGAAAGGCTGTCCAGCACGAACACCCGCTTGCCGGGGTTCTCCTGCTGGTATTCCTCAGCGGCCAGCTGGGCGGCATTGTAGCTGCCGGACAGAGTGCCCGTGATGGTGATGGCATACACCTCGTCGGCTCCCTCGTAGGCGGCCAGCCAGTCGCTGACGTTGGGGCAGGAAGTTGAGGTCTTGCCCTTATAGGTGCGCAGGGTCTGGGCCATGCCCACGGCATCCATCGTGCCGTTGTCCAGATATTCGGCATCGTCGGTGATGATCTTCAGGGGAACGCATTCAAAATCCACGCCCTGCAAGGTGTACAGGCTGGCGGAGGAATCCACAACAATCTTGGTGTTCATAAGCATTTATCTCCATTCCGGCGGCAGCGGATGCCGCAGTTTTTCCTGTTGTCTGAATCACTATATCAGTTTTTCAAAACCCTGTCAACTGTTTTATTGAATTATTTCAAAAGTTTTCAATTTCCTGTTGACCGCATTTCCAAAACATGGTATACTGTCCGCATGAAATTAGAATCAAACCGCCGCGTTGCGGCCTGCGCCGCCGGGTTTGCCCTGCCCCGGTATGCAGAACTCCCCACCGTAGGGCTTTATCTGGATCAGAGTGTACAGTTTGTCAACGGGTGTTTCCGCACATTTCAGGGGGTGGAGCTCACCGCTTCCATGGTGAGCAACTACGTTAAGAAAGGGATCATCAGCCACCCCATCAAAAAGAAGTATACCCGGGATCAGCTGGCCTGCCTGATCTACATCGTAGTTTCTAAAAATGTCCTGTCCATGGAAAACATCGACAGCCTGTTCAAGATGCAGCGGGCGCATTATACCTCCGCGCAGGCGTATGATACCTTTTGCGATGAGCTGGAGAATTACCTGCCCTATGTGTTCGGCCTGACCAAAAGCTTTTCCGAGCTGGAGCCGGACGTTGATGATGCACGCAAGCTCCTGCGCAGCACCATCATCTCGGCTGTGAACAAGATCTATCTGGACTGCGTATTCACCGACCTGCGGCAGGAGCAGGCCCTCTGGCCCGATATCCTGCCGGATCTGGCATAACAACAAAAAACGACCCTCTCTGTCACGCTTTGCGAAGCATTGACGGAGAGGGCCTTTTTTCTTAAAATGTAAGCGCGGGGCTGATCTCATTGCGGCGCTGGGCCTGCACGATGCAGTCCTTTTCCGGCACGACACCTGCCACGCCCAGGGTGTTGAACATGGTCTGCAAAGCAAGCGCCGGGGTGTTATTCTCCTGCGAGAGATGGCAGAGGGCAAACTTCTTGCATCCCTCCTGGATCAGCTCCAGCAGCTTTGCCGAACACTCATCGTTGGAAAGGTGGCCCCGGTTGGACTCGATGCGGGAGCGCAGGTAGTAAGGATACCGCCCGCTGCGGAGCATGTGGAGGTCGTAGTTGCTTTCCAGCGCCACCAGGTCACAGCCGCTCAGGGCCTGATGCACCGGCGGGGTCAGGACTCCCAGGTCGGTGGCAATGGTCATGGTCTTGTTGTCCGGGGTGTGGATGCGGTAGCCCACGCAGGGCACGTCGTGGCTGGTGGGGAACATCGTCACGCCGAAATCTCCCACATCCTCTTCCCCGCCGGACAGGGTGCGCAGCGCACAGCTGGCGGGCACGATGCCGTTTGCATCCAGAAAATCCAGCGTATCGTCTGCGCCGTATACCGGCAGCGGATTCTTTTTGAGGAAGGTGGCCAGCCCCTTGACGTGGTCAGAGTGCTCGTGGGTGACCAGAATGCCCGCACAATCGCTGATGTTCAGGCCCAGCTCCTTGAGCGCCGCCGAGGTGGTGCGCACGCCCTTTCCCATATCGATGATGATGTACTTTTCCCCCGTGCGCACCACGCTGCAGTTGCCGGAGGAACCAGAGTATAACGAGATGAATTCAGACATTTCAAACCTCAAGAAACGAACCTCTCCGTCATGGCTTCACAAAAGCTCCCTGTCAGGGAAACTTCTGCAAAACAGACTGAGAGGTTCTGAATGATCACATTGCCGATTCCAGTGCGGCAGGCATCCGATCCACCTTGCTGATCTCAGCGCCCAGGCCGCGCAGCTTTTCCACGATGTTCTCGTAGCCGCGCTCAATGTGGCCGATCTCCTCGATCTCGCTGGTGCCGTCTGCCATCAGGGCAGCCACCACCATGGCGGCACCGGCACGCAGGTCCAGTGCACGCAGCGGAGCCGGGCTGAGCTTTTCCACGCCCTCGAACACGGCCACCTGACCGTCCACCTGCACGCTGGCACCCATCTTGCGCAGCTCGTCCACATAGCGGAAGCGGTTGTCCCACACGCTCTCGGTGACGGTGCTGGTGCCCTTGGCCACGCTCAGCAGCACACCCATCAGGGGCTGCATGTCGGTGGGAAAACCGGGATGCGGCATGGTGTTGATCTTCAGGGGCAGGATGTCGCCGGTACGGCGTACCCGCACGGCATCGTCGAACTCTTCCACCTCGGCACCGGCACGGCGCAGCTTGGCGGTAATGGGCTCCAGATGCTTGGGGGTCACGTTCTTGATCAGCACATCGCCGCCGGTGGCAGCGGCCGCCACCATGTAGCTGCCGGCCTCGATCTGGTCCGGGATGATGCTGTAGGTGCAGCCGTGCAGCTTTTCCACACCGCGCACCTTGATCACATCGGTGCCGGCACCGCGCACGTCGGCACCGCACATGTTCAGGAAGTTGGCCAGGTCCACCACATGGGGCTCCTTGGCGCAGTTTTCCAGAATGGTCTGGCCCTTTGCCATCACAGCGGAGAGCATGCCGTTCATGGTAGCGCCCACACTGACCTTATCAAAGAAGATGTGTGCGCCGTTGAGCTCCTTGGCACGCACCGTGATCATGCCGTAGTCCACGCTGTCCTCGGCACCCAGGGCACTGAACACCTTGAGGTGCTGGTCGATGGGGCGGGGGCCCAGGTTGCAGCCGCCGGGCATGGCCACCTGCGCCCGGCCAAAGCGGGACAGCAGAGCGCCCAGGAAGTAGTAGCTGGCACGCATCTGACGGGACAGATCGTCCGGCACGTTGGTGCCGGTCAGATGGGTGGTGTCGATCTCGTAGGTGTTGCGGTTGAGCATCTTGACCTGCGCGCCCAAGGTGCTCAGGATCTTCAGGCTTACCGCCACGTCACTGATATCCGGCAGATTTTCGATCACACAGACATCCGCCGCCAGAATGGTAGCAGGCAGAATGCCGACCGCCGCATTCTTTGCACCGGAAATGGTGACCTCGCCGTGCAGGGGCTTGCCGCCCGTAATAACAAATTTCTCCACTTTTATGATCTCCTTGTCAAAGGCCTGTGCCACAGGCCTGTTAAGGTTCCTGAAAGCATTCATATCCACTGCCTGTGCCCGTCCTGTGTACAAAGCCAACAAAGCCCGCGCACAATTACAGCTATCTTATTATACACAAATTACACAAAAAAGCAAAGCCCCGATTGTCCGAGTTCCATTATTTTCTGTTTTGCCCAGAATCCGTTCTGATATTCTGAAAATTTGTCTCTTTTTTTCAAGATTCCGACACATTCCGGCGGTCAGACGCCGGTTTGTCACATTTTACCACACCTGATCCTCACTGCGGGTCTCTTTGATCCAGCCCAGCTGATAGGCCGTTACCAGCTGTTTGAGATCGTGCACCCGCTCCCGCAGCACCTCGCCCTCGTCGGTGTCCTCCACCAGGATGCGGTGGTTCTCGGTCTCCAGAATGTTTTTCTGGGAAATGATATCCAGGTTTTCACTCACCGCCTTTTCGGCACTCTCAAAGGGCTGGTGGGTGCGCAGCGACATGGAGCGGCTGGAATACACCAGCGTGTAGCCCGCAATGCCGGTTTTTTCGTGGTAGGCACGACAGAACCCGCCGTCGATCACCACCAGACGGCCGCCGCCCTTGATGGGGCTCTCGCCGTTCTTTTCCCGCACGGGGACGTGGCCGTTGACGATGTGGCTGGTACCCGGCAGGCCGAACTCCGCCAGAATGCGGCGGCAGGCGGCCTCGTCGTTGTACCAGGTATAGTAGGGATCCTTGACCTCCTCATGGGTGGCGGGGTCTGCCACATACAGCCGCTCGAAGGTGGTCATAGCGCTGCGGCCGAACAGCGGTGACAACCGCCCGCACCACAGATACCACAAAAAATCCTGTCCGTTCTGGCGTTCGGCGCTGCCCTCCGGCGCGTAATAGCCCCGCCGGGCGCGGGCATCGCAGTAATCCATCAAGGCACGGCCGGAATAGCGGCGGCCCTCAAAGCGTTCCACCGCAAAACTGCCCTTTGCGGTCATGGGCACCACACCGTGGTACAGCAGGTTGCCATTTTCAATGTGGTACACACTGCCCTTTGCATAGAGGAATTCCACATGCTGCTGCAGCTTTTCGCTCTGGCGGAAGGACTGCACCAGCTTGCGCAGCACCAGCTTTTCGTCATCGTTCAGGGCCGCCGGGTCGGCAGGGTCCACCGTGGGGAAGGCCGTGTCCCGCAGCGGGTAATCCTGTTCGCCAATGCGAACCGTGTGGTGTGTCCAGTCGATGCGGCGCAAAAAGTCCCGCCCCTGCATCTGGAAGTCCGGGTTGCGGTCGATGACCTGACATTCCAGCTTGAACATCAGGATGCTGATGGCCTTGTGCATCACCGCGCAGCGGTGCAGCATGCCCTTGGTATAGGGGCCGCGGGCCGCGTCGGTGTGGGGCATCCAGATGGACAGATCGTCCTCCCCATAGAACTGCTCGGCCATGCGCTGCAGATGCCGCAGGTTGATGCCGTAGCAATCCTCGAGCATACCGTGGTTGTGATAGGCCAGCGTAGTCTTGAGCACCGTGCAGATGCAGATGGGACTTCCTGCGGCGGCACCCATCCACACCACGTCGTGATTGCCCCACTGGATGTCCACGTTGTGGTGGCGCATGAGCAGATCCAGAATGATGTCCGGGCGCGGGCCACGGTCAAACAGGTCGCCCACGATGTGCAGCTTGTCCACCGCCAGATGCTTGATCAGTTCGCACAGCCGCACGATGAAACGGTCTGCCCGGCCGTTCTCGATGATGCTGCCCACGATCTGCCCATAATACAGGTCTTTGTCGTGGTCCTCAAAATGGGCGTGGAGCAGCTCGTCCAGGATATAGCCGCAGCTGGCCGGCAGGCACTGCCGCACATGGTCGCGGGTGTGTTTGGACGATACCAGCCGACAGATGTCAATGAGCCGCAGCAGGGTGTCGGTGTACCACTGGTCCAGCTCTTCCTCGCTGGTGCAGCGGTTCTTGAGCTGCGGCAGCTTTTCGTTGGGGTAGTAGATCAGGGTGGCCAGCTCAGCACGGGTCTGTTCCGGGATGGCCTCCCCCAGCACCAGGTCCACTTTTTCACGGATGACACCGGAAGCGGAGTTCAGGATGTGGACAAAGGCTTCGTTTTCGCCGTGCAGGTCGCTCATGAAATGTTCGGTGCCCTTGGGCAGCTTGAGCAGGGCCTGTGTACTGATGATCTCGCTGGCCGCCGCAGCCTGCGAAGGGTAATCCCGCGAGAGCAGGGTCAGATATTTGAGGTTATCGCGGATCTCATCGTTCTCGGTGCGCATGAGGGTTCCTCCCGAAAGCAGTTATTCTCTTTTTATAGTATAGCACGACCCGTGTAAAATGTGGTATACTGGGGGCAACAAACTTTACACAAAGGACTTTGGATATTATGCCGAAAACCGATCTTGTCTCTCCGCCCTCCCACTGCGCCCTGTGCCCCCGCCGCTGCGGGGTGGACCGGGCCGCCGGAGCCGTGGGCTTCTGCGGCGCGGGCCGCACCCTGAAAGCCGCCCGCGCTGCCCTGCATTTCTGGGAGGAGCCCTGCATCAGCGGCACCCGTGGCAGCGGCACCGTGTTCTTTTCCGGCTGCACCCTCAAGTGCTGCTTCTGCCAGAACTTCCCCATCAGCGCCGAAGGGCTGGGCAAGGAGATCAGCGTGGAGCATCTGGCCGAAATCTTTCTCAGCCTGCAGGCACAGGGAGCCCACAACATCAATCTGGTCACGCCGGGCCAGTGGCGGCCCTGGATCACTGCCGCACTGGACCTTGCCCGGGCACAGGGCCTGCATCTGCCCATTGTGTGCAACACCGGCGGCTATGAGACCGTGGAGAATGTGGAGGCCTGGCGCGGGTACATCGACATCTGGCTGGCCGATCTGAAATACGTCTCCCCCGCCCTGTCGGCGGAACTTTCCGCCGCACCGGACTACTTTGCTCAGGCAAAACCCGCCATTGAAGCCATGATGGCCCAGGCCGGGCACCCGGTATTCGACGCCGACGGCATCCTGCAGCGGGGCGTCATCCTGCGGCATCTGGCGCTGCCGGGCCATGTGGACGACAGCTTTGCCGTGCTGGACCAGATGGCCGCCTGGAACGATGCCGACCCGGGGTGCTTCCTGCCCAGCGTCATGAGCCAGTATACGCCGTTCTACAAGGCCGCGGAGCACGGCATCGGGCGGCGCATCACCACCTATGAGTACCACCGGGTGGTGAACTACGCCATGGACAAGGGCCTTGTGCAGGGCTATATGCAGCAGAAGAGCAGTGCCAAGGAGGAATACACCCCCAGCTTTGACCTGACGGGGGTGTAACGCGAATTCTCTCTTTTCGTCAAACTACCCAAATTTCGGTTCTTATTTTCTCTTGCATTCCCGCGCAAATGCTTGCATTCCGGCGGTGCGCGCACTATAATGGTTACATGGATACAACGATGTGTCAAAAGGATCCACGGTGAGTTTTTTACAATATCAGGAGGACCGTTATGGAACATTTCAATCCCATCCTTGGCAGCGAGACCACCGGCCAGAAATTCATCACCTGCGGCGAGATCATGCTGCGTCTGACCCCGCCGAACTACGAAAAGATCCGCATGGCGTCTGCCTTTGAGGCCAGCTACGGCGGCAGTGAGGCCAACATTGCGCTGGCTCTGGCAAACCTGGGTGTGGACAGCACCTTCTTCAGCGTGGTGCCCAACAACAGCCTGGGCAAAAGCGCCGTGCGCTGGCTGCGCTCCAACGACGTGCACTGCACCCCCATGATCCTCACCGAGCCGGACGAGACCCCCTCGAACCGTCTGGGTACTTACTATCTGGAGACCGGCTACGGCATCCGGCCGTCCAAGGTCATCTACGACCGCAAGCACAGTGTCATCACTGAGTATGACTTCTCGCAGGTGGATCTGGACGCCCTGCTGGACGGCTTTAACTGGCTGCATCTCAGCGGCATTACCCCGGCACTGGCTCCCAACTGCCGCAGCCTGATCCTGGACATGCTCAAGGTGGCCAAAAAGAAGGGCCTGACCGTGAGCTTTGACGGCAACTTCCGCTCCACCCTATGGACCTGGGAAGAGGCCCGCGACTTCTGCACCGAGTGCCTGCCCTATGTGGATGTGCTGCTGGGCATCGAGCCTTACCACCTGTGGAAGGACGAGACCGACCACTCCAAGGGCGACTGGAAGGACGGTGTGCCCCTGCAGCCCAGCTATGAGCAGCAGGACGAGATCTTCCAGCACTTCATTGAGCGCTACCCCAACCTGAAGTGCATCGCCCGCCATGTGCGCTATGCCCACAGCGGCAGCGAGAACAGCCTGAAGGCCTTTATGTGGTACGACGGCCACACCTTCGAGAGCAAGCTGTTCACCTTCAACATCCTCGACCGCGTGGGCGGCGGCGACGCTTTCGCCAGCGGCCTCATCTACGCCATGCTCCACAACTACAAGGCCATGGACATGATAAACTTTGCGGTGGCAAGCAGCGCCATCAAGCACACCATCCACGGCGATGCCAACATCACCGATGATGTGAGCACCATCCGCAACCTGATGAACATGAATTACGATATTAAGCGGTAATTTGTACGTAAGTAAAATCTGCCGACCCGATGTTGGGTCGGCAGATTTTGTTTATGGATGCGGAGCCTTCCCCTTCGGGGGAAGGTGTCTGCGGCCCCGTCCGCAGACGGATGAGGGGCGCGTGTGCGGAGATTGCCTGTTTACGGCAGGCAGCGGAAAACTGCGGCGGGGTGAAGGCACCCCGCCCTACATCTGACGATACGGTGCACTGTAGGGCGGCATGCCCTCATGCCGCCGCGGTCATTGCTCTGTTTTCCCGTTCATCTCCGCGTTGATCCCGGCCCCAATGAACAGCAGATTAATGATCACATACAGCCACAAAATAATCAGAATGACCGCCGTCAGCGAGCCGTAGATATACGACAGACGCCAGAAATGCAGGATGTAAAACGAGAACACACGGGAGAAGACCAGCCACCCCGCCGTTGCAAAGATCGTGCCCGGCAGCTGGCTGCGCGGCGTGCGCCGCCCGCCGGGGACGTAGGTGTAAATCAGCAAAAGCAGCCCGAACAGCAGCGGGACCGAGACGATCCGGCCAATGCTGGCCACCCGCTGCAGCGGGGCCACAATGGCCGCGTAATGGCGAAAAAGCGGCAATGTATCGGCAAAGCGCGTAAACAGGGAGTGCATGCCCTGCAGCGCCAGCATGACCAAAAGCAGCAGCTCAAACACGAAGGTGTAGCCAATCGCCAGCAGGCGGTTCAAAAACGTCCGGTGCGAGCCGGGCGTCAGCCTTTGCAGGCCGATCTGCAGTGCGTTCATACCGCCCGACGCCGAGACGATGGTCGTCAGCACAGCCAGCGACGCCACAAACTGTGCAGACTGGCCGCTTAAATTTTGCAAAAGGCCGAGGATGGCAGTCTGTATCTCGGGGATCTGCGGCAGGAAGTCCGCCAGCAGCTCGGCGACGCCTTCTACCGAGAAGCCGGGCACCAGGTTGACAAGCATCAGCACCCACATCAGCAGCGGGAAGGACGCCGTCAGCAGAAACAGCGTGGCGGATCCGGCGTAGACCGCCATGTCCAGCGCCAGGTAGCGGCGCAGTACGGCGGCGGTGATCTGTACCCAACGGGGCGGTTTTTGTTTCATGGCGGCTCCTTGTGGGGGGATGTGTATGGCGGCGTGGTTGCGGGGCGAACAGTATTCATCCGCGGACGTGTGCGGCAGCGGCAAAGCTCCCGGGTCGATGACGAGCATCGATTCCTAA
>ERZ834798.3038-NODE-3038-length-11320-cov-14.649268_pt1 | contig 11320 bp, 7 predicted proteins | sample MGYA00519689_ERZ834798 | MGnify/ENA primary metagenome ERZ834798 (study PRJEB31850, sample SAMEA3708761) | human gut metagenome | biome: human gut; feature: human-associated habitat; material: faeces | place: China | collected 2014 ...
ACACCAGTCTCTTTTATATTAGCAGAACTATCTCCATACATACATACTTTGTCAGACATAGTACTACTTGGATTAGTCTTAGCGTCAGTAAATTGTACATGTATCTCATCAGTATAACTAGTACCATTATCTAATTTAGGATAATCTGTAACCTTTTCATTAACTATGTTACCCATACATACTTTATAGTCATCACTATTAGCTTTATCTTTAGTTAATATTTCAGCTTTACTATTAACCATAGTTACTTTATTCTTCTTTACTAAAACATAACTATGTATATCAAAATCTTTACTTTTAATGTTTGCTTTTTTATCAAGTAACCCTTTATTCATAAGTTCTTCAATAGTAATACAAAAATATTTATTCTCTTTATCAGTAATATCTAGCCAATAACTACTATCATCATTTTTTTCAGTAGCATATGTTTCAGCAGACTCTTTAATACTATTTATACTTATAGTAAGTGACTTATTTTTAGAAGTATTAAAAGCATTAATAATACCATAAGTAGAAAAACCTAAAATTAATCCTATTATAAGTATTACTGCCAGTAGCTCTATTAGCGTATATCCTTTTCTATTTAGTTTCATATTTATCACCTACCATTAACTTAATTATACAATAAAAAAAAAGAAGTAGCAAGACTTAAATTCTAATTGGATTAAAATCTACTTCTACATCTATCCTATTATTATTTTTATACATATCAATAATAAAATTTAAAGTACTAATTAAATTATCTTCTTTTTGATATTTAATAATAATCTGATAATGATAAATATTATTTATCTTAAATGCACTACTAGTAGTAGGACCAAGTATAATTGAATTACCAAGTTTACTTCTTAAATAATTACCTATCTTATTAGCTTCTTTAAATCCGCCTTCATAATCTCTTGAAGATATACTAACTAATGCTAAATAATAATATGGAGGATATTTAAGCATCTTTCTAATACTCATTTCTTCCTTATAAAATTTTAAATAATCATGATTTTTAGCTAACATAATACTATAATGATCAGGATTATAAGTTTGAATAATAACTTCTCCCTTTGAAGTACTTCTGCCCGCTCTTCCTGCCACTTGGGAAAGTAACTGAAAAGTATTTTCACTAGCTCTAAAATCTGGAGCCATAAGTGAAGAATCTACTGATACTACTCCCACTAAAGTAACAAGAGGAAAATCAAGTCCCTTAGCAATCATCTGTGTACCAATTAAAATATCATATTTATGCTCACCAAAATCATCAATAATCTTCTGATGTTCTCCTTTTTTACTAGTAGTATCAACATCCATTCTAACTATTCTAGCTTTAAATAATTTATTTAATTCTTCCTCTAACTTCTCAGTACCAAGTCCAAAATCTCTTAACTTACTACCACATTTAGGACATACCTTACTAGGTACTTTAGCAGTACCACAGTAATGACATTTTAAATTATTACTTGTCTTATGATAAGTATAAGTAACATCACACTTAGGACACTTCTCAGTATAACCACATTCCCTGCAACTAATAACACTAGAATATCCTCTTCTATTAAGTAGAATAATACTTTGTTCCTTTCTATCTAGTTTTTCTTTAATCTCACTCTTCAAAGAATCAGATAAAATAAAATTACCTTTCTTGACTTCTTCTTTCATATCAATAATTTCAACATTAGGCATTGTACTACTACTAGGTCTTTTAGATAATACTAATAATTTATATACTTTATTACCTGCTCTAGCAAAAGATTCCAAACTAGGAGTAGCACTTCCCATAACTACTGGACATTTATGATATTTACTTCTAAGAATAGCAATATCTTTAGCATTATATCTAGGATGATTCTCTTGTTTATAACTACTAGTATGTTCTTCATCTATTATAATAACTCCAATATTATTAAAAGGAACAAAGATAGCGCTTCTCGTACCAATAACAATCTTAGCTTCTCCAGTAGTTATCTTTCTATATTCATCATATCTCTCAGTATCAGATAATTTAGAATGTAATACTGCTACTACATCACCAAATCTCGATATAAACTTTCCTACTACTTGAGGAGTTAAACTAATTTCTGGTACTAACATAATTGCTTCTTTATCTAGTTTTAAAGCTTCTTCAATAATACTCATATATACTTCTGTTTTACCAGAACCAGTAACACCATATAATAAATAAGTATTAGCATCCCCAAAAGAATTAACTACTATATCTTTAGCCTTTTCTTGTTCTTCATTTAATACTACCCTCTTATAATTACTTATCCCTGTATAAGAGTATCTTTTATCTTCTTCTAAATATATTTCTCCAAGTCCATTCTTAACAATAGTATTAATAGTACTAGACATCTTAGTAATAAGTATATCTCCTTCTTTTAACTTACAAAGTAAATTTACTTGACCTTCATATCTACATTTACTTATATATTCATCTATTTCTTCAATACTCTTAGTTCTTCTTAAATACCTATTATATTTAATTTTAATATTAGTATTAACTTTAGCTTTTAACGCTTTAGGAAGCATTACTTGATAAGCACTAACAAGTGAACATAATAAATGCCTACTCATATATTTACCAAGTAAGATCATTTCTTTATTAAGTACAGCCTCATTATCTACAACATCAATAATATCTTTAATTTTATTCTTATCATAATCAGTATCATTAAGTATATTCATAACAAATCCCTCTAGTTCCATTTTACCAAAAGGTATTTTTACTCTAATACCTATTTTAATATTATCTTTAAATCTCATAGGTACATGATATACATAATACTGATCTACTGCTTTTGCACTAATTTGTGTTAATACTTCTACATACATAATAATACCACCTTATATCTATTATACTAAAATCTATTACTAAAGTACATAATAATATTTAAAAAATAAGACTCTAGTTAAATACTTTAGCCTTATTTTTATTTAATTAAAAATGAATGTTATTAATATTGTTGCTATTGATAATATTAAACTTAATGTAATTAACATTAAATATGTAATATTTCCTCTACTACGCCCTGATGGTGATTCTACAACATAATTCTCAACAGTCTGATTCATAGTTTGATTCATAACTTGAGTAGCGACCATTTCATACTTCTTTTTAAATTCTAATAATGTCTTTGTCATTTTTAAATATCCTTCTTTACTCATATTACATGATACAAATTCATCATATGGAAAGACTATTTTTTCTGAAGAGCCAAGTCTTTCTGAAGAGCCAATTTTTATTTCTTTTGGTTCATGGTTTTTTCCAAAATCCCATACTTGATATTTATCTTTAAATTCTTCATATGGTATTATATTACCATCTTTTACAGCTTGAGCTAGAAAACTATTAACAGCATTTATAAAAGAACCACCATTTTGAAGTATCCAGTATTCTACTCCAATTCCTCCTAATCCACCTTCTGCCTCAGAAGATCTTCTTGATTTATAAGCCTTGCCAGCTTTTAAAATCTTTTTAGCATATACTATATTTGCTTTAACAAGTGGAAATTGTTCTGGATATTCTTTTTCTATTGTTCTTAATAAATCAGATAAACAAGTATCTGTTGAATAATCAACTTTATCTCTCTTCTGAGTAAACGAAATATCTATATCAATTGGCTCTTCTATTCCATCTAACTTAATATCTTTTCCTCTAAATCTATTATCATGTGATATATTTGTTTGGGGAGAAAATAAAGAATTAAGATCTCTAATTACAGCATCAGTATTATTTAAATCATTACGACCAACCCTAGTCATAAAATCATAATCTGCATCCCCAGGAACATTTGTGCCTCTTGATGTTGAACCTGTCTCTAATAAATCAATATTGCCTTGTGATAAGTCATTTAATATTGTATCATTTATTTGTGTTGCTCCTAATGAAGATACTAATATTTCTTTTATTTTATCAGTAATAATTTTTCTTTTTTCTTGTTGTTTACTTCTATCTTGCTGCATTTCAGTTACAAGTTCCTCAATGCCAGGAAAATATAATAGTGATGTATCCACTATTGGATATGCTTTTTCTTCTTCAGTTATTGTTTTGTAATAAGAAATTCCATCTAATTTACTACGAATAGTATCATATTCTTTTTTTGTAAAAACTAATTTACCAGTAAAGTCATATACTGGTTTATATATACCTTTTTTAGCAAGTAACATTTTTAAACGAATCAAATCATCATAAACATCAGAAGTCTGATTAACATAATTAACACTTCCATCTTCATTATATGGTTTTAATGAATTTATTTCAAAATTCTTTTTATATATAATATAATCAACATCTGTTACTAATGAATAGCCTGTTCTGGCACCCCAACGTGCGGCATTTACACCACTTAAATCCTCGGTAGAAAATACTTCTAACTTCATCGGATCATAAGGTGTATCTATGTTACCATTATTATCTCTCGTAATTCTAATATTAGGATTATTTTTATCAGTTACAAGATAAATATTGCCAAAACCAAAACCAGTTGGAGTTCCACTTATGCAACTATATATTGTTTTTTTCATACCATTTGCTGTGTTTATTAATGAAAAGTCTATATCTAATGGTGTCGCATCAGAATCACTTGTTCCCTTAAGAGGACCCAAAAACTCTTTACAAACATTTCCAGTATCTAATGATGCTTCAAGTGCATCTATATTACCTATACATCTTAAAAGGTCACCATCTTCAAATGAAAATGTTTGCCTTTTAATTACATTACTTTCTCCTAATCTTTCGGCTTTTTTATAAGAATCTATAATATAATTATTTAAACTTTCAAAAGAATCAAATCCAGCATAGTAAGTAAAACTTCTAATTATTCTATCAGGTAAACTATGTCTATCTGTTGGAGAAAATTCTTTACTTAAAACTCTAATCTTATCTGGTAATGATAAATTATCAAGTGTCATGTTTTTACTTTGAGTTTTATTTTCTTGTAATACCTCTAAATGGGAAGAAAAAATATCTAATATATTCTTTTCTTCAAAAGTTAATGATTCAAAAGTTCTTTTACCCGATACTATATCTAAATATAAATCATTTCCTACTTTAATATTATTCATATAATCTATTAGTGATCTATCAGCAGAACAAATTGATATTCTTAATAAATCATTAAATACCATTTGCATTCTAATATCTCTATCAGAACCATTTCTTCTTAAATAGGCCATTCTTTTTTCTAGTGGATTTGCATTTAATAAGTCAGGTGAAATTCTACTATTTTTATCAAAATTAAATGTCGATTTATTAAAATTTGGATATAGTGTCTCAAAACATTTATAAATTTTAGCAAATAATGGAAGATTATTTTTTTCAAAGATTTTTTCTATTTTTGCAAATACTTCTAAAGGATCATCTTGTTCTAATGCACCATCAATAATTTGATCACTTAATTTATAAGCTTCTTCAGAATTAGTTAATTCTGCCCTTTTATACAATCCATAAAGTTCATCTATTTTATCTTCAGTTAAATCAAAAAATCTTTTCTTTATATGTTCAATCATTTTATCAGTATTTTTATTTTGATAATGTTTTAATTCAATCATTTTCCTTAATTTTGCTATTATAATAGAAATATCTTCATTATTTTTATTATTATTTTTCAACTCCCAAAATCCATTATCATAAGCTGCTTTTATAATTTCATCTGTTAATATCAAATCTGGAACATAATTTAAGTTATTAGGATCTTGTTTCACAGCATACATCATTACTTTTGGATTTTGTTTTAATTTATAGGCTGCTTCTTTAGCATCAAAAACATAATTTCCAGTTGATAAGGCTATATCTATCATTTCATCTGTCAATATCAAATCCGAAACATAATTTAAATTATTAGGATCTTGTTTTACTGCATACATCATCACTTTTGGATTAGCAAGCAAATCATATGATGATGAATCATTGAACTTGTAACCACTATCAATTGCAGTCTTTATAACCTCTTCTGTTAAGGCTTCTCCTTTAGCATAATTTAAATTGTTAGGATCTTGTTTTACAGCATATAACATTACTTTTGGATCTCTTTTAAGTTGAGATATTATATTATTTAATAATGAATTAAAGAAACATTCAGACTCTAATCTCTTAAAATTTTTTTTTGCAGCCTTAGTTATTAATTTTGTTATAGTATCAGTGTCTCCTAATGATTCTAAATCATTTATATTTCTGATTATTATTTTTAAAGCTTTTTCATTGGACATTGTAGACATAGTTATTTTTTTTATAAATTTGGTTATATTCATATCTATTACCTCTTCTAGTATAATTTTACTATAATTTATGTGATTGTACAATAAATTTTATTAATTTTGTTAAAATAAAAAGAGAAACTATTTCTCTTTAATATATCTATAGCCATCATAAGTAATCATATTCCTACTAAAAATAATCTTATTCTGAATAATATTATTAATATTACTAATATAATCACTATCAATATCCCCACTATATTTACCATTAAGACTATTATATCTACCCCTATCAGTAATCCAAGATAAATTATCTAAAATAACCATACCCTCACTATTAGATAAAAGATCAGAACCTGCAAATAATCTAGAATCATATTTAATATCAAATAAATTATATATAGTTGGTAATACATCTATAGGCATACCTACTTTGGTAATATTAATATTCTTCATATTACTATTATATATAATTAGAGCATTATGATTTATTTCAAATAACTCATCTCTCTTATAACTAGATAATTCATTAATTTCTTCTAGTGATAATCCATATGGATAATGATCTGCGAGTAAGACAATTACAGTATCCTCTAAAATACCTTTATTTTCTAGTTCTTTTAATAGTGATTCCATTGCTCTATCTAATTCTATTTGAGTAGCAAGATATGATTTTGCCTTATCACTATAATCTAAGTTTTTTACTAAGTCCCAATTCTTACTTACAATACTATTACTTTCTTTAGTATAATCTAAATGTCCTGATACAGTCATATAATAAGTCATAAATGGTTTATCACTATTTATGTAATCATTAGTGGTAGCTTTAATCATTTCTATATCACTTTCTGGCCACATATTACAGTTTATGTTTAATCCCATGTTGCAGGCTTTAAAATTATCAAAACCTAAGGCTTTAAGATATTTGTATCTATTTTGAAAATAACCATCATGAGCGTGATAAGCATAAGTATTATATCCTTTTTCTTTGAAGGTATTAGCAAGTCCATAAGGAAAACTATTCTCCCCACTCTTCCACTTTGTAAGAGTTGAGTAATTAGGATATAATCCTGTTAATGATTGAAATTCTCCTCCTATTGTAGATAAGTAATATGGTACATAAAAATTATCAAATATAAAGCCATTATTAGTTAGTTTATATAATGTCGGAGTTCTATCTTTATCTATTCCTATTTCGCTAAAGGATTCTGCTACTACAAAAATAAGATTCTTATTTTCAAACATCCCACTATATTTATTCTTACTAGTACCAGGATTATCTTCAATATATTTCTTAATATCCTTATTTAATTTATCACTATCTAAATCCAAATCAAGAATATTCTTATCATAAACAAATAATTCATCATTATCATCATTCTCTTCATAATTAACTTCAATTACCTTATCATCAAACCCAAATATATTCCTATATATATCTAACCCCGTACTAGATAATACTCCCATCTTCTGAATACTAAGAGGAATATTATTTGTATTATAATATAAATCATATAAAGAAATATCACTACTATTCTTAGTACTATTAATATATAGTCTATAAGATAAGAAAGATAAAGGAATAAGAATAATATAACCAAATAAATACTTCTTATTACCCTTTATATCAAAATCTAGTTTTCTTCTAAAAATAATAAGTAAAATAAAAGGTAAAAAGAACAATACCAAATAGTGGATATTACTAACAATAACCTTAATAGTCTCCCCAGCAAACCCCATAGCCTGATCAGATAACTTAAAACAATCTAAAGAAAAGAAAGTCTGTAAGAAAGCCTTAAATATCGTCTCTAAAGCAAACCAAAAACAAAAAATAAAATAAATAATATAACCAAATATTCTATTTACCTTCTCACTCCATATAGTCATTAAAATAGTCATAATAAAAGAAACAAATAAAGAATATATAAGTATACTAAGTACTTCACCCTTAGAATAAATATCAAAAGAGATGAGAGCAAATACCATCTCAAAAAATATTAACACCAAATAATTCATTCCATTAATCTTTAATATTTTCTTCATCTTACCCTTCACCTCTAATAAGTATATTATTTCTTTTTATAATTATTATAAAATTCTTCTTTTAATTCTAAGAATCTATCTTCTTTAATAGCTTCTCTTATCTCTTCCATAATTCTAATTAAGAATCTTAAATTATGAATAGATAAAAGTCTTTGACCTAAAGTCTCATCTGCTACTAAAAGATGTCTAATATAAGCCTTAGTATAATTCTTACAGCATTTGCAGTCACAACTTTCATCTACTGGAGTAAAATCTTCTTTATACTTAGCATTTCTTAAATTAATCTTACCATCTCTAGTAAAAGCATGACCATGTCTAGCAAGACGAGTAGGAAGTACACAATCAAACATATCTACTCCTCTTTCTACCCCTTCAAATAAATCAGTAGGTTCTCCTACTCCCATTAAATATCTAGGTTTATCTTCTGGCAAATATTTAATACCATATTCAATCATCTTATACATCGTCGGTTTATCTTCTCCTACTGAAGTACCACCAATAGAATAACCATCAAAACCTAATTTAACCGTCTCTTTACAAGACCATTCCCTTAAATCTTCAAATTCTCCTCCCTGTACAATACCAAATAAACTTTGATTAGGATTATTAAAAACAGCCTTCCCCCTCTTAGCCCATCTAATAGTTCTCTCAACACTATTCTTCATATATTCATGTGTTACAGGATATGGAGGACATTCATCAAAACTCATAGCAATATCACTATCTAATTTATTTTGAATCTCAATACTCTTCTCAGGTGTTAAGAATAATCTCTCTCCATTAATATGACTCTTAAATACTACTCCCTCTTCACTAATATCTTTAGGTTTAGCCAAACTAAATACCTGAAAACCACCACAATCAGTAAGAATAGGACCATCATAATTCATAAACTTATGAAGTCCTCCTGCTTTCGCAACAATATCTTCTCCTGGTCTAAGCCATAAATGATAAGTATTAGATAATATAACACCTGCACCTATCTCTTTAATTTCTTCTGGATCAAGAGTCTTAACCGTAGCCTGAGTACCTACTGGCATAAACATCGGAGTCTCAAACTTACCATAGTTAGTCTCTAATGTTCCATATCTAGCCTTAGTATCTTTATCTTTATGTAATAATGTATATTTAACTTTCATAATACGCCTCATTTCTTACTAATTATATCAAATATAACAATTAAAGTAAAGAAAAAAAGTACCATTAAAGTACTCCTTATTCATGTATCTTCTTCATAAGTAAAGTAACATCTTTTACTTCTACATTAGAAGTATTAATATCTCCCGTTAAATTAGTCATAACCTCAAGTGTAGTATCATCTTTAAATCTAAATAAAATATTCTTACTAAAATACATCTTACTAATATCACTAAGAGGTAATTCAAAAGTTAAATCTTTAATCGCAGATCCAGTACTATCTACTAAATAAAAACTACCACCATGAGTATTATCTACCCCATCAATATATCCTGATAAATCAATTTCATAAATACCTGGTACTACTTCTACTTCAGTATTATTAGGAACAATAAAATATTCACTAGGTTCTGGTACTAACCAAGTCTCATTAATAATCATTGCTTCAATATCATTAGTATCATTATAACTAGAAAAGAATATCCCTTCAGTACTACTACTAGGAGTCTCTCCTTGAGGTCCCGTAGGACCAATTAAACCCTGTGATACCATAGGCCAGTCATCCCAATAATAACAATATTACATATACATTTCTTATCTCTTTCTATCTTATTATAAGGATTCATACTATCCATCCCTATAATAATCTATGTAATAATAATATTTAAGTAATTATTATCATTTACATTCTTTCACCTTTCATGAAATGCCAAGGTCATTTCATGTCATTTCTAGCCTATAGTCTAGAAACGAATATCATCCATATCTATTATATTCACAGTGAATACCTAAAAGAAAGAAAAGAACTAGTATCACTAAGGATAATGATATTAAATATCCTGTCCAAACGTTCAAAACGAGCAGTGATATAAGTTCTTTTCACTACTATCTAAAAAATAAAACTTATAACTATTTACTAGAAACTTTTAATTCTTCTAACATCTGCTCTTTCATTTTATCTATATCAGTAAAAAATACCTTTATTCCCCTTGTATTAAGCTTCATTAACTCTTTAAAATTATCATAAATTATCTGTTCTAACTTTTCTGGTACTCTAGCAGGCTTACCATCAATTGTATGAACATGATCAATATACTTTTCTAAAGTTGGAAAAGCATTCTGAAGTAAAATAGCAGATTCTTCATCAAAAATTTTTTCTATTAATATAGTATTACAAAAACCATATTTTTCTATTTTCTTATCAATTATTTTTTTATATTTATCTATTTTTGAACTAATAGGAATAAACCATAAAATATCATTATCCTTAATAGTAAAATAAGTAGGTCTTTTTTTACCCTTTTCATGATTTTGCATTAAATTATCATCGTTAACAATATCAAAAAAATCATCCTTAATATGATATAAATATCCAGTTTGAACCTTCATAACAATCTTTTCTCCTTTCATTTTATTTCATAAACATATAGTAAAAAACATATTATTTTTGAACTATTAAACCCAATAAAAGTATATCATAAATTAAAAGAAAACTCTACTTAAAAAGTAAGAGTTTTCAAACATTTTCGCTCGGGATTACTTATTACTCGCACCACCCGTAAGCGAGAAACATTGTCGACCAGGATTACTTATTACTCGCAAGCCACCTGGAAGCGAGAAACATTTTCTTATTAATGCATTCATCAAATGCAATAATAATATACTATATTTTATGCCAAAAGTCAATACCATTGCATAAAATTGGCAAATTATCATTTGCATTAATATTATATACAATTTTTATTGTTTTATTATCAACTAAATTTTGTAGAAAAAAGACACTCAAATGAGTATCTTTAATTTAATTATTCAATAATTTCAGTAACTGATCCAGCACCAACAGTGTGTCCACCTTCTCTAATAGAGAATTTAGTACCATTTTCAACTGCAATTGGAGCAATTAATTCAACTGTCATAGTAACATTGTCACCAGGCATAACCATTTCAGTTCCTT
>ERZ834798.3054-NODE-3054-length-11271-cov-5.333720_pt1 | contig 11271 bp, 10 predicted proteins | sample MGYA00519689_ERZ834798 | MGnify/ENA primary metagenome ERZ834798 (study PRJEB31850, sample SAMEA3708761) | human gut metagenome | biome: human gut; feature: human-associated habitat; material: faeces | place: China | collected 2014 ...
TGTAACGTGTCAAAAGCGTTCTGGGGTTCGAATCCCCATCTTTCCGCCAGAAACCTGAAACAGAGATGTTTCAGGTTTTTTGTTTTATTCCAAAACGCTGTCCTTGACAATCGCCCTGCGTTCCGCTATGCTGAAAAAAAGATTTTCCTGAAGGAGGAACATTTTATGGCTGCATCCAAAAAGAAACGCACCGGTGCCCGCGCTGCGGTCGTGGTGGTGCTGTGCCTTGTGCTGGTGTGTGTAGTGGCCGCCGCCGTCGCGCTGGGGCTGGTGAGCCGCCGCGTGAAGAGCTTTGCCGGCGGAGCCAGCTTTTCGCTGGACTACCAGATCACTTCCACCGCTGCCGAAGAGCCCGCTTTATATAAGGTGCTGGCGCAGTTCGGCGGCACCTCCGGCCGGGTGGACGGCCAATATACGCCGGAAGCCTTGCAGCTGGAGCTGTACCCGCAGGCCAGCGGCAGCAGCCAGCCCCTCACCCGCCTGTACATCAGCAAGGACGAGACGCTGTACGATGCCGGGCAGCTTTACCGCACCCTGCGCAGCAGCATCACCGACAACTATCCGCTGGCCGGTGTGCTGATCCCGGAATGGAATATGGGCAGCTACATCTCCCAGACCCAGCTGGCCAGCCTGCTGGGCGTGGATGATACCGCCACCAGTCTGCAGTCCATGAACGACTTCCAGTTGGACCTGAAAAAGATCAAAAAGGTGCAGCCGGAAAATGCCAAGGAGGGCTACCTCTACTTCCGGCTGGAAACTGACGACACTGCCGCCGATTCCCCCGTTTTGACCCTGGGCGTGGAAAAGAGCGGCCTGCTGCGGGCTGTCTCCCCCGCCGTGCACATCCTGCTGGACATCCCGGCCCACGGCATCCACACCGAGCTCACCGGCACCGTGACCCCGGCAGCTCCGACTCTGACCGCTCCCACCTCCCGCATGCAGGACAGCGACATTGCTTCGCTGGTACAGCTGCGCCAGACTGTCGAGAGCGTGGTGCAGTTCGTGCAGGGCGCTGCGTCCGGCACGCAGAGCGCCTCCTGAACCTCCTTGCTATGCAAAAACGGCAGACGCTTTGCAGGGCGTCTGCCGTTTTTTGATGCGTTTATCGGTCCAGGATGCGGCCGTCGGTGGAGATGGTCACCACCTGCCACGGCACGAACTTGCCGCTGTTTTTCAGGGCGGTCACGGCGGCGTGTTCCAGCCCGCCGCAGCAGGGCACCTCCATGCGCAGCACCGTCACGCTCCGGATGTCGTTGCTGCGGAAGATCTCGGTCAGCTTTTCGCTGTAGTCCACAGCATCCAGCTTGGGGCAGCCGATGAGGGTGATCTTGCCCTTCATGAACTCTTCGTGCACATTGGCGTAGGCGTAGGCGGTGCAGTCGGCTGCGATCAGGAGCTTTGCCCCGTCAAAATAGGGGGCGTTCACCGGCACCAGCTTGATCTGGCAGGGCCACTGGCGCAGCTGCGACGGCTGTGCTGCAGTGGGGGCAGCAGGTGCGCTTTCCTCCCGGTGGAACTGGCGCATGGCGCTGCCCGGGCAGCCGTGGAAGACCGGTTTTGCGGCCTGTGCGGCCTTTTTCTGCTTGTTTTCCAGCACGGCCTGCTCGTCGTAGGCGGCTGCCTCGCGCTCCTCAAAGGTGATGGCACCGGTGGGGCAGCCGGGCAGGCAGTCGCCAAAGCCGTCGCAGTAGTCGTCCCGCATGAGCTTTGCCTTGCCGTTCACCAGACCGATGGCACCCTCGTGGCAGGCGGTGACGCAGGCCCCGCAGCCGTTGCATTTTTCTTCGTCTATATGAATGATTTTCCGGATCATAGAAAAGCCTCCTTGTGTTTGTGCTTTGAGTATACTATAATCAGGGCAGACCTTCGGTTGTTATAACCACGAAAGTGAGGCTTTTTTTATGAGACCCGTTGCATCCCCGCTGTTTCAGGGCCTGTCGGCAGAGGAGTGGGCTGCACTGGAGCAGTCCGGCTGCCTGCGCACGAAGAGCTACCCCCGGCACGCCGTCATTTTTCATGCCGGAGAGCAAGTGCATGCTCTGGGCGTGGTGCTGCGCGGCACCGTCCACATCGAAAATCTCGACCTGTGGGGCAGTAAGAGCATCCTGAGCAGCATTTCTGCCGGGCAGGCTTTTGCCGAGACCTACGCGCTGTGCGGCGACGTGATGATGGTGGACGCCGTGGCTGCCGAGGAATGCGAAGTGCTGTTCGTGAACATTTCCGCCTTTTCCGGCGGCGCGCCCGGCACGGTGCACGAAAAGCTGCTGCGCAACCTGCTCACGGTGTCCATGCGCAAAAACCTGAGCCTTTCGCAGCGCATCTTCTGCACCACCCCCAAGACCGTGCGGGGCCGTCTGCTGACCTACTTTTCCGCACAGGCCGCCCGCAGCGGCAGTCTGCAGTTCGAGATCCCGTTCAACCGGCAGCAGCTGGCCGACTACCTCAATCTGGACCGCAGCGCCCTCTCCAAGGAGCTGTGCAAGATGCGGGACGAGGGCCTGCTGACCTTTGAAAAGAACCGCTTTGCCCTGAACGAACTGCCGGAGTGAACCTCCCGCAAATGCAAGAAGCACCCGCCGGGTCCCACGATCCGACGGGTGCTTCTGGTTTTTACGGGTTCAGCCTTGCTCAATCTGCCTTTTTGGCAGGGGACTTACGGGTGCGCTTGGGCTTTTCGGCCGGGGCGGCAGCTTCTGCGGCGGCTTCTGCCTTGGGTGCAGCCTTCTTCCGGGCAGTGGTCTTGCGGGGAGCCTTGGCGGGCTTCTCTGCTGCTTCCGCCTTTGCGGCGGGCTCCGTCTTCGGCTCTTCTGCCTTTTCGGCAGCGGGCTGGGCGGTCACAGCCGGTTCCGCAGCGGCCTTTTTGGTGGTGCGGGGCTTGCGGGCGGCAGGCTTTTTGACCGGTGCCTTCTTCTCCTCTGCCGGGGCAACAGCCTCAGCGGCGGGTGCGGCTTCCACAGCAGGCTCGGCAGTCTTTTTAGCGGTGCGCTTTGCGCGGTCCTTCACCTCAGCGATGGTCCACAGCTGGTCGGCACCGGGCACCTCCTGCCAGATCTGCAGCACGGCACCTGCTTCGGCACCCATGCCCACGGTGTCCACGCACTTGCCGCCGGCCCAGGACGAGCGCAGGCGCACGGTGCCTTCCGGCGTGGGGCAGAGCTCCCACATCTGGGAGGTGCCGCCCACATCCTCCCACAGGTGCAGCCAGGTGCCGTTGGCGGTGCCGGTCATGGTCAGGTCCAGCAGCTTGCCGGAGGCGCGGTTGCGGATGCGGTACACGCCCTCGCCCACCCGGACAAAGCTCCACTCCTGTTCGGGCTTGTGGTCATACTTGCCCAGACGAACAGTGCCGCCGTCCTTGCTTGCTTCCACGGCCTGGATCACATTGCCGGTGTGGGCGGCAATGGTATAAAAACGATCGGCTTCGATCACGGTCTGTGCTACGGTTTTCATGCTTCAGTTCCTCCATCTGTCACGATGCCGGGCAGGGTCTGCCAACATCTTCCTGCCTAAATGATACCACATATCGTGATTTTCCACAAGCAATTCGACCTTTCTTTAGCAAATCATACAGAATCGCCGGTTCTTTCGGCGTCATTTTCGCCCCTTCGCACCGGTTTGCGAGCCGTTTTTTCACACGGTTCCCCTCTCGACTTTTTGCTGTACTTGCGTTATACTATGATGTTGCTGATTTCCGCCGTCCGCTTTTAGCGGCGGCTTTCCCTACTCCATCCCATTCAAGGAGGCTTTTTATGACAAGCGATGACCGCAGTGCGCTGCAGTTTCGCCGGATGACCGAGACGCCCATCCCGCAACTGGTCCTCAGCCTTGCTGCTCCCACCATTTTAAGTATGCTGATCACCAGCATCTACAATCTGGCCGACACCTTTTTTGTGGGCCAGATCTCCACCAGTGCGTCCGGTGCCGTGGGCGTTGTTTCCAGCCTGATGGCCATCATCCAGGCGCTGGGCTTTATGCTGGGCCACGGGGCCGGCACCATCATCAGCCGCAGCCTGGGCAGCCGCGACACCACCGCCGCCACCCGGTTTGCGTCCACCAGCTTTTTCACGGCTCTGGTGTTTGGCGTGGTGCTGGCCGTGGCGGGCCTTGGCACCCTGCCCCACTTCATGATGCTGCTGGGCAGCACCGAGACCATCCTGCCCCACGCCTGCGCCTACGCGCGGCCCATCCTCATTGCCGCCCCGCTGATGATCTCCAGCCTGGTGATGAACAACATCCTGCGCTATGAGGGCAAAGCCAGCTTTGCCATGATCGGTCTGGTCACCGGCGGCGTGCTGAACATCGCGCTGGACCCGCTGTTCATGTTCGTGTTCGGGCTGGGCACTGCCGGTGCCGGTATTGCCACCGCCCTGAGCCAGAGCATCAGCTTCTGCATCCTGCTGTCCATGTTCCTGCGGGGCAAAACGGTCAGCCAGTTCCGCCTTTCGGCCGTCACCCGCGAAGCCCGCGATTTCGGCCGCATCCTGCTGGGTGGTGCGCCCAGCTTTGGCCGTCAGGGCCTGAACAGCATCGGCGGCATGCTGCTGAACCTTGCCGCCCGCAGCTACGGCGACGCCGCCGTGGCCGGTATGAGCATCGTGTCCCGCATCTTCCTGTTCATCATCTCGGTGGCCATCGGCGTGGGACAGGGCCTGCAGCCGGTGGCATCCTTCAACTACGGTGCCCGCAAATACCGCCGGGTGCGGCAGGCCGCCATCTTCACCATCGAAGCGGCCTTCTGCATGCTGGTGGTGCTGGTGGGCCTGTGCTGGGTGAACGGCGATGCCCTCATCCGTCTGTTCCGCGATGACCCCGCCGTCACCGCCGTGGCGCTGCCCGCCTTCCACTACCAGTGCCTGGCCATGCTGCTGCAGCCCATCATCGTGGTGGCCAACATGACCTTCCAGAGCGTGGGCGCGTCCGGCCGGGCCACCTTCCTGGCCTGCTGCCGACAGGGCGTGTTCTTCATCCCGCTCATCCTCATCCTGCCCCGCACCCACGGGCTGTTCGGCGTGGAGATCTGCCAGCCCATCGCGGATGTGCTCACCTTCCTGGTGTCCCTGCCCTTCCTGATTGCATTTCTGCAGCAGCTGGGCCGGATGGATGACGCCGAACAGAGCAAAACCGCGTCCTGAACTTCTGTCATAAATCTGTAACCATCAGCCGCGCATTTTCTGCAATGGAATGCGCGGCTGTCTCGTATTCCAGATGAACCGGAGCTTTCTTCCGGGTGCGTTTTTCCATTCCAGACAGTAGCATCTGCATTTTGCATTGCTTTTTGTATTGTTTTAAGAGGAGTGATCCCATGAAAAAGACCGTTTCCCGTCTGGGCAGTGCTGCCCTGTGCGTGACCCTGAGCCTTGCGCTGGGCTGCGGCTGCGCGGTAATGCCGCCTGCCTCCTCCGAGAAACCCGCTTCCTCGGCGGCTTCCGTCCCCACCGACGCCGAGGGCAAGCCCCTGTACGATGCCACCCGGCTGGACGACGGCCGCCTGCGCATCCTGTACGGCTACGACAACTCCGGCGACAGCCGCACCGTCCTGTGCGGCAGCAAGGTTCTGTACCAGTCTGCCCGCAGCGAAAACGTGAGCCTGCTGCAGGACATCGTGACCGGCGAAACGAACTACTGGTTCCGCACCTGGTCGGACTCCACAGGCCGGGGCGGCCGCCGCAGCGCCCTGTACGACAAGGACGGCAACGAAGTGATGGCCTTTGACGGTGAGCAGAGCGCCACCATCCAGAACGGTCTGCTGGTGCTGCAGGAGAGCAGGATGGTCGGTGACAGCTACGATGTCGACTATGACAGCTACGGCACCTGCAGTGTCATCGACCTTGCCACCGGCAAGAACCTGCCGGTGCCGGAGGGTGCCTACAGCTGCATCGTCTGCGGGGACGCACTGGTGTTCAACTGCTACGCCCGCCCGGCAGACCTTGCCGCAGACGAATGGGACGACGACCCCAGCCTGCACAGCTGGGTCACTGTCCAGCAGAAGGACGGCACCCAGACCTATGGTTCCTCCACCTCCACGGCCAGCCGCATTTCCTATGAGCCGGATGAACTGGACGACTGGGTGGAACTGGATATCTCCCATGCAGACGGCAGCCCGGTCGACCAGGTCCTGCACAACCCCGCCACCGGGGAGGGCCTGCGCGGCTACCGGCAGACCTGCGGCCACGGTACGGCAGCTTTCCTGACCCCAAGCGGCACCTATCAGCTGCGGGACATGACCACCGAGGACCGGGGCGTGATTGCCGAATTCGACGCCCTGCCCAGCAACTATTTCCCGGGGTATGTGGTCACCTGGAACGTGGACAGTGACTATCGTTATTCCCTGCACGACTTTTCCACCGGGGAGGTCACACCGCTGTATGCTGTCAGCCTTGCCGGGAACCGCATCGCCCTGTATGCGCAGGACGGTAGCCTGAAGGTCTGCGACACCGACACCGGAGCACTGCTCACCGACGTGAACGCCGGGACCATTGGGGACGATCAGCGCGTGATGCTGGATTGTGAAGAGGACGGCTTTGTCTGGATGGAGCTGCGGGATGCCGACAGTTATGAGATCGCTGCCATCCGGGTGTACGGCCCCGAAGGCCTCGTCTCCGACCTGAGCAGCCTGAATGAGACCTACAATTATCTGGGCTACCTCACCACCGATGCCAACGGCAGGCCGCTGTACTACGGCACCCGCAGCGTTCCCGGCAGCAGTTACGCCACCGGATGCGATGTGCTGGACGAAACCGGCAACGTGGTGATGCAGGGCCTTGGCAGCTGCTACAGCTACTACGACAACAGCCTGAACGCCCTGCCGGACCATGTATTCGTGGCACGGCGTGGCTTCTATTACGGCTGGATGGACACCGACGGCAACTGGCTTTACTGCCAGAGCATCTTCTCGTCCGTCAATGCCGATGACGAACTCGGTTACTGAACCATGACAGGAGGTTTTTTCTGATGAAAAACACGAAAATTTCCCGCCGCAGCTTTCTGCTGGGTCTTGCCGCCTGCTCTGCCGCCGGGGTCCTGACGGCCTGCTCCGGCAGCAGCGAGCCTGCTTCGTCTGCTGCTTCCACCGCCCCGGAGCCCCCTGCTTCCTCGGCTGCCAGTGAGGTGACCGCTGCACCGTTTCTGACCGTGGAGGACTTCCCTGCCCTGGACGGCAGCACGGCCTGCATCCCCCTGATGGCGCAAATGCTGGCCGACACCACCGGCATGGACCTGGAAGAAGCCCAGAGCATCATTTCGGTCAGCACCACCGCTTATGCCTGGGAGAGCTTTGGTCTGTACAACACCGACACCAAAATGCTGGTGGTGTACGAAGCCCCGGATTCCGTCAAGGAAGAGCTGGAGGCCGCCAACGTCCAGCTGGAGCAGAAGCCCATCGGCGTGGACGCACTGGTGTTCATCGTGAACGAGGACAACCCCGTGACCAACCTGACCCAGCAGCAGCTGCGGGACATCTACGCCGGAAAGATCACCAACTGGAAGGACGTGGGCGGCCAGGATCTGGACATCGCGGCCTTCCAGCGCCGGTCCGACTCCGGCAGCCAGACCCTGTTCCAGAAGCTGCTCATTCAGGGCGGCGAACTGATGGACCCGCCCACCGAGCTGGCCCCCACCGCCATGGGCGAACTGGTGGACAGCCTTGCCGCCTACAACAACTCCGCCAACGCCATCGGCTTTTCGGTGTACTACTACATCGACCAGATGTACTCCCAGCCCGGTCTGCGGCTGCTGAGTGTGGACGGCGTGATGCCCTCCAACGACACACTGGCCGACGGCAGCTATCCCCTCTGCAACGACTTCTACGCCGTCATCCGCCCGGATGCCGCCGCCGACAGCCCGGAGCGCCAGCTCTACGACTGGCTGGACACCGAGGCCGGGCAGGCCTGCATCAAAAAGGCCGGCTATGTGCCTGCCGGCAGTGCAGCCGCCAACGGCTGAATCCCTGCCATAACCTGCACCGTTTGAATTGACACGCTTTCATCCTTCTGCTACAATAATGTCAAAGATTTGTCGAATCTTCTACAGCAGAATGCCGAAAGGACGGTCTTGTTATGGAACATCCCGCTTCGCATGTGGAAAGCCACTGGCGCACCCAGCTGCGCAACCACATCATTCAGGCGTCCAGCCTGCTGGAGATCCTGCTCTCCGGGCTGGTGCTCATTGGTCTGCTGCTCAGCGCCGTGCCGCTCATCCGGTGGATGCCCGGCCTGCTGATCGACGGCAACGAGGTGGAGATCCGCACCTTTCTGGAGCGCAGTCTGGACATCGTGATCGGTATCGAGTTCATCAAGATGCTGGCCAAGCACAGCCCCGGCAGCAGTCTGGAAGTACTGCTCTATGCCATTGCCCGCCATCTGGTGGTGGGCCATGACTCGGCACTGGAAAACCTGCTCAGTGTGGGTGCCATCGCCCTCATCTTCATCGTGCGCAAATACTTCTTTGTGCCCGCCTTTGGTGCCCATCTGCCGGACGGCCACCTCGCTCCGGACCTTTCGCCCGCGCAAAGCGGCATCCACTGGCTGCACCCCGAACCGGAAACAGAACCGGGCGAGGACGACGAATAACCTTACAAAAAGAAAAACAGGCGGTGCCGCACAGCATTGTGTGCAGGCACCGCCTGTTTCATTGTTTGATTTTACTGTTTGCCGTGGCGGCCAAAGCGGTATTCCTTGCCGTCGCGGATGCGCTGGATGTTGGAGCGATGCATATAGATGACCATGGCAGCCATGATGACAGAGCCCACCAGACAGATGAGCAGGTCCTGTACGGCATAGCCACGCAGCAGGCAGTAGCCCAGCGTCAACAACGGATAAGCCGCCGCCATGGTCACACTGCCCAGCGACACCATACCGGTAGGCAGCAGGCAGGCCAGAAAGATCAGGGCCAGGAACGGCAGCAGCACCGGCTGGATGGCCAGAATGGCTCCACCGGCCACCAGCACGCCCTTGCCGCCCTTGAAGCCGAAATACAGGGGCTTAAGGTGGCCCACCACCGCCAGGATGGCGGCCAGATACACGCCCAACCAGGCCGAGAGGCCGGTGTCGGCGGGCAGGAAGTGGAACAGCCAGCGGCCGATGCACACGGCAGCTACCCCCTTGAGCACGTCACCGGCGGCCGTGAGGGCCGCGGCTTTCTTGCCAAAGGTGCGCAGCATGTTGGTCATACCGGCAGCGCCGCTGCCGTGGTTGCGCACGTCATCGTGATACACGAATTTGCTGATGAGGATGCCGGTGTCCACACTGCCCAGCAGGTAAGCCTGCGCAGCCGTGAGCACGGCGATGAGGATGGTTTGCATCATAACGGAACCCGGATGCCTCCTTCGGGGCGCTTACACGTCCTTGGCACCCACTTCGCCGGAGCCGCGCTCCCGCACGACCAGACGGATGGGGGTGTGTTCCAGGCCAAAGTTCTCGCGGATCTGGTTGATGAGATACCGCTGATAGCTGAAGTGGAACAGGTGTTTTGCGTTCACAAAGGCCACAAACGTGGGCGGGCGGGTGGAAGCCTGGGTCAGGTAGAAGATCTTCAGGCGGCGGCCCTTGTCACTGGGCGGCTGCATCCGGGCGGTAGCGCGGGCCAGCATCTCGTTCAGGACACCGGTGGGCACGCGGGCACCGTTCTGGGCATCCACGTCACGGATCAGCTGCATCAGCTTGTTCACGTTATAGCCGGTCTGGGCCGAAATGAAGATGATGGGAGCATACCCCATGAAGCTGAAGCAATCGGCGTAATCCCGGCGCTGATGCTCCATGGTGTTGGTCTCCTTGCCCTCCACAGCATCCCACTTGTTGACAACGATGATGCAGGCCTTGCCCTGCTCGTGGGCATAACCGGCCACCTTGCTGTCCTGCTCGGTAAAGCCGACGGTGGCATCCACCAGGATCAGGGCCACGCGGCTGCGTTCCACAGCGGCCAGTGCGCGCACGACCATATAGCGCTCAAGGCCGTCAGAAATGTTGCTCCGCTTGCGCAGACCAGCGGTATCGGTAAAGATGAACTTGCCGTAGGCGTTATCCACGGGGGTGTCAATGGCATCACGGGTGGTACCAGCCTCGTTGGCAACGATCATCCGGTTCTCGCCCAGAATGCGGTTGGTCAGGCTGGATTTGCCCACATTGGGGCGGCCGATGATGGCAACGGGGATGCGATCCTCCTCCACCACGGTCTCGCTGAAATCGAGGTGGGCGCAGACAGCGTCCAGCAGGTCGCCGGTGCCGTGACCATGCACGGACGAGATGGGCATCACCTCGTCAAAGCCCAGGTTATAGAACTCGTAGAGCTCCATGGGGGCCTCGCCGGTCTTATCGCACTTGTTGACAGCCAGGATGATGGGCTTGTGGCTGCGGCGCAGCATGTGGGCCACTTCCTCGTCGGCGGCGGTCAGGCCGTCGCGGACATCCACCACCATGATGATGCAGTCAGCGGTGTCAATGGCGATCTCTGCCTGCTCACGCATGTGGGCCAGAATACCCTCGGTCGCCTTGGGCTCGATGCCGCCGGTGTCCACCAGCATGAACTCGTGGCCGCTCCACTCGCAGTTTGCAAAAATGCGGTCGCGGGTGATGCCCGGGGTATCCTCCACGATGGCCAGACGCTGGCCGCAGAGCTTATTGAACAGGGTGGACTTGCCCACGTTGGGGCGGCCAACCACTGCTACGATGGGTTTGCTCATAGGGGGTTCCTCCTTTCGTTATGCTCTTCTTCTTCTCGAAATATGCAGGCCGGTGCGGAGCAGGGCTTTTGCCTCATCGCCGCCGCCCACCGGCAGCACCTCGACCTTGACCCCCAGCCGTTCGCCCAGCTGGGCAATGGTCATATCATCGAGGAACGTATCTTTTTCTTCCCGCAGCATGACAGCGGGGATGCCCAGGGTTCCGCTTTCCAGCTTTCCCTCACACTGGGCAATGATATCGGTGGCGGTGACAAGCCCCGCCACGCCCACGTTGCCGCCAAAGAAATTATTCTTGACAACGTGAACTTTCACATCGATCATGGGGTACTGGCGGTGGAGCTCGTCCATCATCTCTGTGATAAGGGGGCCTGCCATGGTGCCGGTGACCACATCGATCTGCTTGGTGCCGTAGATGCGGTGGGGCCGGTCCAGCTCTGCCCGGAATTCATCCTCGAACAGGCGCATCATGCCCACGCCGTTTTCCAGCTGATCAAAGTCCTCATAGAACTCTGCCGGGGGGATGGGCCGCCCCGCCTTGAGGTACCACTCATCGCTGGGGTAGATGATGCGCTTGCCGTGGCGGCGCTTGCACTCGT
>ERZ834798.3055-NODE-3055-length-11270-cov-2.368792_pt1 | contig 11270 bp, 7 predicted proteins | sample MGYA00519689_ERZ834798 | MGnify/ENA primary metagenome ERZ834798 (study PRJEB31850, sample SAMEA3708761) | human gut metagenome | biome: human gut; feature: human-associated habitat; material: faeces | place: China | collected 2014 ...
CGGTAAAAGCAGAAGAGAGGCCTGCACTTGCCCCGCCTGTATATAAATAACGTTGTTCGGAGATGTTAGCCTTTCCCCACTTTCCGATTAATTTTGCAATGAACCCTCCCATCTGGACAGATGGACCTTCTCTTCCTAAAGAAAATCCCATACCTATTCCGGCAACACCTCCTATAAATTTAGCTATTAATGCTTTTAGCGGGTGGATAAATTGAAATCTTCCGAATATCGCACCTTCGATTTGAGGTATTCCGCTCCCTGAGATAATAGGATATTTTTTTACAAGATACCATATTGCTATTCCGGTAATCCACATGATTGTTATGATTACCGGATGAAACCACCAAGAGTAAGACGATGAAAAAAGAATGTCCCGTAAATCAGAAGACTTCACGAGTAAATAACGGAAAGGAACAGTAATAAGTCCGGTCATTCCTCCGACTACAATACAGAGCAGATATAATTTTACATGAGAAAATTTCATTATAAACAAGAAGAATACATATTTTCATAGTATAACGTTTTTGTTTTATACTCTGTTCGTAGAAGACTGAGTTTTAGTGTATATCTTTTTTCTTATGTATATCCGGAGGTAAGGTCTTGTATGATAAAATATGTATGGTTATACCGATGGCTATTGCTATCAAAAGTATGGCTATCCATACTTTAGCTATGATCCATATAGATATTCCTATCGTAATCCATAAAGTTGTTATGGTTATGATCTTTCCTCGTAAAGGGATTGCTTTATATTCATGAAAATTACGAATGCAGTTTCCGAAAAGAGGAATGTTCATGACTTTACGATAAAGATATGGAGAACTGCGAGTATAGAGCCATGCGGTCAGTAGCCAAAACGGAGTTGTCGGGAGTATCGGCACGAATAGACCGATACTCCCTAAAATAAGACATAAAGTCCCAGATACGATATATAATATTTTTTTGTACGAGTCGATTTTTAGCATTATCGGCAAATAAAATCTTCGGTGAGTGAGAATCCTCGTAATAGCTCTTCTGCCGATAGTCTTTTTTTCCCGGGAAGTTGTAGCACTTTTAATCGTAAGCCTCCGTTTCCGCAAGATATTTCAATATATTTTTTGCCGTCTGTATATAAAGTCCCGGGTTTTCCGTTTGTCGTATTTATAACTTCGGTTTCAAATATTTTTACAGTATAGACTGTCTGGTCGGGAGCTTCCCATTCGCACCATGCTGCCGGATAAGGAGATAATCCCCTTATAAAGTTAAATATATCTTTTGCACTTTTATTCCAGTCGATCCGGCAGGTTTCTTTAAAGATTTTGGGAGCAGGTCTTAACGGTTCGTTTACATTGACAGATTCCTGATCGACGGGTGAAACTCTGCCGTCTAGAATTGCATCTACCGTTTCTGTTACCATCGAAGCACCCATAACCATCAATCGATCATGTACCGTTCCTGCATTATCATTATCTGCAATAGGGATACGCTTTTGCATGATTATTTTACCGGTATCTATCCCATGAGTAAGAAAAAAAGTAGTAGCTCCGGTCTCTTTGTCACCGTTGATTATCGCCCAGTTGATAGGCGCTGCCCCACGATATTGGGGCAGGAGGGAAGCATGCAGATTGAATGTCCCTAATCGGGGCATGTCCCATACAACTTCAGGGAGCATACGGAATGCTACGACAATTTGAAGATCGGCATTCCACGCTTTTAATTCGGTCAGGAAGGTTTCGTCTTTTAATTTCTCAGGTTGTAAAAGAGGAAGACCTTGAGAAATAGCATATTCCTTTACCGAAGAAAATTGTATTTTGTGTCCTCGCCCTGCCGGTTTGTCGGGCATCGTAATTACTCCTACGACATTATATCCTCCCTCCACGAGATGTTTTAAACTCTCTACGGCAAATTCGGGAGTCCCCATAAAAACGATTCTTATATTTTTCTTTTCCATGTATATCTGTTAATCTTGAGAATAATGTACTAATACACGCCGGTATGAATTGAATATCTTCGATTTTGAAACAAATCCGACGTATTGATCGTTCTCTACGACCGGAAGATTCCAAGCGTTTGTTTCATCGAATATTTTCATCACTTTTTCCATTGTCATACCCACTTCGATTTTTCCCGGAGGCGCGATCATGAATTTTCGGACAAACATGCGATTGTATAGTTCCGGACGGAACATGATGTTTCTTATATCATCTAATAGTACGATACCGAGTAATTGATTGCGATGATTCGTAACCGGGAATATGTTTCGATGCGATTGAGATATAACTTTTACCATATCCCCTAAACTCATTTCGGGGTGCACTATGAGAAAATCTTTTTCTATAACGCTGTCCATTTTTAATAATGTCAATACGGCTTTATCTTTATGATGAGTAAGAAGCTCTCCTTTTTTGGCCAGACGCATAGTGTATATACTGTGTGGTTCGAAAATTCTGATTGTGCCGAATGCTACGGTAGAGGTGATCATTAGCGGAAGGAAAAGATCATATCCTCCGGTCAGTTCGGCCGTGAGGAAAAGAGCCATTAACGGAGCATGCATTACTGCCGACATGACTCCGGCCATTCCCATAAGAGCGAAGTTTTTTTCGGATAGAGGAATCACCATTTCGAAGTGATTGATCGTATAGGCAAACAGAAAGCCTCCCATACAACCGAGATAAAGACTTGGGGCAAATGTCCCTCCGACGCCACCTCCTCCGTTTGTCGCACTCGTTGCGAATACTTTAAGCAGCACGATTAAAGCTAAAGTCATAAAAACGACCCAAAAATTATCTCTCCACGGATAAAAAATACTACCGTCTGTGATAACATCAGGATGTCCGCTGAGCAATCGAGTGATAGATTCATAACCTTCACCGTAAAGGGGAGGTAGTAAGAAAATAGATAAACTTAAGATTATAGAACCTAATCCGAACTTTTTCCAAGGATTTCCGAGTTTACGGAATTTCCCTTCGAGCCAGTTCATGACTCTGGTAAAGTAGAGAGAAACGAAACCGCAGAAAATTCCCAAAATAATAACATACGGAATTCTCTCAGCAATGAAAGGCTCGGTCTGGACGAAACTAAACTGAGCCGTTGGTCCGGTAAAAATATAAGCAACGGTAGCCGCTGTTGCAGAGGAGATAAGTAATGGCATAACCGATGTTGTGGTCAAGTCCATCATAAGTATTTCCAAAGTAAATAGCAGACCTGCAATAGGTGCTTTGAAAATTCCGGCTATACTGGCAGATGCTCCGCATCCGACAAGAAGCATAAGCACACGGGTATCCAGTCTGAAGGCACTACCAATGTTCGACCCTATAGCTGCCCCCGTATATACGATAGGCGCTTCAGCTCCAACAGATCCTCCAAATCCTATCGTAATAGAACTTGCTACTACCGAGGTGTACATATTATGCGGTTTTAATCGACTTTTACGTTGTGAGATAGCATATAATATGCGAGTTATACCATGACTGATATCATCTTTAACAATATATCGTACGTATAGGCCTGAAAGCAGAATACCTATAATCGGATATACCAGGTATAAGTAGTTGGCATCACTGATAGAAAAATGTTCGGTGAGCAAATTTTGTATAAAATGTATCAGATATTTTAGTATAAGAGCAGCTCCTGCAGCTAAAATACCGATAATGAAGCTGAGAATTAAGATAAAGTTTTTTTCCTTTATATTTTTTTCCCGCCAGACAAGAAGCTTTAAGAACCAATCTTTTCCCATATTAAATACCTTTCCCTGTAAGTACTGTTTTTACTGTGTAAATAATAATTTTCAAATCAACTAATAAAGACATGTTTTCAAGGTAAAGAATCTCATATTTGAGTCGTTTTATCATTTCATCTATATTACGCGCATAGCCGAATTTAACCATTCCCCATGATGTTATTCCCGGACGAACTTGATGCAATAGACTGTAATAGGGGGCACGGCGTATCAGTTGGTCTATAAAATATTTTCTTTCGGGGCGTGGACCTACAATAGACATGTCTCCTTTTATGACGTTCCAGAATTGGGGTAATTCATCCAGTCTGTATTTGCGCATGACGTGACCGAAAGGGGTTATGCGGGAGTCATTCTCATTCGATAGTGCCGGACCGTTTTTTTCGGCATTGTTTATCATCGTCCGAAATTTGTAAAGAGTAAATTCTTTTCTTCTGTAGCCGATGCGCTGTTGTTTGAAGATAACAGGCCCTTTCGATCCGGTTTTTATTTTTATCGCCAAAAATAAAAATAGAGGGGAGAGTATGATTAGAGCGAGTGCCGATAAAATTACGTCTAATAATCTTTTAATGTTTTTCTGGCAGTCAGAAAGAGAACATATACTTATATCGATAAATGGTGTTCCGTATATATTTGATAATTTTATACGGGATGTCAACATTTCGTATTCGCTGGCCTCTATCTGTATCGGTAGCTCGAGAGGGTATAAACTGTTGATCAGTTTATGCATATTTTTGCGATTATGATGTTCTTGAGCTATGATAAGTTCTTCTATAGAAAATTCTTTGATCTTTTCAGGAAGTTCAGAGAATGTAAATATCGGTAAATCAGAGGAAATACATTCTTGTTGGTCATCGGTTCTTACATACCCGATAATTTTGTATCCCATAGATTTTTGCATGTGATTCAGTTCATAGACCAAATTTTGAGCTTTCTTACCTGCCCCGATAATCAAAGTATTGAAACCCCATATCCGATTATGTATTCGGAATGTCGCTCGTTGTGTGATAATGGCCCGACAAGTATATACACAAGTAAACAGTATGCCGAATAGTCCTAAAATTAATTTATAACTGGTATAGACGTGAGATTGGTCGTTAAGCAGAGCTACAAAGAAAACGATAAAAGTACAGAGCAGCGTAGAAAGAAATGTCGTGAAAAATTCGCCTAACCGGGATTTGAGAAAAGGATGATTATAGTATCCGGATAAATAAAAAATAAAGAGAAATATACAGGGAAAGATTATCTGTCCCTCTATTATTTTAGACGAATTTAAATAGCCCGATAAAGATCCGAATGAATATTGTATATTTAGCAAATGGTAACGGAACAAATTGAACAAAAACCAAGCAAGGCTGACCGAAATGATGTCGCCTACGAAATATTTTGCTATTTGTAGTTTTTGTTTCATTTATGGCCGTAATATCTTAACTATCCCTCCTTCTTCCAATTTTATAACACTTGATGGTGACGGGTGGGTCATTTCATTTTGACGGTATTCGACAATATAATCTACTGCATCTTTTATTTCTTGAGAAATTTCTGAAAAATTACGGGGAGAGGGTGCTCCACTGATATTGGCGGATGTCGAGACGATTGCTTTTCTGAATCTTTCGCAAAGTTTGTGTGAGAAAGGTTCTTTTGTTATGCGGATACCCACACTTCCGTCTTCTGCTAACAAATTATGGGCAAGATTACGGGCATTGGGATAAACTATGGTGAGAGGCTTATCTGCTACTTCTACTAAGTCCCATGCTATATCCGGAACATGATCGGTATAAAAATCTATTTTTGCAGGACTATCTACTAAAACGATTAAAGCTTTGCTGTCGATTCGTTTTTTTATTTCATATACTCGTTTTACTGCAAGTTCATTGGTGGCATCACATCCGATTCCCCATATCGTGTCGGTCGGATATAATATGAGTCCGCCCTCTTGCATGATTTTGCATGCCTCTTTTATATCGTTATCCATGTGAAAAGTTGTTATATAACTGACAACTCGCAAAGTTAAAAAATCACTTTCCGATTACAAAATAAATGTCTCTATTTCTTTTATGGCCTATTTGAGTTTTACTCGGGCAAAGTTTGAGAGAAGCCTTCGTTAATAGTCAGTTTCCTTCTTGAGAAAAGAATTGTACCGAGTTATAACCAGGGAGAGAATGCAAAGATAACTTGATGATATTTTTATTATTGGAAAATTTGGACAGGCTCAAAAGAAATGGAAAATTGAGAAATATTCTCATAAAATTTAAGTAGCCTCTCATGCCGTTATTAAAAAATGCGAAGATTTTTTTGCTTTGAATGATTTCTTATACTCTTAATAGTGATATCGGGTATTGTTGTTTCTATCAAATAATTTATTAGTACAGCGTATTTATTTTAAAAATATTATTACAATCTGCTTTTTGTTAATAGTTTTTCTTTTTTGTGCATTTTGTAATCCGATAAAAAGGATGAATTTATTTTTGTGTTTTAGGTTTATATAATAATAAATAACTTATTTGTTGTGTGTAAATTTAAAAAAAAGGAACATATTATTAATTTTCTTCAAATCTTTTGTACTTCTCAAATTCGTTTCACACATTTGTAAAATTATTTAAAAAATGAATAGAAAGGCTTTTTTGATAGACTTTATTTAATCTGAAAAATATGCGAAGGTTTTTATATCATTTACTGATTATAATTTTGTTATTGTCGGTAAATCAAAGTGTAGAAGCTCAAGAGGCTGGAGTCAGAAAGGTGACAGGTGTTGTTATTGATACTGAACGTAGTCCGGTTGTCGGGGCTTCGATTCTTGTGAAAGAAACCAAGAAGGGAACTGTTACGGATATGGATGGAAAGTTTACTATCTCTGTTCCTGCAGATAAGGCTACTTTGGTTTTTTCTTTCATCGGAATGGAATCTGAAACTATTATTGTTACCAAGCAGACCGATTTAAAAGTTGTTTTGAAGAATAATGATCATCAGATCGGAGAAGTCGTGGTTCAAGGGGCATACGGTACTATTCAGAAAAGATCCGATATGGTAGGGAGTGCATTTCAGGTAGGATCAAAAGAGTTAAAGTATCTTCCGGCCGGACGTGTTGATGATATGTTGGACGGTTTGATTCCGGGTATGCGTATAGAGCCTAATACTGATTCTCCATCGGTCAGAACTCGTAATAATGTCCGTATTCGAGGTGACGGTTCTTTGAATGCGTCGAGCGAACCGATGTGGATTGTCGATGGCGTGCCTGTATATACGGGTACGGCAACGAATATTATAGAAGGAATGAACACGAGTATAAGTCCGCTCTCTTTTTTGAATCCGGACGATATCGAATCTATTACGGTTTTAAAAGATGCTTCTGCTACTGCTATTTACGGTGTTAATGCTTCGAATGGAGTTATTTTGATCACTACTAAGAAGGGGCATTCGGGAAAGACCGTGCTGAATGCTACGGTGCAGTATGGAGTTTCGTTTTTAAATGAATCGACACGTTTTAAAACTACAAACGGCTCACAATACCTTGAGTTGGCTCGGGAAGCTTGGCTGAACGGTGGTGAGAAAAATCTGGATTATTTCCCATATACAGATAATCCTCATGATTCATATTCGACGACAAATACCAATTGGCATGATCTTCTTTTCGGGAATGGACAGACTTTACAGGTTAACGTCTCTGCAAGCGGAGGAAGTGAACGAATGTCTAACCGTTTGTCTGCATCTTATTATCAAGAGGATCAAATTGAAAAAGGCAATCGTCAGCAGCGTATTACGTTAAGATCGGTTACGAATGTACAGATACACCCTAAGTTTTCTTCTTCTGTTACATTAGGAGTTTCCTATAACCCGAATAATTTGTTTGCCGTATCGAAAAGCTATTATCAATTGTTGCCTATTTTTTCTCCTTATGATATGGACGGAACAACTTATAGGCTGTATGATAATATAATCGACGGAACGACAACAGATAGCTTTGGAAATGTAGTCCCGAATTGGAAAAAGAAGAAACTTTTTAATTCGTTGGCTTATAGGGATGAGAATTCGGATAAGCAACGTGCGGTACAAGCTGAAGGCAACTTTTCTTTAAAATATGATATTATTCAAGGACTTAACGCCACAGTACAATTCGGTGTAAATTATTTGAATAATCATGGAGCTTCTTATGATGCTCGGACAAATTGGGCGGGAATGGACTCTAATGGAGAGGGAATCGGTTATGCTCGTAGAGAAGAATCGAATGTGCTTACATGGGTCAATGTGTACCGGGTAAATCTCGATCGCCGTTTTGGGAAACATGGAGTAAATTCTGTTGTCGGTATTGAGTTGAAAAATGTTTCTCGAGATTCTCACAGCGCTTCGGGCAGCGGATTTATGAATGATTTTATTCAAGAAGTCGGTTATGCCGAGCAGGATAGCCGATTAGGTTCTAGTAGTTCTGATATTACCCGGAATCTTTCCTACTTTTTTTCGGCAGGATATAATTGGGCTTCTCGTTATTATCTGACAGTTTCGGGTCGAAGAGACGGAAGTTCTGATTTTGGAAAGTTTGCGCGTTGGGCTAATTCGGCATCGATCGGAGCTTCTTGGAATATTCATAACGAACCTTTTTATTCATGGGATTTTATGGATGTATTGAAATTTTCGTATGGAAATATGAATAATTCGCGTTCGAGCGTTTCTGCAAAAGGCGCTTATAATTATAGCGACTCTTATTTTTATGATAACCGATTAGGGGCTGTCATGTCAGAACCGCCTAATCCGGGATTGACGTGGGAAACTACTTACAAAACTAATGTCAGTATTCGTGCACGTTTTTTAGAACGGTTTGATATGGAATTGGAATATTATCGGAATGTGACGGAGAATATGCTGAGTAAGTTGGGGGTATCCCGTGCTGTGGGTAGCACGCGTATTTATCGTAATGCCGGATCGATGCGAAATCAAGGGGTAGAGTTTAATATGAATACGGTCAATATACGGATGAAAGATTTTGAATGGACTACCGATTTTAATATTGCTCATAATAAAAATAAGATATTAGAGCTGTATAATGACACGGAAGTCGGTCGTATAACTAATGTTTGGAGAAAAGGAGAAGATAAAAATGTTTATTATTTGGTCCGCTGGGCAGGGGTAGATCCTCGTGACGGAAGCCCTCTGTGGTATGATAAGAACGGTAATATAACCCGATCATTTAGTTATGATAATAGAGTCCCGTATAAAACTTCTTCTCCGACTGTTTATGGAGGATTCCATAATACATTCAGATGGAAAGATCTTTCGTTGCGTGTAAATATGACCTATTCTATCGGTGGATATTTGTTGAGTTCATTTATGTCGGGATCATTAGATGACGGACGTAGTGTTCTATCTTACAATCAGCCGATCGAGGCGCTCGATCGTTGGCAAAATCCCGGAGACTTGGCGGTGAATCCGAAATTTGTCAATAATAATCCGAGTAAATCGAGTATGTACTCGACTCGGTATCTGTATAAGGCGACATATTTTGAATTGAAGAATATCGTTTTGACATATAATCTTCCGAAGTCGATTTGTAAAAAGATGAATATGAGCGGATGTACTCTTTCTCTTATTGGAGATAATGTGGCAATATTTACTCCGGATCAGAAAAAAGGGAAAAACAGTTATAAAACTTTAATGAACGGATTCCCGATGACAACGACCTATTCGGTGAGCTTAGGTGTATCTTTCTAAATAACGAATATGATGAGAAGAATATATAAAATTTTATTTTGCATTGCACTTGCCGGTTTCCAGGGATGCAGTTTCCTGGAAGTAGAAAAATTCGGTAAAAGCGATATAGAAACCTTTTTTTCGGATGTTGACGGATTACGGTCCGGATTGGCGGGCTCTTATCGTTTGTTGTATAATTTCTATGACGGAGAATTTTCTGAATATCCTGAGGTTGCAGCAGATATGTTGTATTTATCTAATTCAGAAGGAGTAAGTATTGCCGATCAGTATAATTATACTTCCGATCCGGCTCAGGAAACCGGCGCTGTGGGGTATATCTGGAGAGATGGATTGGAGATAATAGGGAATGTAAATAATATATTGCAATATGCTCCCGATTTGAAAGAGAAATATCCGGGAAATGCGGCAGAGATAGAACTTATTCGGGCTCAGGCTCTCTATATCCGGGCATTAGTTCATCTAAACCTTTGCTGCTGTTATGGCCAACATTATACTTATACGCCTGATGCCTCACATTGGGGAGTCCCCAATCTCTCTATTTTGCCCAGTGCGAATGACCCTGTGTTGCGGGCTTCGGTATATGATGTTTATAATAAACGTATTATCCCGGATTTGGAAGAGGCTATAGGAATTTTCGGATCTACGACAATGGATTGTTATCATGCTTCTGCAACAGCATGTGAAGCTTTGCTTGCCAGAGTATATCTTTATATGGAGCAGTGGCAAAAAGCAAGTGACTATGCGACAACGGTTATTGCTAAAGTTCCTTTAACCTCGTATGAAAATTATGTCAATATGTATGTTAATATAGAAACTGGGAGTGAGGCTATATTCCGGTTAAACGGTTTTCGGGCTTCAAAAGATCTATGGAAATTTTATGATCCTGTGTCTCCTATCGCTCGTCCGGCAGATACATTATATACCTTTTTTGACCAACCTGACGATATTCGTCTCGAATTGCTTTATGCTACGAAAGATGAAGTTAAAACTAAAGCATGCCGTAAATTTTATGTAGCTAAAGATGTGGTTGAGGATGACAAGCATTATGATCCGTTCGTTTCGAGGGTGTCGGAGATGTATTTGATTAGAGCGGAGGCGAATTGTTATCTTCCCGGAGGAGAAACAACTGCGGCAAATGACATCAAAGCATTGCAGGCAAGGGCTTTAGGAAAACAGCCTTCGGAAATTAATTTAGTTTATAGCAGTGTTGAAGATTTACTGAAATTAGTTGAGAAAGAACGTATTAAAGAGCTTTGTTTTGAGGGGCATAGATTGTTTGATATTACTCGGAAAAAACAAAATATGGTGCGTGAATCAAGTACGAATTCTATCGTAAAAATAAAAACTTATCCTAATGATTGGTTTGTGTTACCTATACCTATGGATGAGATTGAGGCCAATCCCGAGATACAGCTTAATCCGGGAGTTAATTATTGATTGATAAAATTTAGTAGTTATAGATATGAAATTTGTAAAAATATTATTTCTCCTGGCTGTAGCTATTGTACTTTCTTCTTGTTCTAAAGATGAAGAACCGTTCGATCATCCTTTTATTTATATTGCTGATGCACAGGGAGGATCATCTGCTGTTATAGATTGTGACGGTACTTTTGTCGCTACTTATTATGTGTATATGAGTACGAAAAAAATTGCAGAAGATGTCACGGTTGATTATGAACTTGTCGTAGGAGACGGTTTACAGGAAGGTGTTGATTTTAGACAAGTATCTTCCGGTTCTTCTATCGTGTTTCCCAGCGGTGTATATGAAAGGCCTATTCGTATAGAGTGGTTGAATCACATGATTGAAGCCGGGAAAAATAATACGGTTAAGATTGTATTGAAGAGTAACAGT
>ERZ834798.3058-NODE-3058-length-11254-cov-4.625592_pt1 | contig 11254 bp, 9 predicted proteins | sample MGYA00519689_ERZ834798 | MGnify/ENA primary metagenome ERZ834798 (study PRJEB31850, sample SAMEA3708761) | human gut metagenome | biome: human gut; feature: human-associated habitat; material: faeces | place: China | collected 2014 ...
GCCCACACTTCCGGAAGGAGGTGAGAGCAATGCCGATTACTTTGACGTTCCATATCTTCGGATTGGTATTTACCATCAAGGTAAAAAGCGAGAACCGCCACCCTGGCCGGTGACGGTTCTTAGATCCTTAGGTTCTTAGAATAGATCATCAAAAAGGGCTGACCGCTTGTCGCAGTGCCTTTTCTTGTTTACAGTATACTCGTTTTCAAACAATCTGTCAAGGGCACGCAGTCTCGTTTCTGCGTGCTTTTTTGTTACCGTTCAAAGGTAGTGCTCAAGGTCGTGGACCACTCCTCGCCGGGGGCAAGGCAGGCCGCAGCAGCACGCTGGTTCCAGTCCTGCGGGTCGTCCTCAGCACCGGGCAGGCTCTGCCACGGCTCGATGCACACAAAGCGCACGGGCTTTGCCGGGGCCGACCAGATCAGCGAGTAGGGATAGCCTTCCACGTTGCACACAATGTGGCGGCCGGTGTCCTTTTCGTAGATGCCGACCGTTTTGGTGCGCAGGCCCGCCATGCAGAAGCTGTCGTTGGCAAACAGGTCATCCGTCAGCGGGATGGCCTGCTGGTTCTTCCACTGGTAATAGTTTTTGCCGGTCAGCAGGCCGTTGGGGTAAGCGTCCAGAATGACCGGGCTTTCCGGCTGGTCAAAGCGGAACTCATAATCCGTAGTGGTGTGCGCGGCATCAAAGGGGATGTTGAAGGCCGGGTGGTAGCCGATGCCAAAGCGCAGTTCCTCGGTACCGGGGTTGCGCACGCTCAGGGTGTGGTGCACGGTCTTGCCGTCCAGCCGGAAGGTGCTGGTGAGCACAAAGTCAAAGGGGAAGCGCTCGGCTTTTATGGCTTCATCCGCGCGCAGCTCCAGCTGGATGGTATCGCCCTCGGCCTTGAGCAGGGTATGCTCCACATCGCGGGCAAAGCCATGCTGGCCGCCCTTGTAGGTCTTGCCCTTTGCCTCAAAAGTGCCGCCGGGCAGCTTGCCCGTCCAGGGGAACAGGATGGGGGCGTGGCGCTTCCACACCGCCGGGTCGGCCTGCCACAGCAGCTCTTCGCCTGCTGCGTTTTTCAGGCTGACAGCCTCGGCACCGTGGGTATCCACGGTCAGGGTCAGAAATTCATTGTGAATGGTTGCCTGCATTGCTATGTCTCCTTTTTATGAAATTTCCTGATACCAGTATACTCTCTCCGCCCGCAAAAAGAAAGCCCCAGTCCGCCCAGCTTCAGCACCGCTGTGCCAGTGGCAGGGTGACTGCAAAGGTAGTGCCGTTTTCGCTGCTGCTCTCCACGGTCACGCTGCCGCCGTGCAGCACGGCGATCTCCCGCACAAGGGCAAGGCCAAGCCCCACGCCGCCCATCTCCCGGCTGCGGGATTTATCCACCCGGAAAAAGGGCTGGAAGATGCTGTCCCGGCAGTCTGCGGGGATGCCCGGGCCGGTATCCGTAATGCGCAGTACAGCGGTCTGCTTTTCCTGTTGCAGGGTGACGCGCACCGCACCGCCGGGGCGGTTATACTTGATGCCGTTTTCCACCAGATTGAACACCAGCCGGTAGATCAGCGCATCGCTGCCCACCATGCCAAGTTCCTCGCAGTCCTGCTGCAAAGAGATATTGTTTTTCTGGGCAAGGGGGGTCAGGTCGGTCAGGATCTCCTCCACCAGCGGCGCAAGGGCGATCTGGTCGGTGCGGGAGACTGATTGCAGATTGCTCATCTCTAATAAAGTGCGCACAAGAGCGGTCAGGCGGTCCAGCTGCTCCCGCAGAGAGCGGATCAGCCCGGCAGTTTCGGCGTCCATGGCCGGGTGCTCCTCTGCAAACAGTTCCAGCTTCGTCTGCAAAATAGCCAGCGGGGTGCGCAGCTCGTGGGCGGCATTGCCCGCAAACTGCCGCTGCAGCTCAAAGGACTGCGCCAGACCATCCAGCATCTTGTTCACCGACCGGCTCAACTGCCCGAATTCCTGCACAGTGTTTTCGTCCAGACGGGTGGTGGCAATGCTGTCCTGATCGACCTGCTGCGCCTGCTGCGCAAGCTGCTGTAACGGTTTCAGCGCTCTGCCGCTGACAAAATAAGCGATGGCAGCGCTGACGATGGTGACCACGACGGTGATGCACCAGCCCTTGCGGCCAAAGACCACCTTTGCATCGTAGACTTCCTGCGAAAAATGCGCCAGCAGACTGGACATTTCCTCCTGCGGGATCTCGATGGTCAACGGATCCGCGCTGCCGGGCTGGTACTGCATCATAAAGCCGTTGAGGGCATCCATGCCGGTAACGCCGGTGCGGTATAAAAGCAGGTTCATGCACACGCAGGCGCAGGCGATGAGCAGCGCGGTCAGCAGGGTGATGCGCCATTGCAGGGACAAACGTTTCATTGCACCTCGCCTCCGATCTCGTAGCCTTCCCCGATGCGGTTGCGGATGGGGTCGTAGCCCAGCGCCGCCCGCAGTTTTTTGCGCAGGGCAGAGATATGCACCCGGATGGAGTTGCTGAAGCTGTCTACGCTGCCGTCCCAGACGTGCTCGATGAGCTCCTCCTGACTGACCGGGCGGCCCTGATGCAGCAGCAGATATTCCAGTACGCCGCTCTCCTTCCGCGTCAGGGCAAGGGTCTGACCGTCCACAGCAGCAACGCGGCTGCGGGTGTTGAAGCTCAGTCGTCCGCAGCACAGGCAGACATCCTGCTGGATAAATTTGCGCCGGGTCAGGCTGCGCACCCGAGCTTCCAGCTCTGCAAGGTGAAAGGGCTTGGAAAGGTAATCGTTCGCCCCGGCATCCAGCCCCTCCACTTTATCTGCGATTTCACTGCGTGCCGACAAGATCAGTACACAGGTCTCAAGGTCCTGCCGGCGCAGGGTGCGCAGCACCTGCATTCCGTCCACCTTGGGCAGGTTGAGGTCCAGCAGTACAAGGTCGTACCGCTCTGCCGCCAGCGCTTCCAGCGCGGCCTCGCCGTCTGCACAGGCATCCACCTCGTACCCGGACAGCCGCAGCTTTCGGGCAATATCCTCCCGCAGGGAGTGCTCGTCCTCTACCACCAAAAGGCGCATCTTTGTTTTCCACCTTTCACATAAAAATTGCGTTTTTTCTTCATTATAACAGATTATAGCAGACGGTGTTAAGATTCGTGTTAAGATTTTCTTAGCAAAGATTTTATCCCGCATAGTGTATACTGATGCCATCAAACAACAGGAGGCTATGATGTTCATGACAAAAAAACAGGCGCAGCTGCTTTTGCTTGCCGCCGGGGTGCTGATGCTGCTGTTCGGCTTATGGCGGGGCGAGGCAGACACCGTATTTTCAAAAGCCATCCGGCTGTGTATGGAGTGTGTGGGCATTGGATAAGAAAACAAAAAAGCTTTCTCCCCTTGCCCGCTTCCGGGGCTTTATACAAGCCGGGGCTACCCTGCTGACCAACATTCACCTGCCCAATTTTGCAAAAGGAGCGTTGTATCAGGGCAGCGGAAAATACGTCTGCGTGCCGGGGCTGAACTGCTATTCCTGCCCGGGCGCGGCCGGTGCCTGTCCGGTGGGAGCATTCCAGGCGGTGGTGGGCTCTTCCAAGTTCCGCTTTTCCTACTACATCACCGGCATCCTCATCCTCTTGGGGGTGCTGCTGGGGCGGTTCATCTGCGGTTTCCTCTGCCCATTCGGGTGGTTTCAGGAGCTTCTGCACAAGATCCCATCCCCCAAGCTCTCCACCAAAAAGCTGAAGCCGCTGCGCTATTTAAAGTATGCGGTGCTGCTGGTCATGGTGGTGCTGCTGCCTTTGCTGGCGGTCAATGAGCTGGGCATGGGCGACCCCTTCTTCTGCAAGTATCTCTGCCCGCAGGGCGTGCTGGAGGGTGCCATTCCCCTCTCCCTGACCAATGCGGGCATCCGCGCTGCGCTGGGCAAGCTGTTCACATGGAAGGCCTGCATCCTGCTGGCGGTCATCGTGGGCAGCGTGGTGTTCTACCGCCCCTTCTGCAAGTGGCTGTGCCCGCTGGGCGCGTTTTATGCGCTGCTGAACAAGGTCTCGCTGTTCCAGATGCGCGTAGACACCCACAAATGCGTCTCCTGCGGAGCCTGTGCAAAGGCTTGCAAGATGGACGTAGACATTACCAAGACCCCCAACCACGCCGAATGCATCCGCTGCGGGATGTGCATGAAAGCCTGCCCCACGGACGCCATTCAGTACAAGTTCGGGCTGGGGGACCAATCAAATACCGAAACAACAAAGGAGTAAAACCATGAAGATCCATCGTATCGCCGCACTTTCGCTCAGCCTTGTGCTGGCTTTCAGCCTTGCCGCCTGCGGGCAGGGCGCATCCTCTGCATCCTCTGCATCTTCTGCATCCTCTTCTGCCGCTTCCTCTGCGGCAGCAGAAAGCAAGACCGAGGAGCAGCTGCTGGCCGAGGAAAACGAGATCCTTTCCGCAAACGATGCCCTGTGGGAGAAAGTGTTCTCATCCATGGACAAAAACGTGACCGAAACCACGATCAGCGCCAACTACGGCGATTTTCTGCTCAGTGCTGTGGAAAAGGCCAAGGATCAGTTCTCGGACGAGGAGTACAAGACCCTGACCGCAGATGCCGAAAAGATTCGTGCCATCGAGGAGCAGATCGCCGCTCTTGCCCCCGCAGAGGATGCCGCTTCCGGTGCTGCCGCACAGGGCACCGCCTTCCCCAAGTTTGAGGGCAGCGATTTAGAGGGCAACCCGGTGGACAACAGCCTGTTTGCGGGCAACGCCTTTACGGTGGTGAATTTCTGGTTCAACGGCTGCAAGCCCTGCGTGGAGGAACTGGACGACCTGAACGCCCTGAACGAGAAGGTCAAGGCACAGGGCGGTGAGGTCATCGGCATCAACACCGAGACGCTGGACGGCAACCAGCAGGGCATTGATGCCGCCAAAAAACTGCTGGAGACAACGGGCGCAAGCTACCGCAACATCTACTTTGCCTCCGGCAGTGAGGCCGGCAAGTTTGCACTGAACATCATGGCCTTCCCCACCACTTACGTTTTTGACCGGGACGGCAACGTTGTGGGGCAGCCCCTGCTTGGCGGCATCGACAAGGAAGAAAACCTTGCCGCTCTGCAAAAAAATATCGACGCCGCCCTTGCCAAGGACAGCGCCAAATAAACCTTTCTCCCCTGCCGCCTTCGGGCGGCTTTTTTATTTGCGATGTGCATTGCCATGCACGCCCGGGTGCCGGACGGAATACGCTGGGGCAGAAGCATACTTTTACCAGCAAAGGAGCGTATCTCCATGAAAAACACCGGAACTCTCCGCATCCAGACCTTTGCGGCCCGCCAGTCTGCCCCCATGGAGGGGGTGACCGTTGCGGTGCAGGGGGACGGCTTTACCCTGCACTGCATCACCGATGCGACCGGCAGCGCCGCCGACATCCCCGTTGAAGCCCCCGCCTGCACCCTCTCGCTGGACGAGGACAACACCATCCGCCCTTACGCCGTTGTCAGCCTGACCGCCGCAAAATCCGGCTACCGCACCGTGCGCATCGAGGGCATCCAGATCTTTGCCGGGCAGATAACGCTGGCACAGCCTGCGATGATTCCGGTCACGGAGGAAGGCAAGGACATCCCGAACGCGCCCATCGTCATCCCGCCGCACCCTTTGTTTGCGGGCAGCGGCGGCAGCGGTGCACAGCCGGTGGAAAACTGCACGCCCCGTGTGCTGGACAAGGTGATCATCCCCAAAAACATCACGGTGCATCTGGGCAAACCGGCCGCCTCAGCCCGCAACGTGACCGTGTCCTTCCGGGATTATATCGCCAATGTCGCCTCCAGCGAGGTATACCCCACCTGGGCGGACGAAAATAACCCAACGGGTCATCCAGAGCTTTTTCGTTCAAAAATTCCATTCAATCGTGATTTTTTGCTCTCCGGTAATCGGATCTTTTGGGCTGACAATGACCCGATGGACCAACCGTACAACAAGTTCACGAGTCAGCTGTGAAACCTGTGCCAGTTCACTGACACGCTGCCTCTGCGTCTTGATCACACGGGTCTCTTCCTGCTGTTGTTCCAGTTCCGCTTCCAATGTATCGATCCGGGTCTCTGCCTTTTTCACTTCTTCCAGAAAGGTCTGGTTCATTTCAGAAAACTGAACGGCATCAATTAAACCTGACACCTTATCCAAATACAGTTCCTGCATGGCCTTGCGCCGCCGGTCTGCTTCGCTTTTCAACCGTTTCAACTCGTCGCGCTTGGCCTGCTCTCGCTGCTGGATGGGGTCATCCTGTTCTGGAAGGGTAACTTTTTCAGGGTCAAAATAGTCTGCCGCATACGCCCGGATACGTTCCAGTACAGCATTCTCCAATGCGTTCATCTCTGTACAGGTCTTGTTGCCGCACACTTCCGGTGCGCGCTGGTGCATCCGGCAGCGGACATAACGTATCCGGGTACCGTCTGCCCGGGGAGGACGGCCAGTCTGCTCCATGATACAGCCGCAGCAGCTGCACACTACTTTCCGTGCCAAAGGATGGATCATACCGCCGACAGCGCTTCGGGTGCGCCCCTGCATCATCCTCTGAACCGTTTCAAACGTTTCTCGCTCAATGATAGCTTCATGCATATTTTCTACAACGATCCACTGCGATTTTGGAATCCAAATCGTCTTTTCAGACTTGTAACTTACCTTTTTATGCTTTCCCTGCACCATATTTCCGATATAAAGCTGATCATGCAATATTTGATATACGGTGGGACTGCTCCAAAGAGCTGCATTTGTATTCTTCAATGCAATGCGGTAATGGATGCCATGCAGCTGCTTATAGGCCGTTGGGCTTGGAATTTCTTCCTCATTCAGAGTCCGTGCAATCTTGTGTGCACCGATTCCGTTAAGAGCCATAGAGAAGATCCGCCTTACCACTTCGGCTGCTTCCGGATCGATGATGAGTTTTCCTTTTGCATTTGGGTCTTTGCAGTATCCATACCGTGCAAAAGAGCCGATGAACAGTCCCTCTTTCCGCTTGTGGTCAAGCACCGAGCGGACATTGGTGGACAGATCTTCCAGATACCATTCGTTGATCAAGCCGTTGATCTGGCGAGATTTTTTGTTCGCGGTATCGTTGGTATCCACATGGTCTACCACCGCAATGAAGCGGATTCCCCACTCCATGAACTTTCCGTGCAGATATTTTTCCACGAGTTCCATGTCACGGGTAAAACGGGATTGCGTTTTGGCCAGTACCACATCAAACTGATGTTCGCTTGCGGCTTGCAGCATCGAATTGAATGCCGGACGGTTCCGGTCGATGCCGGAATAATCCTCATCCGAATAGATCTGGTAAATATCAAATCCTTTCTCAATGGCGTACTGGAGCAGCATCGACTTTTGATTCTGAATGCTCTCCGATTCGCCAATTTTATCTTCATCTTCTTTGCTCAGGCGGCAATAAATTGCTGCTTTCATGATTTTCCCCCTTCTTTTTGTACACGAGCATCCATGCGCAGCATAACGCATCTCTCCTTCAAATTCAGGGATGCCACATCAGGTGCAGGCTCTTGAAGGAACGGAATTTAACAATCCATCGATGATATATCGCTCAAATTCCTTTTGGAAATCTTCTTTGCGCTGTTCGTTGTTGTCCGAACGAAATTTTTCGTGCAGAATAAAAGGAGTTTTTTTCATCGAATCCCCCTTTTCGGTCCACTTGGTTGTCATATGTGTCACTTCAGTCTATTTCCAGTCAGCGAAATTCAGAACTTTCCAGATTTTTCATGCAAAATATTGCAAGACGTTCAAAATCAGCTTGAAACACTTTTGTTGCAATGGTACAATAATATTGTCATATTATGGGAAAATCAGCGCAAAGCCCAGTGCGGACAGGCCGCGAGTGCGGGGATTCCTGTGGGGTGTGTAAGAATCGCTACGGCAGCACTGCGCTACTGCACCTGCGCAGTGCTGCCCCCCGATACTGTGAGGAAGGTATATTTGCATGATGAAAAAGATCTCCCGCCGCTCGTTTTTGCAGGTCTGCGGCATTACGGCAGCCACGGCGGCGTTGACTGCCTGCGGCGGCGGTAAGACCGAAACGGCTAAAAAAGACGATGTGCACGAAGCCATCACCTTTATGGCACCTTATAAGGAGATAGAAGCCTTTATTGAGCAGGTGCACAGCGTTTACCCGGAAGTGAACATCGAGGTCGTGCCCTACAGCGGCGATAACACCACCACCTGTTTGCAGAATATGTTTGCGGCGGGCGACCTGCCGGACGTCTGCACCTTGACCTACTACGACCCCCGGATCGATCTGGTCTCCGACAAACTGCTGGACCTTTCCGGCTACGATTTTACGGATAACTATGTGGAGTCCCGTCTGCAGGACGTGTTCGACAACGGTGCCATCTACCTGCTGCCCTCGACCTACAACTGCTACGGCATCACCTACAACAAGACCCTGCTGAAGAAATACGGCTGGGAGCTGCCCAATTCTTTCGCTGAGCTGGAAGAACTGGCTGCAAAGGCAAAGGAAGCCGGGGTCGATCTCTGTCTGCCGCAGATCCAGTATCCGGGCTATGGTTTCCAGTATCTGTGCAACATTGCGGACGCCGATTTCCTCGGCACACTGGACGGCAGGCTGTGGCAGCGGGATTATCTGTCCGGTAAGGCGAATGTCAGCAATACCCCCGGCATGATGCAGGCGATGGCCTATGTCCAGAAGTGGAAGGACATCGGGATGCTGAACGACTCCGGCGATGCTCTTGATGACAATGTGACCCGGCAGAGGATGGCCGAGGGGAACACCCTGTTTTTGATCGGAAACACCAACGGCATTGTGGAGGCAGACGGCAACGCCGATAAATTCGGCCTGATGCCGTATCTTTCCGAGGACGGCACCCAGAACGTTTTTGTGCTGAATGTGAACCGCTTCTACGGTCTGAATAAAAAGCTGGAGCAGGACCCCCAAAAGCTGGAAGATGCCCTCAAGGTGATGCGTGTGCTTTCCACCGTTGCAGGCACCAGCGCTCTGCAGCCCGCAACGGCGCTGAAAAGCAGCCTGCTGCCCTTCAAGGACGCAAAAGCGGACGGCACCTACTATGCCGACATCGCCGATGCCCTGAACGCAGGCAACACCGCGCCCTTTATCTATTCCGGCTGGGAAAACACCATCGTGACCACCGGCCTTAAAATGCTGGACTTTATCAAGGGCGATGCTACCATGGAGGATGTGATCCGTCAGATGGACGAGGATCAGGATAGCGTAGTGAACAACACCCCGGATACCATCACCACCGTCACCGAAGAACTTTCGCAGGAGGATTGCGCCATGCTGGTGGGCCGCTGCTTTGCACAGGCTACCGGCAGCGACCTTGCGCTGGTCTCGCTGAGCACATGGATCCCCGGCAACCCCACCGATCAGAACCATCACGGCGTAGCGGCCAAACTGTACGCCAAGGATATTACGGATTACGACCTTTCGGTGATCCTGCCCACCGGCTGGAACCGCACCATCCAGACCGTTACCCTGACCGGGCAGCAGATCAGCGACCTGCTTGCTTCTGGTTACGATGCCTACGGCAACGGCAAGGGTTACCCCTATGTGCTGGTAAGCCCGGTGCAGCCGGAGGCGGGCAAGACCTATCAGGTTGCCATCTGCGGTGTGAGCGACCAGTTGGCTGCGGAGACCACGGTCACAGACAGCGGCGTGGTGGGCATGGATGCCGCAAAAGCCTTCTTTGGTGCATACACCACCATCAGCCGGGCAGATACCGCATGGAGCTAGGGTGCGTCTGAAACAGAACGGACAGGAGATACCGGATGTGAACAACAAACTATATAAAAAGCTGCTTTGGGGCACCGGCTTTGTCATTGTTGCGGTCATCCTGACCCTTTTTATCATGAGCCAGACCTACATCCAGAACCTTGTCTACCATGAGCGGCTGAACCAGATGGAAGAGGTCACCCACCAGATGTTCCGCAGTCTGGAGGATGTGATCGACACCCATTGGAGCGAGGTGAATGTACAATGCAATTATTTGTACTACACTCCGTTAAAGACCGATACCGAGTTCTATCGCTATCTGAAAAAGCTGTCGGAGCTTTCCAATTACCATGAAAAACAGGTCGAATTGATTGCCGTGGATACTGCCGGATATTATTATACCGAGTATGGCCGCATGGGGCTGCTGCGAGGAATGAAGTATTTGGAAAGCGCACCGCAGCGGGTCAGCTACGTTTCTAACTCGCTGACCGTGGACGACTCCCGGATGGTGTTTCTGGAAAAGCTCTCCACCCCCATCACACTGCAAAGCGGAGAAAAAGAGATCACCCTGTGCTACTTTGGTATTTCGCAAAGCATGACCCAACTGAACGATTATTTCCGCTGTGATGCCTACGAAAATAACAACAGCGTCTATGTGCTGGATAACGACGGTTTCAAGCTGTTCAACGCCAATGATACCGAGCTGCTGAAGGGACACAATGTATACACCGTGCTCTCCTGGATGTCCTATCTGCACGGTTCTTCCTTTGCGGAGGCAAAGGAGCGGCTTGACCGCACAGGCTCCTGTTATTCCAACGCCGTGCTGGACGGGACCGAGTATTTCTACGCCCTGAAGCAGATGGAAAACGCCCAGTGGACACTGGCGTTCCTTGTTCCGGCAGAATATGTGGCCGTGAATACGCAGAAGCTGGTCAACATCGTCATGGTCATCATCATCGTCATTGCGATGATGTTCTCGGTCATAACAGTTTTCGTTGGCTGGTTTCTCCTGCGGCAAAAGCAGCAGCAGGATTTGGCAAAGAACTTAGACATTCACTGTTTGATCATATACAAAAATTGTCGTACACTCAGCTTGACAATCAGGGAACATCAACACTTATAACAAGAATGACATCTGATGTTAACCTTGTGCAGACTCAGGTTAATATGGCCATAAGATTATTACTTCGTTCACCGTTTATTGTTTTTGGCGCAATGATTATGGCATTCTTTGTAGATGGAAAGACGGCTATGGTTTTTGTTGTGGCTATTCCGGTTTTGTCAGTTATAGTTTATGGAATTATGCTTATTACAATTCCATTATATAAGAAAGTTCAGTCAAGACTTGACAAGGTCATGGGAAGTACAAGAGAGAACCTTGACGGTGTCCGAGTGATTAGAGCTTTTAATAAACAGGAACAGGAAGTTGCAAGATATAATGAGGAAAATGCAACACTTGAAAAGTTCCAGCTTTTTGCAGGAAGAATTTCAACATTAATGAACCCGGCAACTTATATTGTGATTAACGTTGCAACCATTGGAATTTTGTGGGTAG
>ERZ834798.3076-NODE-3076-length-11176-cov-3.234871_pt1 | contig 11176 bp, 10 predicted proteins | sample MGYA00519689_ERZ834798 | MGnify/ENA primary metagenome ERZ834798 (study PRJEB31850, sample SAMEA3708761) | human gut metagenome | biome: human gut; feature: human-associated habitat; material: faeces | place: China | collected 2014 ...
CGGCAGATGCCTGCGTCTGCGTGGTCATGGCTTCTGGCGGTTATCCGGAAAGCTCGGAAAAAGGCGTTCCCATCCAGGGCCTAGCAGAAGCCGGTCAAAAGGCGCTCGTCTTCCATGCGGGAACAGCGCGTAAGGAAGAGACGATCGTGACCAACGGCGGCCGGGTATTGGGCATCAGCGCTTTGGGCGAGGATATTGCCGCAGCTATCGATAAGGCGTATCAGGCTGTGCACGAGATCCAATTCAACCATATGCAGTATCGTACGGATATCGGCCAAAAGGCACTGCGCTAAGAGCACCTGAGGAGGGCAATACATGGAAAAGATCTACCGTTTTTATGTGGAGAAACGGCCCGGCTTTGATGTAGAAGCCAGCGGTTTGTACCACACCTTAAAAGAATATCTGCATGTCGATGGCTTGAAGGCGCTCCGCTTGTTCAATCGCTACGATTTGACCGGCATTGCGGAAGAAAGTGCCAAGAAGGCGGGACAGCTGATCTTGTCCGAGCCGCAGTGTGATGCGCTTTATGCGGAAACTATGCCAAAGATCGACGGCGAGCACTCAATTTTTGCAGTGGAATCGCTGCCTGGTCAATATGATCAGCGTGCTGATTCGGCTGCTCAGTGTATCCAAGTCATCGCGCAGGGCGAGCGTCCTTTGGTCAAGGCGGCCAAAGTCTATGTTTTAGAGGGCAAATTGTCTCTTGACGAGCTCGAACGCGGGGATAACGTCCTCGGGCATTTCGCACAGGCGCATGCCGCGGCCGCCGCCGCCGGCCGCCGCCTTGAGGATGACGGGGAAGCCGAAGCTGATGGCCTTCTCGAGCGCCTCCTGCCCGTCGCGCAGAGGCTCGGAGCAGCCGGGGATGACCGGCACGCCGCACTCCATGGCGATCTGCTTGGCCGAGAGCTTGTCGCCCATCTTGCCGAGCACGTCGCTCGGGGGGCCGATGAACGTGATGCCGGCCGCTTCGCAGGCGCGGGCAAAGTCCGCATTCTCGGACAGGAAGCCGTAGCCCGGGTGGATGGCGTCGACGCCGCGGCGCTTGGCCAGATCGATGATCTCGGGGATGTCGAGATACGCACCCAGAGGGCTCTTGTTCTCGCCGACGAGATATGCCTCGTCGGCACGGGTGCGGAACATGCTCAGTTCGTCTTCCTTGGAGTACATGGCCACGGTGTGGATGCCGAGGTCATAGCACGCGCGGAAGATACGCACCGCGATCTCGCCGCGGTTGGCAGCAAGGACCTTGTTGAAAACTTTTTCTGACACGGTCGTGTCTCCTTTCTGACTGCGGCGGGCCGCAGAGATGGGCGGCAGCAGTAAAAAAACGCGCTTCGCTGCGATGCCAATGCTGGAATTATATCATATATCAGTAACAATAGAAATAAAATTTTTGATTTTCGACGAGTTTAAAATCTAACAAATGCACGCACAGGTAATTTATACGCAATTCTTTTCTCGGTGCGCAGAATGTGATACAATAACGGGCGAAAATTCAGGAAAGCTGGAATGAATTTGGAAAATACTTGTTATATCGTCGGCGCGGCCAGCCTTGAGGGCGTGCGCCTGAGCCCGTGCGCGGGCGACTATATCATCGCGGCTGACGGCGGCTACCGCTCGCTGCGTGCGCGCGGCATCGAGCCGGACTTCGTCATGGGTGACTTTGACTCGCTCGGCTACCGGCCGGAGCACCCGAATGTGGAGACGCACCCGGTCATGAAGGACGACACCGACCTCGGTCTTGCCGTGCGCTGGGCGCTCGGGCACGGCTACCGGCGGCTCGTGATGGCGGGCGCGCTCGGCGGCCGCATCGACCAGACGGTCGCAAGCTTTCAGACGCTGCGCGGCCTCACGGACGCGGGCGCGCAGGGCTGGCTCATCGGCTGCGGCTGGGTGGTCACGGCGGTGCAAAACGGCACGCTGACCTTCCCCGCCGGCATGACGGGCACGGTCTCGGTGTTCAGCAGCGGCGACGCTGCGCGCGGCGTCACGCTGCGCGGCCTGCTCTACGAGGTCACGGATGCGACGCTCACCTGCGCCATGCCGCTCGGCGTGAGCAACTCCTTCACGGATGCGCGCGCCGAGGTGCGCGTCACGGACGGCACGGTCTTTGTCCTCTGGCAGGGCGACGCGCTGCCGGACGGGCTGGAGGTGTGCCATGGAGCGGATTGATCTGCATGTGCACACGCTCGCGTCCGACGGCTCGGACGCACCGGAGACCGTCGTGCGCAAGGCGGCGGCAGCCGGACTGCGCGCCGTGGCGATCACGGATCACGACACGTTTGCCGGACTGCCCGAGGCGCTTGCGGCGGGGACGGCGTGCGGCATCGAGGTCGTGCCGGGCGTGGAGCTGTCCACCGTGTGGGGCGGCGAGGAGGTGCATCTGCTCGGCTATTACATGGACACGGACAACGCCGCGCTGCGCGTACTCATGACCCGCGCCACCGACGAGCGAAACGCCCGCAACGAGACCATGGTGCAGCGCCTGCACGACGCGGGCTACCCCATCACGATGGCGGAGCTGCGCGCGGCCTTTCCGGGGCAGACGGTGCTCGGCCGGCCGCACATCGCGGCGCTGCTCGTGCAGCGCGGCTGCATCCCCACGGTGTCCGACGGGATGCGCGGTCTGCTCGGCCGGGGCAAGCGCTTTTATGTCCCGCGCTACAACATTCCGCTGGAAGATTCCGTGCGCGCGCTGCGCGCGGCGGGCGGCGTGCCGGTCGTGGCGCATCTGTTCAAGTACCGCTTTGACGACGCGCAGCGTACCGCCCTGCTCGCCGCGGCGGCGGATGCCGGGGCGCTCGGGCTCGAGGTGCGCTACACGACCTATACACCCGAGCAGACGGCGGCGGCGCAGGCGCTGGCCGGGCGCTTCGGCCTTGTGCCGACCGGCGGGTCGGACTATCACGGCCTGCGCAAGCCGGACATCGCCCTCGGCTCCGGTCGGGGGGATCTGTGCGTACCGTATGCCTATCTCGCGGGCGTCAAGGCTCTTGCCGGGCGCAGAGGCGTGTGATACACGAACAGAATCCAGTCGTTTTTCGATTTTTTTCCGGAGGTGGTTTTTTGAGAACACTTCTGCGCCCCTACGAGGGCACACAGCCGTACATCTTCGTCAGCTACGCGCACGCGAACGACGCGGCCGTGCTCGAGATCATCGGCGCGCTGCAATCGCGCGGCTTTCGCGTCTGGTATGACGAGGGCATCGAGGCCGGCAGCGAGTGGCCGGAGAGCATCGCGTCGCACCTCGAGCGCGCGCAGCTCGTGCTGGCGTTTTTGTCCCCGGCGTATCTGCAGTCCGACAACTGCCGCAAGGAGATGCACTATGCCCTGACGAAGAAAAAGCCGGTCATCAACGTCTACCTCGAGCAGACGGAGCTCTCCCCGGGCATGGAGATGCAGATCGGCAACCTCTTCGCGCTCATGAAATATACCTACCCGAGTGAGGAATATTTCTACGACAAGCTCTTCTCGGCCGAGCTGCTCGACGCGGACAAATTTGCGGGCGAAGCGCCCGCCGCGCCGCCGCGGGCGAAAAAGAAGAAAGAGAAAAAGCCGCGCGCCGAAAAGCCCCGTCGGGAAAGACCCGCCAAAGCGCCGAAGCCGGAGCGCGCGAAGAAAAAGCGCGGCATCGCGGCGGCGATCATCGCGGTCGTACTCGCCGGCTGCCTGATCGCGGCGGGCGTCGTCGGCCACTTCACGGGCCTGCTCTACCGTTTCACGGCCAGGACCGTTGCGGTGCAGACGCTGTCGGACGACACGGTGGCCGCATTCCAGAACCCCCTGCTTGAGCAGGCCGCGCGCGATTATGCCGGAAAGCCCGAGGGCGAGCTCACGGTCGCAGACCTCAAGGGCCTCACGGCGCTGTACGTCTGCGGCGACCGGTACTGGTTTGCCGCCCCGCAGCAGGGCGTGGATGCGGCGGCTGCCGGTGTCGAGACGGCGGAGGTTGTCGACCCGTCCGGACAGAGCATCACCGTGCAGCGCGGGGACATCCGCGAGCTGTCCGACCTCGCGTATTTTCCGAGCCTGCGCGAGCTCGCGCTCGAATTTCAGTCGCTGACCACGCTCGAGAGCCTGCCCGCCTGCGGTGTGGAGGTGTTTGATGTCAGCGCCAACCGGCTCACGAGTCTGGCGGGCATCGAGCAGCTGCCAAAGCTTACGGCGCTGCTGGCCGACGGCAACGCCGTCACGGATCTGACAGGGCTCGGCCGCTGCCTGAATGTGCGCACGCTGCACCTCAACGGCGCAAACGTGTCCGAGCTGTCCGAGCTGCGCGCGCTGACAAAGCTGCAGGACATCACGCTCTCGCACTGCACGCGCCGCGAGCTGCTGATCCCGCTGCACAAATCCTCGCTCACGCGCGTCACGCTCGTGGACTGCGACCTGCGCGGCGATTTCTTCCACAGCTTTGACCGCGAGCGGGCGATCACATCGCTCACGCTCATCCGCTGCGAGCTCGACAGCACGTCCGGTCTGGACGATTTCACCGGGCTCACGGAGCTGACGCTGTGCGGCGTTTCCGGCGCGCTCGACTGGTCGGCACTCGGCAGCCTGCCGCTGCAGACCGTCACGACCGACGCCATGCAGGCCGATGCCATCCGCTCCTCCGGCACGACGGCGATCGTCACGGTCACGGATTGAGCGCCGGGCATGATTTCAAGAAAAGCAGCCCTCCCGATCCGGGAGGGCTGCTTTTGTCTGCGGCGGTGCGATCGTTTTCTAGCAGTACCGTTCGGCGGTGCCTTCTCCTCGCGGGGAGGGCTTGAAAAGTGCGCAGCAAATCTCCCGCAAACGGAAAACACCCCTGCCGGAACGGACAAACCGGCAGGGGTGTTTCCATAGGAGAAATGGAGTTGGAAAAAGGAATTATCATGTTGCTTGGAGAGAATTTGCGTGGTTGTCGGCGCACTGCAAAGATCGTGTGCGGTCACGAAAAATTGCACTTGCTATCTGACAGTGCCCATTATATAATGCCGGTATAGATAAGTAAAGCAAATAATTCTGATAGTTAAATTAGCGTTTCTTATCCGTGAGGGGTGCTTATGAACCGGTATATCGCATTTTTGAAGGTCTTTGAGCGCAACAGCTTTTCCGACGCTGCGCGCGATCTCGGCTACACGCAGTCGGCCGTGAGCCAGATGATCAAGTCGCTGGAGGAGGAGCTGGGGGTGACGCTGCTGGTGCGTTCGCGCTCGGGCGTGGCGCTCACCTATGAGGGACGGCACCTGCTGCCGTACATCCGCGACACGGTCAACGCCTACCGGATGCTCCAGTCGCAGGCGGCGGGTTTCAGCGGTCTGGAACAGGGCACGATCCGCCTCGGCACGTTTACGAGCGTGTCGAGCTACCTGCTGCCGCCGGCCATGGAGCGCTTTCGCCGCCTGCACAGCGGCATCCGCTTCGAGCTCTATCAGGGGCTGTATTATGAGATCGAGGACTGGGTGCGCGAGGGCGTGGTCGACTTCGGCTTCACGGATATGCTGCGCACGACCCCGTTTCCGTGCGAGCCGATCTATCAGGACACCATGCTCGCCGTGCTGCCCGAGGGGCATCCGCTGGGTGAGAACATCTTCATTCAGGTCGACGAGCTCGCGGCTGAGCCCTTCATCCTCCTGGAGGAGGGGCGCGGCGGCGGCTGCATCCGTGACCTGCTAACGCGCCATCCGCAGATCAACGTCCAGTATCGCGTGGCCGACGACTACACGATCCTGAACCTGGTCGAGAACAACCTCGGCGTGTCCATCCTGCCGGAGGCGGTGCTGCGCCGCAGCGGCCGGCGTGTCATCGCGCGCCGCCTCTCGCCGGAGCTGCAGCGCACCGTCGGCGTCGTCTATAAGCAGAAGACCGGCTTGTCCACCGCCGGACAGATGTTTCTCAGTGAGCTCAAGGCGTCCATCCCAACGGCGCACGGCTGAATTTTTTACGCGCGTGTGTTTACACGGCCGCCTGGTTGTGCTATCTTAAACGGTGCATTTTGATCAAACCGTGTCCGATGGATGATACCTTATTTAAATAAGGCGGCAAGGCGGCGCGGCGGGAAGGAGCGGATCGGATATGAGTCTGACGGGCGCTGTTGTCAACGCGCTGGCCATTGCGGGCGGCGGGGCGATCGGCCTGCTGTTTCGGCGGGGCATCCCCGAGCGGGTGAGCAAAACGGTCATGGTCGGCCTTGGGCTGTGCGTGCTGTATATCGGCATTTCGGGTGCGAGTGCGTGCCGGAGCATCCTGATTGTCATCGTGTCCATGACGCTCGGCGCGGCGGTCGGTGCGCTGCTGAACATCGACGGCTCGATCCACCGCCTCGGCACCTGGGTCGAGGCGCGCGTTCACCGGCATGAGGGCGGCCCGTCGCTGGCCGAGGGGTTCGTCACGGCGAGCCTCCTGTGCTGCATCGGTGCGATGGCGGTCAACGGCTCGCTCGACGCCGGCATCCGCGGCGACAACAGCATCCTGTTTACCAAGTCGATGATCGACCTCGTCTTCTGCGCCATGATGGCCACGACGCTCGGCGCGGGCGTGATGCTCGCGGGCGCGGCGGTGCTCGTGGTCGAGGGGACGCTCACACTGCTGGCCGGGGCGATCGCGCCGCTGCTCTCGGAGGTGGCGATCGCGGACCTCACGTGTGCGGGTTCCCTGCTTGTGGCGGCCATCGGTCTCAACCAGACCGGCGCCACGAAGATCAAGGTGGCGGACTATCTGCCGGCGCTGCTGTTCGTGCCGGTCATCCGCTGGCTCGTGGGGCTGCCGGTCTGGCAGCAGCTCGCCGCATTGTTTTGAGGGATACTATTTATAAATAGGAAAGCGGTGCTTGCGGCGGCTTCCTGATTTGCATATTTTGGCGTTGTATGTGGGAGAAAAACTGCACGGGAAGGCTTGTTTTTCCCGCGCGATTGTGTTAAAATCCACTTTCCTGCGGGAAGAAAGGGTGTGGCACATGGATTTCTGGCTCAACCAGGCGCTGGGTCTGCTCGGCAGCCTGATCGTGTTTATCTCGGTGCAATTCAATAACCGCCGTGTCATCCTCGCGGCGCAGGCGGCCGCCTGCCTGATGTGGATTGTGCACTATGGGCTGCTCGGCGCGATGACTGCCGCGACCATCAACATTTTGTCGTTCGCGCGCAGCGTCGTGTTTTACTTCAACGACCGCAAGTGGGCCAAGAGCCGCGCGTGGCTGTGGGCGTTTCTGGTGCTGTACGTCGTCAACACCATCCTCACATGGGACGGACCGAGGAGTCTGCTGCCCGGCATCGCCATGAGCATGACGACCATCGCGCTCTGGACGCGCGATATGCGCCGCACGCGCCTGCTCTATCTGACCAATTCGCCGTTCTGGTTCACGTATGACATCCTCGCGCGCTCGTATTCGTGCATGGTCATCGAGGCCATCGCCTTCGTGTCCTACGTCGTGGCCGTGTGGCGGTTCGATATCAAAAAGCAGCCGCAGACGTGATCGCGCGTGCCAAAAAGCGTTTTGGCACGCGCTCAAACGAGACCCACTGCGATGGGCTCTCGTTTGAAGGGACTGCAGCTCGCTGCATCGCACGAGCTGTGCACCGTCGGCGCACAACTCGCACGTTTGCGAGCCGAAATGTATTTTCTCCGCCGCACACGCCGCCGGAGAAAATGATTGGAATTTTTTGCGTCTGCGGACGCAAACTCTGCGAGCCTTTTGTAACGGCCTGCAAAAACTCCCCGCCTTCGGGCGGGGAGTTTGCGTGTTTAAAAAGGGCTTTGTATTTCGCCGGGAACCCAACAAAGTGGCCCTCGATGGATTTGCTTTTACCACGTCAGTGCATCGTCAAAGTCCACGAGGTCGGGGCGCACCGGCTCCTCGCCCATGACGGTCTGCATATAGAGGTTGACCTGACGGCGCATGTCGCGCTTGGAGATCGTGCGCGAATCGAGCAGATCCTGCGCGACCCAGAGCATATGCACGCCGCGCGCGGCCGCCTGCTCCTCAAACACGCCGCGCAGACCGTCCATGCCCTTGCAGGAGATCTGGTCATACATGAGCACCATGTCGGCATTGTACTGCTTGCAGACGACCCACAGCTCGTCGAGCACGTTTGCGTAGCCGCCCTTGGTGTGCTTGCGCATGGTGGTGCGCTGGTAGCTGCGCGCGAGATCGGCCAGCGCCCGGTCGGGGTCCTCGGTGTCGATGATGATGTCGGAGATGAGCGACTCCATGCTTGCCACGACGTTGATGCCCCAGCAGTTTTCCGCCCAGACGGAGAAGTCGGGGTAGAAGTTCGCCGGGCACGACCACTCGACGCAGCGGTGGCGCATTGCGGGCGCGCAGGGCTTTTTCTGCCGGTAGCCGCGCATCATGATGCGGTTGACGCGGCGGTCGGTGTCGAGAAAGCGCGGGTCCATGCCGCCCGAGAGATGGTAGAAAAACATACGGTAGATCCAGAACGTCTCGCCGGTCATCTGCGGATAGGGTGTGCGGTTGACCTCCCACTTTTGCAGCTCGTACTCCGTCTCACGGTTGTAGATCTTCATGGCGCGGAAAAACGCGTCCCAGTCGAAGGTCTCGCCGGTCTGCTCCTCAATGAAGCGGATGAGCCCGCGCAGCTCCTCGACGGCGTAGTCCTGCACTGCGTCCTCGTTGTAGCGGATAGGCACGCCGTAATAGTACGTCGGGAGGTTGAAATACCGGTCCTGATACGACGTCGTGGCGACGCTGCCGTCGCACGGCATATTGCAGGCGACAAAGCACGTGCCGAGCTTGGGATACTCGTCGCGCAGGGCGCAGCCGGCCTCGGCCGAGGGCAGGGGGCAGACGTCGGCCGGGATGCCGAAGTTTTCGGCCGCGTCGAGATACGGCGGGGTGATCTGCTGGTTGAGGATCGAGCACAGAAACACCGGCAGCACCTGCGCCGGCAGGTAGATGAGGTTCGGGAAGCCGGCCATGATCTGCCCGGGGACGAGCTCGTCAAAGAGCACGATCTTCTTCGAGAGCTTGTTGCCGGGGTGAAAATGCTCGTCGGCCACGAACGAGATGCGCAGCAGGTCGGTGGCCTTTTTCACGATGCGGTCATATTGGGCGCGCGCCATGCGCAGCTGGTTGCCGCGCATACCGAGCGTGCCGCGGTCGACAAAGTTCGGATAGGTCAGGTAGGTGGAAAACCACTGATAGCGAAACAGCGCGCGCACAGCCGACACCGGACACTTGGCCACAAAGACGATCATGTCCTTCCAGCACTTGAGCCACATATAGAAGTCAAACGCCGTGTCGCGCACGCCGCGCAGCTCGCGGTAGCGAAACCGTCCCTTTTCCGGGTCGAAGCGGTAGGTGTAGTCATTGACGTGGCGGAGAAATTCCCGCAGGGAGCGTTTTTGTTCACCCATGGTCACTTGCCTCCTCTCTGCGTCTGGAGCTGCTTGATCTCCAGACTCTCGACGAATGCCTGCACGCGCGTGCGCAGCTGGCCGCTGCCGCCGGTGGCGTTCTGGCGGTCGACTGCGACGGACGGGATGCCGAATTCGCGCGTGACGACGTGGCTTGCCAGCGCGCGCTCATAGCCCCAGTATTCGCAGAACTTGAGCTGCTCGTACAGCACACCCTGCGCGTGATACTCTGCGCACAGGTCGCGCACGAGCTGCCAGCGGCCGTCGACCTTCTCGCGCTGCATGAAGCGCGGGCACTGACTGGTGTTGAGGTAGTGGCGCGCGATGCTCTCGAGCACCGGCAGGTCGGGGTCGAGATGAATTTCCTCGCGCCCCGGCGTTGAGCCGAAGCAGAAACGGTCGACCACGACGAGCGCGCCCGCATCCTCGACGAGCTTGGTGAAGCCGGGGTCGTCGATCTCGCTGCCGACGACGGCGATCTTCACGCGAAAGCGCGGCTTTACATCGGGCTCGCGTTGGCGCAGCTCCTCGAGTGTCTCGCGCAGCTTGTCGACGATGAGATATTTCGGGCAGCAGTAGCTCACAAGGTTCAGGATGTGGTACTCATAGCCCGTGATGCGCGGGTTTTCCTCCTTGCGGAATTGACCGATCTCGGTCAGGATGCGGCAGACCTCGTTGTGCTCGGCGACCGCCTTGCGCAGCGCATCGTCCGACACGTCCACGCCGTAGACCTCCTGCAGCGGCGTGAGCACTTTGCGCCGGAGCTGGTCGACATAGTGGCGCACGGTGTTTTCCGTGACCTTGAAGGGCATGTCGAGAAAGGTCACAAAAAACTGCTCATTGTCCACGAGCCGCAGCAGCTCGAAGTGCTCAAGCGCGCGGTTCATCTCCGAGCACGTCTCCGTGCCCATCAGGCCGGACAGAAAGTTGTAGCCGCCCTCGATGCCGCGCTCCAGCAGCGACTTGCAGTAGTCGCAGATGAAGTTCGACATGTAGTACGACGAGATGTCCAGCGACCCCGTCAGCGGTGCGCGCAGGCGCACCGAAAAGCAGTTTCCGGTGTTGAGCAGCACCTCCGGCATGTGGTAGCAGGTGTAGGCCAGCGCGTGCTTCCCCTCGGCACACGCCTGCTGTACGAGCGCGTTGTTGGCACTCTCGAGCAGCTTTTCAAATTCGTAAAGATGCTTCAGGTCTTTCAATCTACGCTTCCCTCCATGTGAAAAAATTCGCATTTGGATGGTCACATTATACGACGATGTGTCTGATGCCGCAATAGTTTTTGGACAGTTTTCTGGAAAACGTGCAAAAATTGACGCGGTGGTTTCGCACGCACTGTGGTATAATGGGCGCAGAAAGGTTACAGGAGGTGGCGATATGAAGCCCCAGTTTGCCAATGTGTTCAACGTCTCGGTCAACGACAACCGCTCGGAGTGCTCGCTGAGCTTCTACCATATGTATGTGCAGCACAACTACACGCCCCAGCCAAAGGGACTGATCGATATGCCGGAAAAGACGGTCGATGAGGTCGCGAGCATCATGCTCACGCGTGACGGTGCGCACGCGCTCACGCGCCTGCTCATCCAGAGCTTCGGCATGCCGGAGGACAAGGCATGAGCGCGCCGCAGACGCTGCGCCCCGGGCGCTACCGGCACTTCAAGGGCAGGGAGTATGAACTGCTGTTTGTCGCCACGCATTCGGAGACGCTCGAGCCCATGGTCGTCTACCGCGCGCTCTATGGGGAGCACGGGCTCTGGGTGCGCCCCGCCGCCATGTGGGACGAGCAGATCGAGCGCGACGGGCAGGCCGTGCGCCGCTTTAC
>ERZ834798.3079-NODE-3079-length-11174-cov-3.191834_pt1 | contig 11174 bp, 9 predicted proteins | sample MGYA00519689_ERZ834798 | MGnify/ENA primary metagenome ERZ834798 (study PRJEB31850, sample SAMEA3708761) | human gut metagenome | biome: human gut; feature: human-associated habitat; material: faeces | place: China | collected 2014 ...
GGTGTCCTCGTCGCACACGGCGTTCACCGGCGCAACATAATACTTGTGGTACAGGGCGTCGAGGTCAAAGGCCTCCGGCAGGTCCTCCTCCACCACATACTGCATCTCGAAATTTGCGTCGGCATAGGCGGTGAGCACGGCCTTGTACAGCTCGTCCGTGTTGATCTCGCGGCCCGCGCTGCCGAGCTTGACCGTCAGGGTCTTGAGCTCGCGCTCCTCGCCCTCGTCGTCTGGCTCTCCAACCGCCATAGATCATAAAAAACCACGCTGCCCGGCTCCCAGGCAGCGTGGTTTTTATTATGATGCTTATTCGTAGATCGGGTGCTTTTTGACGAGCGCTGCCACGGCGGCGAGCACGGCTTCGCGGTTTGCGTCGTAGTCGGTCGCGATCTTGTCGATGCAGTCGGCGACGACGGGCATGTCTTCCTCGGTAAAGCCGCGCGTGGTGCAGGCCGGGGTGCCGATGCGCACGCCGCTGGTGACGCCGGGCTTCTGCGGGTCGTTCGGGATGGCGTTCTTGTTGACGGTGATGTGGACCTCGTCGAGCTTGATCTGCAGGTCCTTGCCGGTGATGTTTTTCTTGCGAAGATCCGCCAGCATCAGGTGGTTGTCCGTGCCGCCGGTGACAAGGTCAAACCCGCGGTCGAGCAGCGCCGCAGCCAGCGCCTTCGCGTTTTTGACGACGTTTTCGGCGTAGACCTTGAACGCCGGCTGCGCCGCCTCGCGCAGGCAGACGGCCTTGCCTGCGATCACGTGCATCAGCGGCCCGCCCTGCGTGCCGGGGAAGACGGCGCTGTTGAGCTTCTTTGCGAACTGCTCGTCGCGAGAGAGGATCATGCCGCCGCGCGGGCCGCGCAGCGTCTTGTGCGTGGTGGTGGTGACAACGTCGGCGTAGGGGACGGGGTTCATATGCTGGCCACCCGCGACCAGACCCGCGATGTGTGCCATGTCGACCATCAGCAGCGCGCCGCTGCGGTGCGCGATGTCGGCGAAGATCTTAAAATCGATCGCCCGGGGATAGGCCGACGCGCCTGCCACAAGGAGCTTCGGATGGTAGCGGCGCACCAGATCCTCGACCTGATCGTAGTCGATGCGGCCGGTCTGCGGGTCGACGCCGTAGCTGATGCTGTTGTAGTATTTGCCGGAGAGGTTCACGCGCGCGCCGTGGGTCAGGTGGCCGCCGCTGGCCAGATCCATGCCCATGAGCGTGTCGCCGGGCTGCAGCAGGGCGGCGTAGACCTCCAGATTCGCCTGCGCGCCGGAATGCGGCTGCACGTTGGCATAGGCTGCGCCGAAGAGCGCTTTAGCGCGCTCCATCGCAATGTTCTCCAGCACGTCGACGTAGTCGCAGCCGCCGTAATACCGCTTGCCAGGATAACCCTCGGCGTATTTGTTCGTCAGGACGGAACCCATGGCGGCGATGACGGCCGGGGAGGCGATGTTCTCCGAGGCGATCAGCTCGATGTTCTGCTTCTGACGGTGAAATTCGTTTTCGATGCAGGCGGCGATCTCCGGGTCCTGCGTCTGCAGGAAGTTCATGCTGGTTTCGAGTACGTTAGCCATTGCGATGTGTCTCCTTACTTGATATACGATAGAAATGAAAAAATGAGCAGGCCGTCTCCGGTCTGCTCATTGAAATGCCGTATTACAATTGCTGTAGCTGCGGCTCTGTCCTTTTGCCTGAGAGATTCGGCTCACGCCTTGCACCTTCGGCACTCAACTCAATGAGTTCTCCAGAGATTCCTTCTGTCTCCAGTCCGCGCGGGCGTTCTGAAGACGATCAACGGGATTCCTGTATTCAATTGACGGCGTTATTATACACACCTGACGGACAAATGTCAACAGGCTGTATGCGGAAATTTTCAGCCCTCCACCTTCGGCAGCTGCGCGATGCTTGCGGCCAGCTGTTCGTCGGTCGGGATGGTATCGGTCATCTCGTGGTCGTTGAACTTCTGGTAGGCGACGAGATCGAAATAGCCGGTGCCGGTGAGGCCGAAGACGATGGTCTTTTCCTCGCCCGTTTCCTTGCACTTGAGCGCCTCGTCGATGGCGGCGCGGATGGCGTGGCTGGACTCGGGGGCGGGGAGGATGCCCTCGATCCGGGCGAACTGCTCGGCGGCCTCGAAGACCTTGGTCTGCTCCACGGACACGGCCTCCATGTAGCCGTCATGGTACAGCTGGGAGAGGATGCTGCTCATGCCATGATACCGCAGACCGCCGGCGTGGCTGGGAGAGGGAATGAAGTTGCTGCCCAGGGTGTACATTTTTGCCAGGGGGCACACCATGCCGGTGTCGCAGAAGTCATAGGCAAACTTGCCACGGGTGAAACTGGGGCAGGAGGCGGGCTCCACGGCGATGAACCGGTAATCCTTTTCACCACGGAGCTTTTCACCCATGAAGGGGGAGATCAGACCGCCCAGGTTGCTGCCGCCGCCGGCGCAGCCGATGATGATGTCGGGCACAATGTTGTACTTATCCAGCGCCGCCTTGGTCTCCAAGCCGATGACACTCTGGTGCAGCAGTACCTGGTTGAGGACGCTGCCCAGCACGTAGCGGTAGCCAGGGGTGGAGGTGGCGACCTCCACGGCCTCGGAAATGGCGCAGCCCAGGGAGCCGGTGGTGCCGGGATGCTCCTGCAGAATTTTCCGGCCGATGGCGGTGGTCTCAGAGGGAGAGGGAGTGACAGAGGCGCCGTAGGTCCGCATGACTTCCCGGCGGAAGGGCTTTTGCTCGTAGCTGACCTTTACCATATACACCTTGCAGTCCAGACCCAGGTATGCGCAAGCCATGGACAGGGCCGTGCCCCACTGGCCGGCGCCGGTCTCGGTGGTAACACCTTTGAGGCCCTGCTGCTTGGCATAATAGGCCTGGGCAATGGCGCTGTTCAGCTTGTGGGAGCCGGAGGTGTTGTTGCCCTCGAACTTGTAGTAGATTTTCGCCGGGGTCTGCAGCTGCTTTTCCAGACAGTAGGCACGCACGAGCGGCGACGGGCGGTACATCTTATAAAAGTCACGGATCTCGTCCGGGATGGGGATTTCGCGGTCGTCGTTGTCGAGCTCCTGGCGGATGAGCTCGTCGCAGAATACGGGGCGCAGATCGTCGAACGCCATCGGTGCGCCGGTGGCGGGATTGCGCAGCGGCGCGGGCTTGACCTTCATGTCCGCGCGGACATTATACCATGTGCGCGGCATTTCGTCTTCATTCAGGTAGATTTTGTAGGGGATGTTTTCATTTGCCATGATGTCTGCTCCTTTCGGCGGGGCCTTTCCGGGCAAGAAAAAACGACCCTTGTCCATGAAAGACCAATACGGAATTGATCTTTGGGACAAAAGCCGGAAAACTTCTGCGGTGCCACCCAAATTGGCGCAATGCGCCCACTCAGCGACGTGCTATCACACGCCTTTCCTTGGTAACGGGGGAAAAGCCCGTCGGACTTTACCGCCTCACGGCGTCTCGTCCGCCCTCTGCAGTCCATTCGGCAAGGTCGTCTCTGCTGCACTCGCACCGGCCGGCAGCTCTCTGGGAAAGACGCAAACCCTCGCTTACTTCTCTGCTTCTGTGGTTTGCTGCTTTGAACTTGGCGCAAGCATACGCCCAAATATCATCGCTTGTCAAGCGGGCAAATGCACTTTTTTCGCTTTCCACAAACGCGGTACGCCGCATGGCGGATTCATTAGCTATTTAAACACAAAAAGAAGAAAGGCGCTTGTAAATTCAGGTATAACTCACACTTTACATTCGCAAAACGGCGGCATATACTGAAACCATCCCGGAGTGGGTTCGGGTCCGGCAAACAGAGAATGGAGGGATCACCATGGCGGAAAACAAGACATTATGTATTGCCTGTAAGTACAAATTCCATGATCGGGATCTGCAGCCGTGCGCAGACTGCCTGCGCAGCACACAGCTGGCGCAGCAGGGCATCGACCGGTATCAGCGGGCTGCGCAGCCGCAGCAGGCATCGCCCGCTTCGGAGACGCGCAAGGCGCATCCGGCGGCCAGAACGCTGTGCTTTGCCTGTAAGTATATGTACTGCGACTGGGACGCCGAGCCGTGCCTGACGTGCCTGCGCCACACGCTGGCGGAGGCGGGGCAGGCGGACGCCTTCGAACAGGCTCAGACGGAAAAAGACAGGCTTTTATGAATTTTGCTAAATATATCGATTAAGAAAACAAATAGTTTGGCGGTTATCGCCGTTGATTTTTGCGTGCGATTTCCCCTATAATAAGAGCGTGCAAGGGAGCACATCTTCGAACAGAAGTTGTGCTCCCTTGCGTTTTTTTTATTTCCTTCGCCCACAAAAAACGGAAAAAACACAAAAAACGGAACTGGACCCACCGGGCGGGCGAACATTCAGATAGGAGGATATGAACATGAAACTGAAACGATTGACTGCATTGCTTCTCTCTGTCATGCTGGTGCTCTCGCTGGCAGCGTGCGGAGGCGGAAAAGACGCCAAAGATGATTCTGCCGACGGCGATTTGTCGGGCAAAGAGATCATCATCGGCAATATCACCCCGGTGACCGGCGCACAGGCGGCCTACGGCCTGGCCATCACAAACTCCATCCAGCTGGCGATCGACGAGATCAACGCCGACGGCGGCATCCTCGGCGCGACCGTGAAGCTCTCCACCAAGGACGATCAGGGCACGCCGGCAGAGGCGGTTTCCGGCTTCAACTCGCTGCTCAGCGAGGGCGCGGCGGCCATCATCGGCGCAACGCTCTCGAGCTGCACGTCCGCGATCACAAGTCTGGCCGACGATGAGGGCATCGTGCTTGTGACGCCGAGCTCCACGGCAGATTCCATCACCACCACGGACGACTACGTGTTCCGTTCCTGCTTCAAGGACAGCTTCCAGGGCGAGATGGTCGCGGCCTACGCCAAGGATCAGGGCTGGACAAAAGCCGCGGTCCTGTACGCGACCGGCGACACCTACTCCTCCGGCCTGCACGACTCGTTCGTGAAGGCGGCCGAGAAATACGGCATCGAGATCGTCTGCGAGCAGTCCTCGTCCGACACCGGCGCCGTGGACTTCTCCTCGCAGCTGGCGACCATCGCCGCTTCCGGCGCGGATATGCTCTTTGCCCCGTATTACTACGACGCGGTCGGCCCGAAAATCATCCCGCAGGCCCGTGAGGCCGGCTTCAAGGGCGCGATCATGGGCTGCGACGGCTTTGACGGCACGCAGGACTACACCACCGGCGACCTGAGCGCTTATGAGAATGTCTACTTCACCAACCACTACTCCCCGGAGGACAGCTCCGAGATCGTGCAGTCCTACGTCAAGAACTACACGGAAAAGTACGGCTCGGAATCCATGAACGCCCTCGGCGCGCTGGCGTATGACGCCATGTATATGGTCAAGCAGGCCATTGAGAAGGCCGGCAGCATCGATCACGAGGCCATCCGAGACGCGATGAGCGGCATGCACTATGTCGGCGTCACCGGCGACATGACCCTTGACGAGACCGGCACACCGGAAAAGAGCGTGGCCATCCTGACCTTCACGCCCTCCGACGGCAAGCTCGTGCAGAAGTTCGTCAAGACGCAGAGCTGACCCGACCCCGGCGATACAGCCGGGACCGGACGCGATCCAAAGCAATGACCTTTGCGCGAAAGCGCCGACCGGCGCTTTCGCGCACGAATATTCCGGCGCGGCTGACCTGCGCAAAAACTGAAAGGCAGGGAGAGAATATGACTGACTTTTTACAGCAACTCATCATCGGGCTGCGCCTCGGCAGCGTCTATGCGCTCGTGGCGCTCGGCTATACGATGGTTTACGGCATTATCCGACTCATCAACTTTGCGCACGGCGACTTCATCATGGTCGGCGGCTATACGCTGTATTTCACCGTGCCGATCCTGCTGCACAGCATGGGGCTGCCGGCGTGGACGGGGGTGCTTGCGGCGATCGTGATCTGCGCGCTCGTGGGCGTTGTGGTCGAGCTGGTGGCCTACCGGCCCGTGCGCCGCAAGGGCACGAGCATGTCGGCGCTCATCACGGCGATCGCCATGAGCCTGCTGCTGGAAAACCTCGCGCAGGCCATCCCGGCCATGGGACCGAATCCGCGCGTGATCTCCGACGAGATCTTCAGCACGGCACCGATCTCCATCGGCGGCGTGTCGGTAAATATGGCGGCCGTCGTCACGATCATCATCGCAGCCATCGTTATGGCGGCGCTGCAGCTGTTTGTGCAGAAGACGAAGCTCGGCCGCGCCATGCGCGCCGTGTCCGAGAACAAGGAGGCGTCCACACTTGTGGGCATCAATGTCAACCGCACGATCGTGACGACGTTTGCCATCGGCTCGGGGCTTGCGGCAGTTGCGGCGCTGATGTACTGCGCGCAGTATCACACCGTGACGACGACGATGGGGTCCATGCTGGGCCTCAAGGCGTTCGTTGCAGCCGTCATGGGCGGCATCGGCCTGATCCCGGGCGCCATGCTCGGCGGCATCGTCGTCGGCATCATCGAGGCGCTCGTGACGGCATACATCAGCTCGTCGCTGGCAAATGCCGTGGTGTTTTTGATCCTGATCGTGATGCTGCTGGTCAAGCCGGCCGGCATCCTCGGAAAGAATGTAGGTGAGAAGGTATGAATACGCTGCAAAAAAAGAAACTGCGCGGCACCGGCGTCAACTGCGGCCTGATCGTGCTGCTCTTTGCCGTGGTGCTGCTGCTCGGTCAGGTGCTCCCGGACAATACCTATCGCCGCGTGCTGGTACCGATCATCTGGCAGATGTGTATCTTCATCCTGCTCGGCACGTCGCTCAACCTCACGCTCGGCTATCTGGGCCAGCTCACGCTTGGGCACATGGGCTTTGCGGGCATCGGCGCGTATACTGCCGCACTGAGCTCGCTCGCGCTTGAGCGCGCGGGCGTGTTCGAGGCATCCAAGGCGGCGCCCGGCCAGCTTATTCTGGTCGTGCTCGGCTGCTGTCTGCTCGGCGCCATTTTTGCAGGGCTGCTCGGACTGCTCGTGGGCATTCCGGCGCTGCGTCTGCGCGGCGACTATCTGGCCATCGTGACGCTCGGCTTCGGCCTCATCGTCGAAAACGTCATCGCAAACCTGCCCTTTGCCGGCGGTGACGGTCTGGCGAGCGGAACGGCCAGCTCCTCGCTCTATGCCAACGGCCTCGGGCTGTCGACCTCGCTGCAGGCAAAGTATGTGTGGCTCGTGCTGGGCATCACCGTTTTGTGCATCGCGCTCATGTGCACATTCATCCGCTCCAAATACGGCCGCGCCATTGAGGCCATTCGCGACGATGAGATCGCAGCGGCGGCCTCCGGCGTGAACACGACGTACTATAAGATCCTTACGTTCGTTATCTCGGCATTCTTTGCGGGGCTTGCCGGCGGACTGTATGCCACATGCTTTTCCTCGCTCACGACGGCGAGCTTTACGTTCACCAGCGCCTCGATCTGGAATTCGACTTTCATCGTCGTCATCGTGGTGCTTGGCGGTATGGGCTCCATGACTGGCTCGGTGCTGGCGGCCGTCGCGATGTACCTGCTCAACTATGAGATCAAAAACGGCGCATGGGTGTCGGCGCTGCCAAGCTTTGTGCAGTCGCTGTTTCAGTTCCCGATGCTGATCTATGCGCTTGTGCTGCTGGTCGTCATCATCTTCCGCCCCAGAGGCATTCTGGGCACGTATGAATTTTCACTCGACCGGCTGCTGTTCGACGGCCGTCTGGCCGGGAAGAAAAAGGCCAGGGCCAGGAAGGGAGGCGCCGACGCATGACCGATACCAGACCCGTTGTGCTCAAAGCGGAGCACCTCGGCATTACGTTCGGCGGCCTGAAGGCCGTGTCGGACTTCAACATGGAGATCCATGAGGGCGAGCTCATGGGACTCATCGGCCCGAACGGTGCCGGCAAGACCACGGTCTTTAACCTGCTCACCGGTGTGTATGTGCCGACGGAGGGGGCATTCTACCTCTGCGGGCAGAAGCTCAACGGCAAGCAGACCTATCAGGTCGTAGCCGCCGGCATTGCCCGCACGTTTCAGAACATCCGCCTGTTCAAGGCCATGACGGTGCTCGACAACGTGAAGATCGCCTTCACGAAGGACATCCATTACAACCTTGCCGACAGCCTTCTGCGCACGAAAAAGTACTGGAACACGGAGCAGGAGCTGACCGACAAGGCCATGGAATACCTGCGCATCGTCCATCTGGACGACAAGGCCGGACAGCTCGCGTCCAGCCTGCCCTACGGCCAGCAGCGCAAGCTGGAGATCGCCCGCGCGCTGGCAACGAACATGAAGCTGCTGCTGCTCGACGAGCCGGCAGCCGGCATGAACCCGACCGAGACGGCGGAGCTGCTCTCGTGCATCAACACCATCCGCGATACGTTCCATGTGGCTATTCTGCTCATCGAGCACGATATGAGCCTGGTCATGCGCGTCTGTGAGCGCATCCAGGTCATCAATTTCGGCCAGACGATCGCCGCCGGGCTCCCGGAGGAGATCGCGAGCAACCAGGAGGTCATCGAGGCGTATCTCGGCGAAGAGGAGGCGGACGACGATGCTGAAGATTGAAGATCTGGAGGTGTCCTACGGCGCCGTGCAGGCGCTGCGCGGCATCAGTATGGAGGTCAACGACGGCGAGATCGTCTCGCTCATCGGCGCCAACGGCGCCGGCAAGACCACCACGCTGCACGCCATCACCGGGCTCGTGCCCATCAAGAGCGGCTCCGTGATCTACGACGGACACGACCTGCGCAAGACAGACCCCAGCCGCATCGTCACCATGGGTCTTGCGCACGTGCCGGAGGGACGGCAGGTGTTCACGCGCATGACCGTTGCGGAGAACCTTGCCATGGGTGCGTATTTCCGCAAGGACAAAAAGGCGATCGCGGACGATCTCGAGCGGGTCTATGCCCGCTTCCCGCGTCTGAAGGAGCGCGCAAAGCAGCTCGCGGGCACGCTCTCCGGCGGCGAGCAGCAGATGCTGGCCATGGGCCGCGCGATCATGAGCGCACCGAAGCTCATCGTCATGGACGAGCCGTCCATGGGCCTGTCGCCCGTGCTCGTGCAGGAGGTGTTTTCCATCATCGGCACGATGCATGAGCTGGGCATCACGATCCTGCTCGTGGAGCAGAACGCAAAGATGGCGCTCGCCATCGCCGACCGTGCCTATGTGCTCGAAAACGGACGCATCACCATGTCCGGCAGCGCACGCGACCTGCTGCACGACGATAAGGTCCGTAAGGCCTATCTCGGCGCGTGAATACAAACAAGCATCATCAGGCGGAGCCGCTTTTCGGCTCCGCCTGATTTCGTTTTGAAGCGGCGTCTTGCGCGTGGACTGCGTCTGCGCAAGATGCCGCTTTTGCGGTTCAGCGGTAGAGGCAACTTCGCGCGACACATAGATTTTGCGGTAATTATGTCGCAAAACGTGTCAATTGTGCTTATGGCCTTACATTTGTGCTTGTGAAATGGTATCAATAGGATTGGAACAAATACTTGCTGCGTTGATGTGAGTCTTGGATGCCATGTACGCAGCACGCAGCGAAATGCGCAAAATCACGAGAAAAAATGTAGGGAGGAGACCATATGAGAAAACGACTTTTGAGCGAAGGGGTGTGCTAGCACTAGTGCAGGTTCATCGCTTGCTTTCGAATCCAACTTATTGAATTGTTAATTGATTGTATTTTTTGGCGAGTTTAACGCCTTAAAGTGCAGCGGAAAGGTGTGGTCAGAAACGTGAAACGTGTTATTTCGATTATCTTAATTATTTGCCTAATAGCAAGTTTTTCAATTACGGGGGCTTTTGCGGCTGGAGAAGACTATCGCGGATGGGCGCAGTCAGACTCGCGGTGGGGTAATCTCCCGATGGGGTCATCAGGTTCAACAGTATCAAGTATTGGCTGCTGCGTCACATCTGTGACAAAGCTAATTATTCAGGCAGGACTGCGCAATTCAAATGATTTCAATGTTGGAACACTTGTCCGTTGGCTTAATAATAATGGCGGGTTCACTGCCGACGGAGGCTTATACTGGGGAAAGCCGGGAGAATGTGTTTCCGGTTGGTCAAACTATGGTGATGTTTTGGGATATGGGTCGTATTCATCGTCATCATATAATGACCAGATGATTGCGTGGATCCGCAAGGGATTACATATGTTGGTCAACGTAAATTCTGGCGGTCACTGGGTTGCGGTCGATGAAGCAAAGTCGCTGGCGACCGGGCAAATATATATTATGGATTCCCTGAGCGGTGCGCAAAATACGGATTTAACACTTGCGAGTAGATACGCATCCTTCAATGCCATCCATGCATACACTGGTGGTTCCACGCCTAGCGGCGGAACAGTGACACCGGATCCGGGCCTGTCCGTGAAAGAAACGATCACCTGCAAGCGTACGATCAAGCTCCCGGAGCGCGTGGTCAATCTGTATAGCAATCCGACAGATACAACACGCCTGACGTATTTTGATTATGGCCCGACCGTGTATTCATCTCGCTATGCCGTTATGAGTGATGGCAGTATCATGTACGAGGTCGGTGCGACGAACCATCAGGGACAGGACATAAAAGTGTGGCTGAAGTATGAAAGTGACATGACCGTCACAAAGGAGCATACTTACGGCAGTACGCAATACGAATCTGCGCATCCGCACCGTGGTTATCGGGTATGTGAGTGCGGAGACAAAACTTATACCGGGGAAACGACAACCAGAGACGACTGCAGTGAATGCGGAGGGGAAGTGAAATATGCTGTGGAAGGCGGCTATCTCACGTTCGATAAAAAGACAGGAACCGTTACCAATTGCGATCCGTCCGTTACCAAAGCCAATATTCCGCATACGATCAAAGGTGTGACCGTGACGAGCATTGGCGGGAGTGCTTTCCGATATTGTACATCTCTGACAAGCGTAACGATTCCGGACAGCGTGACGAGCATTGGCGAGGAGGCTTTCTATGGTTGTTGGGATCTAACGCGCTTGACAATCCCGGGCAGCGTGACGAGCATTGATAAGGACGCTTTCTGTTTCTGCAGCTCTCTGACCAGCGTAACGATCCCGGACAGCGTGACGAGCATTGGTGATTCTGCCTTCTATGGCTGCGAATCTCTGACAAGTGTGACGATTCCGGACAGCGTGACGAGCATTGGCAGTTGTGCTTTCTATGGCTGCGCATCTCTGACAAGCGTAACGATTCCGGACAGC
>ERZ834798.3082-NODE-3082-length-11162-cov-9.156568_pt1 | contig 11162 bp, 9 predicted proteins | sample MGYA00519689_ERZ834798 | MGnify/ENA primary metagenome ERZ834798 (study PRJEB31850, sample SAMEA3708761) | human gut metagenome | biome: human gut; feature: human-associated habitat; material: faeces | place: China | collected 2014 ...
TTATATTAGGTGTTAGATATGAATTTTCAAAAACTAATAGAATTAAGAGAAGACTCTAGTCTTAAACAAAAAGATATTGCTAATGTTCTAAATATTACCCAGCAGACTTATTCGCTATGGGAAAATGGTACAAAAATTATTCCTTTGAAGCATTTAAACTCTTTATGTAATTATTATGATGTTAGTATGGATTATGTACTTGGACTTTCTAATGTTAGACAATATGATATTGTTAATAAGGTTATTGATAAAAAAATTATTGGAATAAAATTAAAAGAATTTAGAAAAGAAAAGAATATTACACAAGAAGAACTTGCTAATATTCTTAATACTACCCATTCAACAATTAGTGCTTATGAAAGTGGTAAAACGACTATCCTTACGGCTTTTGCTTATGAAATATGTAAAAGATATAATATTTCTATGGATTATTTATGTGGTAGAGTAAAAAATACTAGATAGGTTGTCATCTAGTATTTATTTTTATCTTTTTTTCATTTTATTAAAGTCGTCATCTATCTTCTCTGTATATTTTATAAAATAATCTTTTAATTTAATATTATAATTATATAATTCTGACAATAGTTCTTTTTGTGAGTCTAAATTATATATGTTTAATTCTTTTACCATTTCACTATTCAGTTTTTTATTTTCATATAACTTAATATTAATATTTTGAGCCATGATATAATTATCTAATTGTCTTGATATTTCTTTCATTAATTCTTTTTCGTAATTTACTGAATAACTAATATCGTTTTTATTTGAATATTTAAATTCATTAAATTTTTTAATATTATTTTCTATACTGCTACTATACTTTTCTATTTTTAGTATGTTATATCCATTTCCACCTGTACTAGTTAATATACTAACTTGATATTCTTGTCCTCTTTTTGTATAGTTACTTATGTATTCATAATAGTTTGTTGATTCTAATGTTTCACAATAATGATGATGAGTAAAAGGCATTAAACTTTTATCTTTGTATCTGTCTATTCTATCTTTTTCTTCTTTGCTTGTTGCAAAGCCAATTAAACTCATGTTTTCAGTAGAATATTTTTTTAGTACTTCTTTATTATAGTTTTCTTCAATTTTATCAATTTGTCTAAAATAATATCTTTCCTCAGGCGGAAAAGAGACTAATGATTTTATTAGATTTATATAATTGGTAGTTAAATTATTATCTTCTATTTGGTTATTAAATTCTTCTATCTGATCTTTATTTATTTCGCCATTTACAGCACAATCTTCTTTATCTAATAACTCATTTCTTTTTTTATCTAATTCTTTTCTTTCTTTTTGTGAATATGAAACTAAATATAAATCTGAATTTCTTTGTGTGATAGTAGTTTGTTCTTCATTTTCAATTTTTTCATTTTTAACTTCAGGATTATAATCTAAAACGATACTGTTTAGATTTTCAAATAGAGAAAAATTATAAAAACTTATATTTTTTGTAATTAGTTTATCAAACTCTATTAATGGATATGAATAATTAAATTTGTTTATAAATTTTTCTTTAAAGTCTTTATTATCCGCTAAGTTTTCATATTGTCTAACATAATTATCTAGTATTACACGAATATTTTTATCTTCGATGCTTATTTTAGGGTTTTGAATTACAGATAATTTATTTGTGTCTTCAAATCTTCTTAATATACTTTTCCTAGTGTTTGGATTATTTAGTTTTTTTAATATAAGTTCATTTCTAATATAACTATATACAAAATTATTTACTTTTTCATTTTCATCTAATAATTTATTTATATTTTGTTTATCAGCATAAAAATCTATTGTTTTTTCTTTGGGAGCTAAGGCTGTTATTTCATTTAATATTTCTTCTTCAGGTGTTAGTTTTCTTTTTAAGTCTTTTTCTGATTTATATCTCCACATTATTATTTTGCTATAATTTTCTTTAGTGAAATCTAGTTTAAATACTTCTTTAAATTTCTTATTAAATATTTTTATTTTTTCAATATCATTTGATCCATCCCAGTTAATTTCTCTCATTATATTATTTATTATTTTATCTATTACTGCTTTTTTATAAAATGAATATAGTGAACTATCACTACTTGTTAGTCCTAAAAGATGAGATATGTTTCTTCTTTCGATTCTTAATATTTCAGTAATATTTTTATGAAGGCCATTTGTTATTGTTTGTGAAAAATCCACGCCATCAAATTCATTATCAAATATTTTTTTATTTGAATATATTAATGTCATTAAGACTTTTAATTCTTCTCTTTTTGGTAGATAATTTTTATCATGTATTTTGTTTTTTATCTCTTTTGGTATTGTTATTTCCTCTAGGCTACTTTTATTCATTAAATAATTATAAAGTGAAGTATATAACTGTATAATTATGCCACTTGTTTTATTATCTATTTTTTTATTTGTTAGAGCAATGGTTACAGAATTAATTAAAAATTCTATTCTACTATCAGAGTCAGAAATAACTTCTTCATATGATTTATCATTTTTTTCATATTTTCCTGTTATATCATATAGTGTCTTAAATGAATTTAATACTCTTAGATTAGTTATTTTTTCATTATAGTTTTTATTTATAATATTTAAAATTTCATCACTTTGAAAATAATTATCTGCATTCATCTTCTACCTCCATATTACAATTTTATTATACTATATATTTTTATTTTTTTATACTTTTTTACCTTGAGTTTACACTTTTTATCAACAGCACCTGTGATATAAGAAAAACTATAGACATAAATCTATAGCTTATATAAATATTTTAATTTTAGAGACTACAGGCTCTAAAATTCTTTTGAAGACCCTAGGCTTCAAAAGTAAGTGAGAAACCTTGGGTTCGAACTTTTACTACTTTATACTAAAGTACTTAGTTAAATCTTTAATTACTCTTTTATGATAGAATACTAAGAGAATTATTAAACTTAATACACCTACTCCTCCTAAAACAATGATAGGCCAATTTAATTCTACTACCTTAGTTAAGGCTAATATACAAAATATTATGGCCCCAATAGCAGTAAAGAATAATGGAATAAATTTCTTTCTTTGTAATTTGAATTCAGATAGAAATATTATTAACTGAAATATTATAATACTAAAGAGAATTATATTAATTACAAAGTATGAGAAACTAGTTTCTTCAATAATATCTATCATATATAAATAAGCACATACTATCATTACTACTATTGTTATTCTTTTTATTAGGGTATTATCTATTAATGGTTTATTTAATATAGCAAAATAGAATATTATTTCTCCTCCTAGTACATAAAGCATCCATTTTTTTCCTCCTAGTGAGAGGTTTACTATAGTACAAGTTATTATAGATATTAAAAATATTATTAACATTATCTTTCTAAATATTAAGAATTTATTTACTTCTTTTTTTAGTTTTGGATAATTAATTTCTACTTTCATAGTCTTCACTTCCATATACTTTTAATTTAATATTGTTTTGAGTTAATATGTTATATATACTGTTTTCTACTGATGTATTTGTAGTTAATTTACTTATTGATAATGTTAAAATATTATTACACGTTATAACAGAAAATGAGGCTCTATTTGTAATAGCGGTTCCTAAGACAAAGTCCATCTTTTCTACTTCTTTTTGTATTTCTTTTGGTAATTTTATATTACCTAGATTGGATAATACTGTAGTTTGAGATTTATCGCCAGCATAACCATATATTAATTTGGCTACTGGTCTTTTTATAAATAGCGGAATGAATTTTAAATACTTTATTAAATTATCTGTATATTTTAATAATTCATCTAAGTTATCTTTAGTATTTTTTTCTCTTAATTGTCTTTGTACTTCAAGTAGGGTACTATCTAAATCTTTTACATCCTCTCTTGGAATATTTATGGATACATATAATGAGAAGTTTCTTAATGTTTTAGAGGGATAGTATTTACGCATATTTACTGGTACTTGTATTTTTATTAGTCCTTTTTTTGATGTTGAATATGATATTGTTAGAAATAAAATACTTAACATTAGTTCTGTTATAGTGGCATTCTTTTCTTTAGATAGTTTTTTTATATCATTTAAATCTATATCAAAATGTAATATCTGACATGGTCTAACACTTGATTTTTTTCCATCTATTTGAAGAGCTTTTTTCTCTATTAGACTTTGTGATTTTATCTTTGAAACTTTTCCTTTAAATTCATCTTTTGCTTCTTCTTCTTTAGGTCTTTCATTTATATCTAATACATAATTATTAGTACCTTGTATTTCTTTTAATAATTTTAGATAAGTAGCTACTAGTGTGGATAGAAATATGGTAGCTCCTGTTCCATCTGTTAGGGTATGAAAGCATTCTATACTTATTCTATTTTTATAGTATAGGGATTTAAATGATTGTTTACCTATGTTTGATACATTTATATATGAACATGGTAATTTTTTTTCTTCATGAATATGAAATCTTTTTTTTATTCCATCTAGATAGTGCCAAAAGAAGCCTTTTCTTACGGATGTTCTAAAAGTAGGAAATCTTTTCATAGTAAATAATAGGGCTATTTGATATATTTCTGGTACAATATCTTCTTTTAAATAACATGATACTCTATAGACACTCATAAGATTGTCTCTCATTGATAATGGATATATTTTAGCGGCACTATCTAATGGATACCAGTTTTCTGGTTCTTTTTGATAAATGTCTCCAAGGTTATCTATGGATAATATTTTAAGTGTTTCTTCAAGTGGTTTACCTTTTTTTAAATAGTACTCTATGGCCTTCTCAAAGTCTTCATTTATTTTTATGGTTTCTTTTTTTGTTAGAGATATACTATTATTTAGATTGGTGAAATATTCTTTAATGATTTTTCCGTCTTCTAGACTGAATTTCTTGTAAAAGGTACTTCTTTGTTTCAATTTATCACTTCCATATTTATTATATCATAATATGTTGATTATTTGTGTACTTTTTCCCATGAACATTCTATATCATTTCTTCCAAAATGACCATAGGCTGCGAGTGGATAATAGATTGGTCTTTGTAAATCTAATTCTTTTATGATATTATCTACACTAAAATTGAAAGTGTTATTTACGTATTTATATATTTCTTCTTCAGGTACTTTATTTGTACCAAAGGTATTTATATATAATGATATTGGGTAGGCTTTACCTATAGCATAACTTAGTTCTATTTCACATTTATCAGCATAGCCCTTGGCAACAATATTTTTGGCTACATATCTAGCATAATAGGCTGCACTTCTATCTACTTTAGAAGGATCTTTACTGCTGAAACATCCTCCTCCTACTTTACCCATTCCACCGTATGTATCACATACTATTTTTCTACCAGTAGTACCGCTATCACCAAAAGAACCTCCTACCGTAAAACTACCACTGGTGTTTATTAAGATGTTTGTTTTGTCATCTATTAGATTACTTGGCACTACTTTATTTATTACTTTTTCTATTATATATTTTCTTAATTCTTTACTAGATACTTCTTTTTTATGCTGAGAAGCTATAATTATGGTATCTATTCTTTTGGGAATATCATCTTGATATTCTACTGTTACTTCGGTTTTACCATCAGGTAATAAAGGACTATCTTTATCTTCTTTTCTTACCTTGGTTAAATTATAGGCTAGTTTATTGGCAAGCATTATTGGCATAGGCATTAATTCTTTTGTTTCATTAGTGGCATAACCAAACATTATTCCTTGGTCTCCTGCCATAATGGTATCTTTTTCTACAGCCTTATTTATTTCTTTAGACTGCATACCTACTTTTACTATTACATGGTATTCTTCATTATAACCTATATCTTTTAGTACTTCTTTGGCTAATTTTTCATAATCTAGTTTAGCCTTGGTACTTGCTTCTCCATATATTAGTATTAAATTGTCTTTGATTGTGGCTTCAACAGCCATCTTACTAGTTTTATCTTGTCTTAAGGTTTCATCTAAAATGTAGTCACTTATTTTATCACATATTTTATCTGGATGTCCTTCAGTTACTGATTCACTAGTAAATAAATATTTTTTCATTGTATCACTCCTTCTTTGTTTTTATCAAAAAGAAAAAACTCTTGAAAGAGTTTATAGCTAGCATTATTCTCTTTCATCGTTATTAGCTGTACCACCTTACTTTATGCAGGTTGGTATGAGTTCATAGAGCTAATTCTCTCCCTCATTCTTGATAAAATACATTTATATTATATATTATTTTTGACACTTATACAAGTGATTTTGTTTATTAAACTACATTTTATGAAATTTTTGTTAAAAGAAACTATTATCTTGTTTGAGAATAAAAGATTATGTGATAAAATATCATTTAGTGGTGATAAAATGAAAAAACAATACTTAATTTATGCAGATGAATCACATAGAAAGGGAAAGTTTTTTAGTAACTTTTATGGTGGCGCATTAGTTAATTATACTGAAATTGAAAAGATAAATGGTATGATAATAGCAAAAAAAGAAGAACTTGGCTTGTATCAAGAAGTTAAGTGGACAAAAGTCACTGAGCAATACTTAGACAAATATTTGAATTTGATTGACTATTTTTTTGATTTTGTTAAAAAGAATAAAATTAAAATACGAATAATGTTTAGACAAAATGCTCAAGTTCCTCAAAATTTGACAAGAGAGCATCAGGAAAAAGAATATTTTCTTTTATATTATCAATTTATCAAGCATGCATTCGGTATTGATTACTGCAACCAAAACGAAAGTGATCAAATAATATTGAAATTATACTTCGATAAATTGCCAGACACTAAAAGAAAAAACAAAGAGTTTAAAGGTTACATTTATGCACTTAATGATTTCTTTTTTGTTAACAATGTTCATATTTATAATGAAGATATTGCAGAGGTTGATTCTAGAAATCATGTTATATTACAATGTATGGATATTATTTTAGGAGCTATGAACTTTAAACTAAATAATATGGATAAGAAAAAAATGCCTAATAGCAATAGGCGTGGAAAAAGAACTATTGCTAAAGAAAAGTTATATAAAAATATTTTAAAAAACATCAGAACCATATATCCTAATTTTAATATTGGTATTTCTACTAGTAGTCGTGGTGACTATAAAAATAATTGGAAAGATCCATATAGACACTGGTGCTTTAAGTCTAAAAATAGTATCTTTGATTCCTCATTAACTAAAAATGCAAAATAAAAACTCCATTCTTCCTACATAAACCTTTTACGTGATAAACGTAAAGCTTCGGATTGAACAGAGTTCTTATATGACAATGATATCATTTTTAATGATAATTGTCAATATTATTATACTCGTATAAATATTTTTTATGTATTATGTAGAATAAAATACTATTAAAATATTAATACTTTTTATTATTTTGGTATATATGATCGGCTTATATATGATAGATTTTATTTTTAGACTATAGGCTAAAAATAACACTCTGAGACTACAGGCTTAGAGTGATAATATTAATTAATTATATTTTATTTCTTTTATATATGGTTTAGCGGATATTAAGCCCATCTTTGGTATTATAGTTATTGTTACTTCTTTTTTATCTTCAGATAACTCAATATTTTCAATTACATCTTTTTCAGTACTTACTAGTTTTATTTCATGCATACTTAAAGTACTACGGGTAGTTAATGATGAATTATTAGATAATGTACCTAGCTTAGTATCATCTATATATACATCAAATGGTATAGCAAAACCTAACATTTTCTTTTCTCTTACTATAGTTATCTTTCCAATATTATTTTCATTATTTAATGGAGTTTCTTTACCACAATGAGGACAGAATTTGACTCCTAAATCTAATTTACATCCACAATTTAAACATATCATATTAAACACTTCCTATCTACATACTTATATTAACATAAGTATGTTTTTTTTGCAATTTTATTATATACTTTTTTGTACTTATGTGATAAAATTATACTAGGAGAAGAAGAATATGTTAGGGAAGATTATTGCTATTAATGAAAATGTTGTATCTGTTAAATTAGAAGTTAATGTCTATGATTTTGATGGTTTAATAGGTAAGAATGTTACTTTTAAAGATGAAAATATTACTAGTATTGGAGAGGTTACTGCGATTGGTAATGGTATTATGCAGGCTATTTTGGTTGGTGAAATTAAAGATGGTAAATTTTTATATGGAGATATTTCTAAGCCTTCCTTTAAGGCTATATGTTATTTGATTGATAATGCTACTTTGGATATTGTTCTAAATAGTGATGCTACTAATACTATAAAACTTGGTAAATCTTATATATATCCTGATTATGATATTAAACTTGATGTTGGTAATTTCTTTTCTAATCATTTTGCTATACTAGGTAATTCTGGTAGTGGTAAATCTTATTCAGTAGCTAAGATACTACAAGGAATCTTCTATCAGTGTAAGACGCTTCCATTTTATTCTAATATTTTCTTATTTGATGCTTATGGTGAATATCAAAGAGCCTTCTCGAGAATACATGAAGTTAATGAAAATATTAATTATAAGGTATATACTACAGATTTAAATAGTACGGAGTTCGAAATACTTACCTATCCTTTTTGGCTTTTAGGAGTAGATGATTTATGTTTACTTATGGGTGTTACTTCTAAAGAACAGATTCCAATAGTAGAAAAGGCTTTGAAGTTAGTTAGTTATTTTTCTAGAGAAGAAAATGAAGTTATTAATCAGAAGAATGATATTATTGCTAGATGTTTACTTGATGTATTGTTTTCTGGTAAGGCTCCTAGTATGATAAGAAATAAAGTTGTATCTATTCTTACCAAGTTTAGTACTAGTAATTTGAATCTTGAGGTTAAACTTGAAAAAGGTGGATGGGCTAGAACTATAAGACAATGTTTATTTGTAGAACAAGGTGGAGAGTTTGCAGATGTTGAACTTGTTATTGAGTATTTAGAGAGTTTATGTCTAGATAACTTTGAACTTTCTTTACCTAATGGTGAATTTATGTATTCTATGAAAGATTTTAGTACGGCTTTAGAGTTTGCTCTTATTTCTGAGGGAGCTCTTAATAGTGATACTGCCTTTGAACTTGGTAATGCTCTTAAAGTTAGATTTAATAATCTTATGAATAGTGATTATTCTAGATATTTTGATTATAATGGTTATATTAATAGAGAGGGATATATTAATTTACTTCTCACTTGTAATAATGGTAGAAAGGCACAAATTGTTAACTTTAATATTAATTATGTTGATGATAGATTTGCTAAGAACTTAGTTAAGATTTATTCTAAGCTTTTGTTTGATTATATTGTATCTTTAAATCAAAGAGCTACGATGCCATTTCATATTGTACTTGAAGAGGCTCATAGATATGTACAGAATGATAGTGATGTTAGTATACTTGGTTATAATATATTTGAAAGAATTACTAAAGAAGGTAGAAAGTATGGTTTACTACTTGGAATTGTTTCACAAAGACCTTCTGAACTATCAGAAACTACGATATCACAGTGTAGTAATTTCTTAGTATTTAAGATGTTTCATCCTAGAGATTTGCAGTTTATTAAAGATATTATTTCTAGTGCTGATGTTACTTTAACTAATAAGATTAAGACATTACATCCTGGTACTTGTATTATGTTTGGGACAGCTTTTAAACTTCCTACGATTGCTATTCTTGGTCTGTCATCTTCTTCTTGCTCTAAATTTAAGTCAGCAAAATAGTTTACAACCTTATCGAGCATATCACCAAGACCACTACGCTGCGACGCTGAAATAGGAACAGGATCACCTATTCCCAAATTATAGAACTCATACACATCTGCCATCATTTTGTTAAAATTGTCTACCTTGTTTACTACAAGAATAACAGGCTTATGGCTTCGTCTTAGCATATCTGCAACTTTTGCATCTGAATCTACAAGTCCCTGCTTAACATCTGTCATAAAAATAATAACATCTGCTGTGTCAATGGCAATCTGCGCCTGTTCTCTCATTTGTGAGAGAATAATATCATTACTGTCCGGCTCAATACCACCTGTGTCAATCATTGTAAATTTATGATCAAGCCAGTCAACATCCGCGTGTATTCTATCTCTTGTAACACCCGGAGTATCTTTTACTATGGAAATCTTTTTTCCTGCTAAAGCATTAAATAAGGTAGATTTTCCAACATTTGGTCTACCTACTATTGCTACTATTGGTTTACTCATATTTTTCTCCTTTATCACTAGATTTTACAATATTAGTACATATTTGTAAACATCTTCCAAATATCTTTAACTCTATTGTCCCATTTATACAATTGATAAAAATGCACCTAAGTTTCCACGCTTACCGTTATGTCCTCTATGTGAAAACAACACATCTGTGTTATGACAGGTACATATATCTGTTACCTTTATATTTTCAGGTAAAACACCTGCTTCTTTAAAATTAATTCTATTGCATTCCCACAAATCAAGCTGATATTTTCCATTGCCTTTATCAATAAGAATCTCCTTAATATTATCAGGGAAGGCTTCCTTAAACTGAACTGCAACTTCTTCACTTATTTCATAACATTTCTGACAAATTGACGGGCCAATACATGCCACGATATCTTCAGGTTTTGTACCGTAAAGTTCTCCCATCTTCTCTATTGTAACTTTTCCAATCTTTCCAACAGTTCCACGCCAACCGGAATGAGAAAGCCCAATGGCTTTATTCTTAGTATCCACAATAAGAAGAGGCACACAATCTGCATAATAAGTTGCAAGGACAATACCTTTTTCATTAGTAATAAGACCATCTATATCCGTATAATTTCTATCTCTATATATGCCCTTTCCACAATCGTCTTTAGTAACAACCTTAACATTAGTTGTGTGAGTCTGATTGCCTGTAACAATATTCTTAGGATTAACACCAATGACATTAGCAAAAATTTCATGGTTTCTAATGACATTTTCATCTAAATCTCCTCGGTTAAAGCCCAAATTCATACTGGCAAGGTAATCCTTGCTAACACCACCTAATCTGGTAGAAACAGCATTCTTAAGCCATGGAATATCATCTAAAATTCTATAACTAATATATGGAACACCATTATTAAAATTAATCCTTGTGGTACTTCCACTTTCCTTATTTAACTGAATATATTCCATTATATTCCTCCATAACAATTAAAATAATACCTTGCCTCATTATTTTCAACAGTCATCACATCAAAACTGCA
>ERZ834798.3086-NODE-3086-length-11148-cov-11.604706_pt1 | contig 11148 bp, 13 predicted proteins | sample MGYA00519689_ERZ834798 | MGnify/ENA primary metagenome ERZ834798 (study PRJEB31850, sample SAMEA3708761) | human gut metagenome | biome: human gut; feature: human-associated habitat; material: faeces | place: China | collected 2014 ...
ATCACCTTTATCATTCCATTATCTTTTCGCAGGGTCAGCTGCTGTAGGTAAGCGTTTCTTTTAATCTCCATCGTTACACTCCCTATTTCCGTACATCTGCACATTTTTTAGTAATGATATTCTATCACAAAACAAGTTAAATCTCAATATCCATTCCTATTTTATGATTCATATTTATTGTGTCAGACACCATTGTTTTTTATGAAATGTAATCATATGCTATCCGTTCCGCGCCACCTTTAACATATATATTTCCACATTTGTGAAATCCAAATCGCTCAATTGCTGTCTGCATAGAAATATTATCTTTGTGCGTATCAATGCGAATATAGTCTATCTGTTTTATGCAATATTCAAAACATGCTCTGGCAATTCCTTTTACTATTCCATTAGATGCCAACCGATGAATCGTCCCATAGAGTTTGTCATCTGTCCATTTTCCATTTTTAATAACCTGATAAGTTGGTTCTTCTCCAATAATAAAAGAAAATGTTCCCACAATCATTCCATTATTTACAATTACATAGCTGTTTCCTGCATCTATATCCGTTTTTAGTATCTCCTCGCCAGGGTATCCATCTCCCCATTGTGTTTTATTTCCATGTGCAGCCATGTACTCCTTAGCAGTTGTAAAAATAGCCATAATCTGCTTAATATCTTCTCTTGTGCTTTTTCTAATTTCCATATTTCCTTTACTCATAATTCCCCTCTCTATGTTCCGGATTTAAAGTTGACATTTCCTCCATTTTAACAGCAATGCTGAATTTGTGATTACAAGCACTGAGCCGGCATTATGTACCAATGCACCTATGACCGGATCAAGAGTGCCTGTGATTGCCAGAATGATAGCTATGAAATTAAGTCCCATGGAAAATGACATATTAATCTTTATTGTAGTCATCATTCGCTTGGAAAGTGCCAGTAAATGTGGCAATTCCTTTACCTCATCATCCACCAGGGCAATGTCTGCCGCATCCACAGCAATATCACTTCCTACACCGCCCATAGCAATGCCGACATCAGCCGCCTTTAAGGCTGGTGCATCGTTGATTCCATCCCCAATCATACAGACAGCTTCCTGTCTGTTCTGATATTCATTTATGTATTTTAACTTATCCTCCGGCAGACAGTTTGCTTGAATTTCGGAAATACCAAGCTGTCTTGCAATGGAAGCAGCCGCTTTTTCATTATCACCGGTAAGAAGTACCGGCTGTACATTTAATGCTTCTAATACCTTTATTGTACCAACACTCTCACTTCGTATCGTATCAGACAATACAACATAACCAATGAAAAGGCTGTCCAAAGATATGTAGATCATGGTACATCCCCGGTTAATAAATTCTTCCGCCTGTGTTGTCATTTGCTGTGGAAACGTTATGTTATTTTCATTCAACATAGCCCTATTTCCAGCAAGAACATGATAACCTTCCACCTTTGCTGCCACACCTCTGCCCGGTATCATTTTAAAATCTTCTTTATTGTGTCAGGCACCATTGTTTTTAGGGACAAACAGGGTATCCTCCACGACTCCTAACTTGGACATAGCCAAACCTCCTGTTTTGACACATTACTTTCTGCCGACAAGCAGCCGGAAAGACCCCAGCATCATCATGGCAGCCCGACGGTGGGAGCCAAAAGCTTCCTCCTTCTTTACGCAAGTTTCCAATTCTGGCTTTCTGTCTGCAGTTTTACCATATGGGCATATACACCATTCTTTTCTTCCAGATCCTTTGGTGATCCTTCTTCTGCCACGGTGCCATCAGAAAGGACAACGATCTTATCCGCTCCGGCTACGGTACGCATTCTGTGGGCGATAACCAGAACCGTTTTATCTGCGATCAGACGGGAAAGGGCTGTCTGTATCAGAGTTTCATTTTCCACATCCAGGGAAGCAGTCGCTTCATCTAAAAGAATGATCGGCGCATTTTTCAGAAATGCACGGGCAATAGAGATACGCTGGCGCTCTCCGCCGGATAGTTCACAGCCATTTTCTCCGATATTGGTATGCCATCCATCCGGCAGTTTTTCCGCAAATTCATCCACATTGGCAAGTTTCGCAGCCGCAATGACCTGTTCATCTGTGGCGTCTTTGTTTCCAATTCGGATATTCTCCAGAATCGTATTGTCAAACAGTGTGACATCCTGGAATACGATGGAATACAGAGAAAGCAGTGTTTCCGGGTCTATTCGGGATACATCCATACCTCCCACGGTAATCTTTCCTCTGTTAATATCCCAGAACCTTGCAGCCAGCCGGGATACGGTTGTTTTCCCGCCGCCAGATGGGCCGACCAAAGCCGTAACCTCTCCCTGTTTTGCCGTAAAGGAAACATCTTTCAATACGGTTTCTCCGGTATTGTAGGCAAACCCAACATGGTCAAAGACAATATCATACCCCTGATTGGAAAGCCTATCACTGCCCTGCTGGATGGGATGATCGAGAATTTCATTCATACGGGCAATGTTGGTTCGTGTACTGATGACTGCCGCAAGATTCTGGAGTGCGCCCTGCAGAGGGTCATACAAACGGGATACTACCAGAAGGAACATAAAGAATGTAAGCACGGAGAGGCTTCCTTGCATGAGTAGAACAACTCCCACCAGCGCAACCGTTGCAATACCAAGCTTCAGCACCAGCGATGCGGAAACCACAAAAACAGCAAGGCCGAATTCATTGAGAATGGAACGATGCTCCACGGCACGGATCTTCTTTTCCAGACCTTTTAAATATGCCTGCTCCGCATTGTTCGCTTTCAGGTCACGTACCGTTTCAATACACTCCTGTATCCCGTCTGCGCAGGCCATCTTTACATCCATGGCTTTCTGATTCAGATTTTCCTGAATCTTTGCGGAAAATCCCACAATCGCAAAGGCAACCGGCAGAACCCATAAGGCAGCCAGCGCCATTCTCCAGTCCGTAAAGAGCAGACCGATGGAAATCAGAATCGTAGAAATGATTGAACCTGCAAGCTCAGGGATAAAATGTGAAAAACTCTGCTCCAGGAAGGTGCAGTCCGCCATAATGGTACTGGTAAGATCGGCTAAATCCTTTTTCCCGAAAAAAGAAAGGGGGATTTTGCGCAGATGCTCTGCCAGAGTAATACGGCGGATGCCGCTTTCTTTGTAAGTGGCAAAATAGGTGGCATTGTATTGAAAGAAAGTGGTCAGCAGTATCAGGCCGATACACACCACGCAGCCTGCCACATAAAATGGAATTTTCCCACCGGGAACACCCCCGTTCATCAGATCGCTGACTAGGTAATATAAAAGTCCTACCGGGAACATAAAAGACAGATTCTGAAGGACACAGGCCAGGCATCCTTTGATCAGGTCTTTTGCCCCCTGTTCAGACAGGGCATATTTTTTCTGCAGTTTTTTGATCATATCACTGCACCTCCTTTGTTACCTTCCATTGCACGGAAGTCTGGTAATTTTTCCACATACGGCTGAAAATGCCGTCTTTTGCAAGCAATTCACGGCTGTTCCCGCACTCGGCAACCCGTCCGTCGCAAATGACAAAAATCTGATCCACATTTGTTACGGTAGAAAGCCTGTGGGCAATCATAATCACGGTCTTTCCCTCGGAAAGTCTTGAGAAAGCAGCCTGTACGCGGCTTTCGTTATCCGGGTCAGCAAAGGCAGTGGCTTCATCCAGAATGATAATAGGAGCATTTTTCAGCATCACACGGGCAATGGCAATTCGCTGCTGCTCGCCGCCGGAAAGATAGACACCCTTTGTACCAATGACCGTATCCACACCCTGTGGGAGTTTTTCCAGAATATCATCGCATTGTGCGTGATGAAGGGCAGCCAGAACTTCCTCACGGGTAGCTTCCGGTTTTCCCATACGCACATTTTCCAGAATGGATGCCTTGATCAGACGACTGTTCTGAAATACGAAAGACACTGTATTCATGAGTTCCTCTTTCGGGATGTCTTTCACATTGACACCACCGATTTTTACCATTCCGCTCTGTGGATCAAAGAATCGGGAAATCAGGTTGGCAAGGGTTGTTTTCCCACCGCCGGATGGGCCTACAAAAGCTACCGTCTGTCCTGCAGGAATGGTGAGTGAAATATCTTTTAATACTTCTTTTTCTCCATCATAGCTGAAATGAATCGATTTCAGTTCCACAGAAGCATTTTGCGGGTGCATTGGGTGTTTGGTTTTCTCCAGAGGCTTCAAATGCAAAACGCTGTCAATTCTCTGTAAAGCGTCATCTACGATCATGGCATTTTCACTTTGGAACATGATGCGTGTCAGTGTAACAGAAATAACCGGCGTAATAATGATATAGAAAATGAGATCCAGTAAGAAACCGGAAGTCACACCGTCTTGTGTCAGCAACAGTCCTCCGGCGATCAGTGTGGCAAAAACTCCGTTGATCGCAGCTGTATAGAACATCATCGGTGTCCGAAGCTGCTTGGTATAGGCGATCACCCATACTTTATAGCGGTCAATGGAGTCTTTAAACTTCTTAAAGGAAAAGATCGTCTGACCAAAGGTTTTTACCACCGGAATCCCGCGGACATACTCTACCGCTTCATTGGACATATCATCCAGCGCATTCTGGTATTCTTTCATCTTTTCCTGCATCTGCTTTCCGGTCATTGCCATCATAATCAGAAAGCCCAGCACAACCGGAACAAGGCTCAACAGTCCCAGTCTCCAGTCAAACACGAACAACAGCACCAAAAGACCGCAGGGGGTTGCAATGGCATTGGCTCTGTCGGGAAGCTGATGAGCGAGATAGGTTTCGGTGGCTGCGCTGGATTCGTTGACAATCTTGCGCAGTTTTCCGCTGCCAAAACTCTCGGCAAACCCAAGAGGCAACTTAACAATATGCTCCATGGTCTGGATACGCAGGTTTGTGGCAATACGAAATGCTCCCAAATGGGAACACATCAGCCCTGCTATGTAGACAAGCACCGCTATAACCGCAAACAATACTGCCATCCAGCCATTACCGGTCAGGCTCTGTGCCTGGCCAAAATTCGGTGCCACCTCCAATACTTCCTTGATCATTTTCCAGATGTAATAGAATGGCACCAGAGCAATCAGGGCACTGATGGCAGAAAGCACCCAGGAAGCATAGGTCAGGTACTTATGGCTGCCTGCAATTTCCAGCAGGCGTGATAAATTGGATTGTTTTTTCAAAAAAATTCCTCCTTTTCTTTGTGTCTATGATAAAGAGAACACGTCTATGTTCTTACAATATCCGAATTTAGGTTAGCTGTAGCTAACTGTCAAACAAAAATTATAAGGCATTACTGCCCCATAATTTTCATCCATCCTGCTGTATAAAAGGCGCGCATTTCTTTAACGTAGTTTTCGGCATCTTTTAGCGGCATTTCGTGGATGATCAATTCAAAAAAAGTATGAAACATTCCGGTGATCAGAATATGCTCCAGCGAAGGATCGATATGCGGAGAGGACCGTCCAAGCTGCCTTAAGACATCCTGATAGGCATGCGTCCCATCTACCTCAATCTCCACCATTTCATCAATTAGCCCGGCAAATTTTGTCCCTTCCGAACAGCAGAGGATCAGTTTACATTCCTCTAAATGTTCGTACGCATAATAGAGAATATCGTACATGCAGATTCCCGAAATATCACTCATGACTTCCGGCTGCTGGGCAGCTGGTAGTTCGGCGAACTCCTGCTGCGCTTTTATAAAACGGTTACGAATATATTCATAATGCTCACCAACGATGGCTTCAAAAAGTTCTTCTTTGCTTTTGTAATATCCGTAAAAGGCTCCGGTAGTCATTCCCACGGATTTCACAATATTCCGCAGAGAAGCGTCTTTATATCCTTTTTCTAAAAATTCCGCTTTCGCTGCCCGGTGGATATTTTCTAAAGTCGTTCCATTTCCGTTTATTTTGCACACCTCCTATATAACAGTGCTATATAACGCTGTTATAATTTTAATCTTTAAAAAAGATTTTGTCAAGAGCAACAAGAAATAGTTGCATAAAAACAGCAATCCAAACATCCTTCTGCACTTTATTACTGATAAAATTTTTAAATACTGGTTTTGACAAAAGTTTTATTTTTTCTAAAATGATAAGCAGGGTGGAGTTTGTTATCACACCCTGCTTCGTGATTATCATGAACTACTCGAAGATCTTCTTCACTTTTTCTTTCAGCCTGTCCATGCGCCTGTAAATCGCCTTTTCGGTAATCTTCAGATACCTGGCGATTTCATGAGTGCTGTACCCCTGGATCTTCATCAGAACGATCTGCAGGGTAAGCCTGTCCACTGTAATCAGTACATGATACAATTCCTGATTCTCAATATGATCCAGAAAGTCCTGTACTGTTTTCGGTTCTGCCTGATCTGTGGATGCTGCTACGGTATCCAGATATGTACCTGTCTCCTGCACACGCTCATAATAGCATCTGTCTGAATTAAATGCCCGACGGTCATAGAGACGGATTGCTTCAATCGTATCTTCGGCAACACCGCTGTCTCTTAAAATCTTTTCTTCTTTCTCTTTCCAGAGCTTTCATTTGCGCTCTGCTTTTCCATGGTTATATGCCATTTCCCTTACCTCCAATCTGATTTGTTTGAACATTCAGATTGGAAAGGGCGGAGAACGGCAGCCGATTCATTTATGTTTTCAATCGTTATGATTGTAATGTCAACACTTATGGGAAGCATTATGTAGCATCATAACCGTTTAAGCTTCACGGATTAAGGTTATTATCCGTTCCATCCAGCTGGGTGCCACTGTAGATTATGCAATTCTGTTTACTGAACGGTATAAAGAAAACAGACAGACGATTACCTCCATCTACAAGTATCGATTTTCTCAATTCTCAAAACTGGAATTTATATAATTATTCCTCTAACTTTCCCCATTTTATAGGCTTTCCCGCCTGTCCATTAGTGAAATGATATGTAGTTTCCCTTATTTTTGCCCTTATGAGATAATCACAAGGGAAATAAGGGAAATTTTTTAGTCATTGCCTACCACTTTATCAAGAAGCCGAACCGATTTTCGTTTCGCATCTCTTGTGGAGTGAGCATAGACGTTCATTGTGGTACTGACATCTGAGTGTCCCAACAATTCCTGCACATCTTTTGGGGCAGCTCCATTTGCTAAAAGGTTGCTTGTATAGGTGTGACGTAACTGGTGGAAATGAAAGCCTTCAAATCCCTCTAATGTTTTTGCCACCTTTCTGCAAACAGTCCCCAAAGTAGTTGGAAGTTCCAGACAACCATCCGGTCTTAAACAGACGAAAGAAATTTCTTTATAATCTGCCGGGACTTCCTCTGTTCTGTCTAAGCAATAATATTCGTAGTACACTCTGTTTTTCTCTTTGACCTCTTTGTAGTAGTTCGTGTGATAAAGTTCTCCGTACTGCATTCGATTTTTTAACTGCTCTTTCCGGGCATTACGGAAAATCTCTACCAGCGTATCTCCAAAATCAACAATCCTCACTTTTTTCCGCTTGGTTGGTCCGATGATATATTTGCGCTTTGAGCCATCATATCGGATGCTGCGTCTTATGGTAAGGCATTGTTCTTCCAGATTTACGTCCTGCCATGCCAAACCGCAGGCTTCTCCAATACGAAGCCCGGCATAATAGGCTATCTGGATTGGAAGTATTGCGGCTGGGTTCTTTTTTTGCAGATAAGCAAGCAATCTTTCATAATCTTCTCGTGAAATTGGTTGGACATTTCCGTCCATATCCTCATCGGAAAACAAATCCACTTCATCCGTCTGATACCGCAGTTTAATATACTGCATGGGATTGAACGTAATATACTGCTTTGGAAATACTGCAAAACGGAAGGACTGCTGCATGACTGCGGAAAAAGAATGGATATAATCTTTGCTGTAACCCTTTCTCTCTTTTCCGTCGGGATGAACTCCCCCGAAGGAAAGCAAATCGAAGAAGGATTGCAAATGTTCAGAGGTTACATTTTTCAGTTTCCGTTCTGCCAATGGGTGTTTCTTGATATTTCGGATTGTTCCGAGGTAATTCTCCACCGTACCATTGCTGAGCGTACCTGTTTTTAATTCCTCCTCTGCCCACACATCCAAAAGCTGTCCGACTGTGAGATTTTCCGCTTTGGCAACAAATTTCTTTTTCTCATAATCATCCATTGCCTGACGGAGCAGCTTTTCAGTTTCACTTTTGCTTTCTGTTCCAACGCATTCTTTCTGAACAAGATTGCCGCTTGCGTCCTCTACATAGAAGCGGTAGTACCATTTCTTTCCTTTTTTTCTTACAGATCCTTTTGCCATAATCGTATGTCTCCTTTCGATATTAGACAATCGGAACTGATGAAATGCTTCGTGCGTGTAAGTATATCATAACTCCGGTTGTCTTACTATACCGATTCGGAATCTTCGTATAAGACTTCTGATAAAAGATTTGCAAGCCTTTGTTCTGCTGTTTTTGGTTTCTTGGAATAGAGCCTTACAACGTCTGCCATCTCATTAAAAGCATTGATGGTGTGAGTGATTTCCCTTAAGAACATAATCTCATTATATTCATCATTCGATTCAAACCCTATTGTTTTGGCAATATCCGTCTGACCAGCATTTCCCTTGAAGTTTTTGCAGGCGAACTGGAAGGAATCCAAAAACAGACCATATTGTTTTAACATCAGCAGTAATAAATCTTTTGAAAAAGCATCTTCTTCTTTGGTAAGGGCAAGCGGTAACTGTTCCAGAATATCTCCCATCGCATCACGAATCTGTAACTCTCTCTTATCCGTAATGTCGGTTTCATATTCATCTGTTTCCCCTTTGAGCCATTCCACAGATACATGGAGTGCTTCCGAAAGACCTTCCAGCACCATTTTTTTCGTATTGTCAATCGAACCATTCTCATAACGCAGGATTGTAGAAGCGGTAACACCCATCTTTTCTGCGACATAAGGCTGTGTCAGATTCAATTCCAGACGGCGCTGTTTTACTCTGCTGCCTATCAGCTTGCGTAGTTCTTTATCTTTCATGCTGACTGCCTCCTTTTTCGGTATGTATGAATTATAGCATTGTTTTTCTGTAATTGCAATATGCAACTTAAAAATTATTTTTAATATTTCGTAACGCTTGACAAAAAGATATGAAAAGGATATACTTACATCACAAGAATTGCATAATGCAATTTATAAGGAGGTGATTATATGACGCAAAGAAAAATTGCATTATCCATCGAAGAAGCTGCTGACTATACGGGAATCGGCAGAAACACCTTAAGACAGCTTGTAGAATGGAAGAAACTTCCAGTATTAAAGGTTGGTCGCAAAGTCCTGATTAAAACCGATATTCTGGAAATGTTTATGGAAGCGAATGAAGGTCGTGATTTGAGGGATAGAGGAAATGTAAAAGCCGTAACAAGAACTGCGGCAAATTAAAAAGGCGGCTTCCAAAGAAACCGCCAAAGGTTCTATCAGACCGAAGCCATGATATACCTACACGCAAGAAGATTATACCATGTGCTTCTTCTGATACGCAACCGAGAACTTATGTTTGCAAAAGAAAGGAGAATGTAATAATGGCAAAGATATTATTTATGAAATATGATTTTAGAAAAATGAAATTATTATACTTGGCATCCATAGTTCTGTTTGCACCATTAGGATATGTTATGGCATATTCAACTGAGAACATTCTTTCTGCTTATTCATATATGCTCCTTATTTCTACAATAGTACCAACGTCACTATTTACATATGAACAAAGAGCAGATTGTGGTTTTGATTTAATGCTACCTGCAAAGGAAGGTGATAGAATTGCAGGAAGATATCTTATAAGTGCAGTAACGATTATATATGAATTTTTATTGGGAACAGTAATTGCATTTATTTTGACAAAAACAACACAGGCAGTTTGGTTTGACATATCAGTTATATTTAAATTTTTTGTAGGTGGAATTTTAATATGTATGTCTATAGAATTGTGCATATTATACATTATAGGAAGAGGGATAAACCCACAAGTTAGAAGCGTAATGATTATGCTTCCTAATATGATAATATGGGGGATTGCTTCTGCAGCAATAAATATTTTTAGCGATAAACTATCAAGTGCAAAGGGAATATTTAGCAATTTTGAAATGCTTGGAAATATAGTGTTAATTGTTAGCCTGATCTTTTATATTGCTTCTATGTATTTATCGACATATATAGTAAAGAAAAAGGATTTTCGATAAAATTTACAGTCCAAATTTGTAATATAAATAATTAATTTCAAAGTTAGTTCATTTCATAGAAAAAACATATTTTTTTACAAGAATATTTAACAAAAATAATGAATTTGCAGTATAATATGTTTATAGTTACTTAGGGTATAACTATATTGATAAGTACTAAAATTTAAATCAGTAGTAACTGATTACTTAGGAGGTAATATTATATGAGCAAATACGAAGGAACACAGACAGAAAAGAATTTAGAGGCAGCTTTTGCAGGAGAATCACAGGCAAGAAATAAGTATACTTATTTTGCATCCGTAGCGAAAAAGGAAGGCTACGAGCAGATGTCAGCATTATTTTTAAAGACAGCAGACAATGAGAAAGAGCGTAAACGTCAAACCACTCGCCTAGCCGGATCAGCGCATTTATGAGATACTCTAAAAAGTACGAAAAAACTAACTAGTTTTTTAGAGGAGGACTAAAGTATGGACCAATCAACTCATGATGTAAGACGCACCAACTGGCTGAACATTATAGAACAATGTCAGCAAAGGCCGGAAAATATGACCGTGAAGCAATGGCTTGCCGATAATGGTATCAAAGAAAAATCTTATTATTACTGGCTCCGAAAATTCCGCAAAGAAGCGTATGAGCAAATGCAGATGCCACCAGCCACTTCATCTCCGGAAATCACGTTTGCTGAGATCTCTGTTCCGTTAAGCAGGCAGGAAGAACCGATACACTCCTTTCAGGAACAACCTCCGGCTGCCATCATCAAAAATGGGGCTTTATCCATTGCGATATCTAACGATATTTCGGAAGCCCTGCTTGACAGGATCTTCCAGGTGATCCGTCATGCTTAACGATGCAGCAGGAATCCGCAGGGTTGTACTCGCCTGCGGATATGTTGATCTGCGGAAAGGCATTGACGGACTGTCCATGATCATCGGTGACAGATACCATCAGAATCCTTTTGAAAAGGGAACTC
>ERZ834798.3094-NODE-3094-length-11119-cov-3.004610_pt1 | contig 11119 bp, 10 predicted proteins | sample MGYA00519689_ERZ834798 | MGnify/ENA primary metagenome ERZ834798 (study PRJEB31850, sample SAMEA3708761) | human gut metagenome | biome: human gut; feature: human-associated habitat; material: faeces | place: China | collected 2014 ...
GTAGCTCGTCGGGCTCATAACCCGGAGGTCGCAGGTTCAAATCCTGTCTCCGCAATCAAAAAGAGAGATACAAGAGAAAATCTTGTATCTTTTTTTTATGTCCTGCGACCGACGGGGTTTTTACAGATTTAGGAATTGGAAAAAAGAAACTCAATAGGGATGATTGGAGACCAGCCCATTTACAATACGAAGGATACTATCAAGCTGGGCAGCATCAAGGCGTTTGAGCTGCTCTGTGAGGGTGCGGATTTTTTCGGGATGCGCCGACTCCAGATCGAAAAATTCCATTGGGGTGATATTCAGATAGTCACAGATTTCAAAAAAATTGGACATGGAAGGGAATGTCTTATTGTTTTCAATGCTGTTGATGTAGCCGGGGTTCTGCCCGAGGGAAAGACTCATATCCCTTGCGGAAACGCCCTTTGCCATACGCAGCTGTACCAATCTTTTGGAAAATGCCTCTTTACACATGCTTGTATCACCTCCATGTGTCATATTATATCTAATAAAAAACTTGAAATATTCTATATAATCAGTTATTTTTGACTAGATATCGGTTTGTACCTAATAAACAGATAGAAAATAGAAGAAGAAAACAAATGTATCAAAAAATTTTCATTTTTCTTGAAAATATTTGAAAATTGCTCTTAAAAATGCTAGGATATTGACATAGGTCAATGAAAGGGTTTGATTTTTATGTTATGTTGTAGGAAACAGCAAAAACTCATGAAGCATGATGAACCTTATAAAACAAGGAAGAAGATGTATTGGCAGAAAGACAAGGCTTAGAGGTTTGGGGATATCGTATGTGTATGAAAGACAGAATGAGACGGTTTCTGGTGGATGTTCTGGACATCCATAATAAAGATGTAATCGAAGAAGTTATTGGTATTTCTAGCATCAGGCACTGCCCGAAGGGACGGACACTGTACAGTCAAGGGGAAACGGTGGATACCTGCTGCTTCCTGATGGAAGGCGTGACGGGTGCATTTCTCTACACGAAGGGCGGAAAGCAGATTTCAGATGATTTTTCTTTTGTATCCGGCGAGATGATTACGCCGTTTATGAACTGGCAGAGAAAAGCGCTGACCTCTGTGGTTGCGATGTCGAATGTAGATGCTTTTGTGATTGCCAATATGGATGTAATCACGCTGTTTAGAACCTATCCGGAATTTTAAACAATCCTTTTTGAATGGCTGATGCAGGCGTACCACAAGCAATGGGCGCTCAAAAGTGCGCGGTATCAGATGGCGGCGAAGGAGCGGTATCTTTTCTTTTTAAAGGAATATGCGGGGCTGGAGGATGTGGTCAGCGACCGTTTTTTAGCTTCATTTTTAGATATGTCGCCGGAGACGCTGAGCCGACAGAAGCGGTGCCTGCGGGAGGAAAAGCCCGATTGAAGCAACGGAAGGAAGGCATCTTTCACATTTTTCTCAAAGGATGATGTGCGAATATAAGAAGCGGAGAGGCGAAGGGGGGAGATGCAGCGAGAAAGAAGGCTGTTTGAAATAGAAAAAAGGGTTTTCAAAGGAACGGAAAAATAAAGAAAGGTTGAAGGAAAAATGAAAAAGAAAAAATATCTTGCGATTTTCATGGCAATGAGCATGGCAACTGCAACTGCACCTGTGACAGCATTGGCAGATGATGCAACAACAGGTACAGAAAGCGGTGCAGAGACAGGCGAAAGCGGCAGTGGTGAAACTGGCAGTACAGGTGAAACTGGCAGTGAAAATGGCGGCACAGAAGGCGGTAGCACAACAGCACCTGATACACCTGCCGAAAACGAAGGTGTTAAGACTATTGATGAGTTAAATGCCGCAATTACTGCCGCAGGGGAAACAGAAACTACTATTAAACTTGCTGCTGATATCACAGGGGATGTTGTAGTACCTGAAAAGGCAAATATTACAATCTACCTGAATGGTAAGAAGATTACAAACAGTGTTGGGCACACAATTATGAATAACGGCACCTTGACTATTAAGGGTGAAGGTACAGTTGATAATATTACTCACGGGAAAGCAGCTCTCTATAATAAGGGGACGGTTACTTTAAACGGAGGTACTTTTGACCGTACTCAAGAAAATGGTAAAAGTGATAGTTCTTCTGGCGGTAACTCCTATTACACCATCAAGAATGTTGGTAATATGACCATTAACGAAGGCGTAAACGTGCTGACAGCGGAGGGGAATGACGAGTTGGGCAGATTCTCCAGCCTTGTTGCGAATGGTTACTACAATGGTACTACATACGACAACGACAAGGGAGTGGATAACCCTACGTTGATTATCAATAATGGTACCTTCTCGGGAGGTCTGAATACGATTAAAAATGATGACCGTGCAGAGTTGACTATTAACAACGGTACATTCAAGAATTTCTATCAGGCAACTGTTCAGAATCATAATATTGCAACAATCAACGGTGGTACCTACAAAGCTGCAAGTGATGCAAGCAGTACAGGAAAAGAAACCTACGGTGTTTATAACTGTGGTTGTGGTGCTAATATTGACCTTGGTACATTGACTGTAACCGGCGGTATCTTTGAAGGTGCGGATTATGCGATTGCTGATGTCAGCAGTCAGACTGCTGTTGTGAATATTTCCGGGGGTAGCTTTAGTGGTGCTAAAGGTGCAATTGTTAAAGGTACAAACTCTAATGCTATAATCTCTATTTCCGGCGGTGTATTTGATTCTAATGTGCAGGCATACGCAGCAGACGGCTATAAAGCAATTCAGGTTAAAGATAACAAATACGTTGTAGCAAACAAAATCTCTCTGGATGGCGTAAAAAGAATCCGCAGAGGTACTACAACCACACTGAAAGCAATCGTAGAAGCAAACGGCAAAACATACGATGTAGCAGCCCCTATAACATGGGCAAGTGATAAAGAAAGCGTTGCAACTGTAAAAGATGGCGTTGTTACAGGTGTGGACTATGGTACTGCAACCATCACAGCGACACTGGGCACTACAACAGAAACACCTGATACAACAGAAGCACCTGCAACTCAGGCAGAAGATGACACAGCAACAGGCGGCGATACAGTTACAGGCGGTGACAATACACCTTCTAACACACTGACAGCAAGCTGCACTGTAGATGTATACAAGAAATCTTCTTCCGGTTCCTCCTCCGGCGGTGGCGGCGGCAGCAGTGCAGCAAAACACGGTGTAACCATCTCTGACAGCAAAAACGGTGCTGTAACCGCAAGTGCGGCAAAGGCAGAAACAGGTGACAAGGTTATTTTGACACCCAAGGCTGACGAGGGCTATGAGCTGGATAAGATTACTGCAAAGGACAAGGACGGCAAGGAAGTTAAGCTGAAAGCAGAAAAGGACGGCACATACTCCTTCACCATGCCGAAGGGCGGCGTAACCGTTGATACAACCTTCAAGCAGGCAGAGGGTGCAACCAACACAGACAAGCCCGCAGCAGCAGCAAAGACAATCATTTTGCAGATTGGCAGCACAGCAGTACTTGTGGACGAGCAGGCAATCATCAACGATGTTGCACCCGTAATCCACAACGACAGAACTCTGGTTCCCATCAGAGTCATCACAGAAGCACTGGGCGGTCAGGTTGCTTGGAACGAAGCCGCAAAAGAGGTTACTCTGACTGTTAACGGCAAGGAAATCAAAATGACTATCGGCAAAGTTCTGGAAAAATACGGCGTTGCTCCCGTTATCATCGGCGGTCGCACCTTTGTACCCGTTCGCTTTGTAGCGGATGAGCTGGGCGCAGTGACCACATGGGACGATGCAACAAAGACTGTAGCAATTCAGGCAGTAAAATAAATTTTTCTGAAAAATCTTAGTTGAAAACAATAAAAATGGCGTTCATCCGCAAGGATGGGCGCTGTTTTCTGCTTTCAGGGAAGAAGTGGGGCGAAAAATACGACCCTCGAAAAAAAACACTTTCCACTGCACCGTTTTCGTGATATAATTCTAATGTTATAGGGCGAAATATAGAGAAAAACGACTACTTTTTGGGGAACGGCGGCTTTTTCGCCTGTTCAGAGATATAGATTGTCCTTTGGAATTGATTGGAAGGATGAATGTTTTTATGGATAAATTAGTTGTAAGGGGCCGAAAAAGATTGACCGGAGAGGTTACCATCAGCGGTGCGAAAAACGCGGCGGTAGCTGTTATTCCGGCAGCGGTAATGGCAACCGGAGTGAGTGTACTGGAGAATCTTCCCAGTATTGAGGACGTTAGAAATATCTGTCATACCATTCAGGAAATGGGCGGCAAATGCAGATTTGTAGATAAACATACTTTGGAAATTGACTGTAACGAGGGTGTCAGCTATCAGGCGACCTTTGAGGGCGTGCAGAAAATGCGCGCATCCTATTATCTCATCGGTGCGCTTCTGGCACGCTATAAAAAGGCAGAGGTGGCAATGCCCGGCGGCTGCAACTTTGGCAAACGCCCCATTGACCTGCACTTGAAGGGCTTCCGTGCGCTTGGTGCAACCGTCATTGAGGAGGACGGCATGGTGAAGGCTTATGCCGAAAAGCTGATTGGTACTTCCATCTACATGGATCAGGTGAGCGTTGGTGCGACCATCAATGTCATGCTTGCGGCAACCATGGCGGAAGGCACCACAACGATTGAAAACGCGGCAAAGGAGCCGCATGTGGTAGATACTGCAAACTATCTGAACATGATGGGTGCAAATATCAAGGGCGCAGGGACAGATGTGATTCGTATTAAGGGCGTTTCTGAGCTGAAGGGCGCGCAGTATACCATCATTCCCGACCAGATTGAGGCAGGCACATACATGATTGCGGCGGCGATTACGGGCGGCGATGTGCTGGTGAAGAATATCATTCCCAAGCACATGGATTCCCTGACGGCAAAGCTGGAGGAAATGAATGTGAAGGTGGCAGAATGGGAGGATTCCATTCGCGTGATGGCGGATGAGCCCTTGCATGCGGTAAATGTAAAGACCATGAGTTACCCCGGCTTCCCGACGGATTTACAGCCCCAGATTGCAACGCTTCTTGCGGTCTGCAACGGGACAAGCGTGCTGACGGAAAATGTCTGGGAAAACAGATATCAGTACATGGGTGAGCTGCGCAAGCTGGGCGCAGATGTGGAGATTAACGGCAGAGTGGCAACCATCCACGGCATTAAGCATTTCAGCGGCGCGGAGGTTTCCGCAACAGACCTGCGCGCAGGCGCGGCAATGATTTTGGCGGCACTGGCGGCAGAGGGTGAAACCATCATTGACGGCGTGCGTTATATCGACAGAGGCTATGAGGATGTCGAGGAAAAATTCAGAGCCATGGGCGCGGATATCGACCGTATCCCCGGCGAGCAGTAAAAAGAGAACAAGAGAGCCTCGGAGCAGTTCCGAGGCTTATTTTATGGAAAAACACGAAGGAAAAGAGGTGAACTGGCTTGCGGATGGAATTTTGCACCATCGCCAGTGGCAGCAGCGGCAACTGCACCTATATCGGGACGGATTACACGAAAATATTGATTGATGCAGGCATCAGCGGTAAGAAAATCGAGGAAGGGCTTGCAAATTTGAAGCTGACGGGCGACAAAATAGATGCGCTGTTTATCACCCATGAGCATGTTGACCATATCAAGGGGGCAGGCATTCTTTCCCGCAGGTTTGATATCCCTATTTTTGCTACGCCGGATACCTGGGCGGCGATGGAGGAAGGACTTGGACGGATTGCGCCGAGCAACAAGCGGATTGTGTATGCGGATGAGGTCTGCGCGGTGAATGACCTTTGCGTGAAGCCGTTTCGGATTCCGCATGACGCGGCAGAGCCTGTGGGCTATAACGTCTTTTCGGGCGAGAAAAAAATCACACTGGCAACGGACATCGGCCATGTGACGGATACGATTCGGGAAAGCATAGAGGACAGTGATGTGCTGCTTTTAGAGGCAAATCATGATGTGGAAATGCTGAAAAAGGGCGGCTATCCATGGTCGCTGAAGCAGCGGATTCTGGGCGAAAACGGACATCTTTCCAACCATACGGCAGGAAGGCTTCTGGCAGAGGTGATGACGGGAAGGATGAAATATGTTTTTTTGGGACACCTCAGCGAGGAAAACAATAACCCCCATCTGGCGTATGAAACGGTAGAGGAAATCCTGCGGAACAACCGCATTGAGGTTGGTACGCATGTAAAAATGGATATGGCGAGCCGTTTTCAGAATGGCGTGAAGGTGGAGCTGTAACGGAGGATTGGCATGAAGGTTACGGTCGTTTGCGTAGGCAAATTGAAGGAAAAATACTGGCGCGATGCTATTGCGGAATACAGCAAGCGGCTGAGCCGTTATATGAAGCTGGAGATTATCGAGCTGGCGGATGAAAAAGCACCCGAAAACATGAGCGATGCACAGGCGGCGGAGGTCAAGGAAAGGGAAGGACAGCGGATTCTGAAAAACGTGAAGGACGATGCCTTTGCGGTGGCGTTGGCGGTGGAAGGGAAGAGACTTTCCTCCGAGGAGTTGGCAGAATTCATGGCGAAAAAGAGCGTTGGCGGCGTGAGTCACATGGTTTTCATCATCGGCGGCTCTCTGGGGCTTTCCCCTGCGGTGATGCGGCGGGCGGATTTTGCACTCAGCTTTTCCAAAATGACATTTCCGCACCAGATGATGCGTGTGGTTTTATTGGAGCAGATTTACCGCTCGGAGCGGATTCAGCGCAACGAGCCATATCATAAGTAAAGAAATTGCGAGGAAGGGAAGATTGCAATGAAAAAAGGCATGAAAATTGTGCGGTTTATCGGGATTGTGTGCTGGTTTCTGGCACTGTTCATTCTGATTAACGGGCATCAGGAGAAGAAAAAAGCGGCAGAGGAGGCGGCAAAGCAGCCTGCCATTGTAACGGAAACAAACGAAACGAATGACGGAGATACACCAAGCACCGTGATTTTCCCTGAATAAAAAAGAAAGCGTTCTCAAATGGAATATCCCAAAGAGAACGCTTTTTTATGTTTTCGACTTAATTTTCTAAAAACGCTTCGCCGATTTTGAACACATCCCCTGCGCCGACCGTCAGAAGTAAATCCCCTGCCTTGCAGTTTTTCTCCAGATAGGAGCGGATGGCATTAAAATCTCCGACATATCTTGCGGATTTGCCTGTTTTCGCGATTCTGTCTGCAAGCATGGCGGCGGAAATGGTGCCGTCATCGGATTCCCTTGCGGCATAGATATCCGCGATGATGACTTCATCTGCATCGGTGAATGCTTCGCCGAATGCATCAAAGAGGAACTTTGTTCTGGAATAGGTGTGCGGTTGGAATACGCACCAGGTTGTACGGTGCTGCACCTTTTTTGCCGCCGCCAGTGCTGCCTTGATTTCTGTGGGGTGGTGCGCATAATCATCAATGACAACAACGCCGTTTTTTTCGCCTTTTTTCTGGAAACGGCGTTCTGTACCCGTAAAATGCAGAAGCCCCTTTTGGCAGTCCGCGGGACAGACACCTACAAAATGTGCCGCTGCAATGGATGCCAGCGCATTTGCGATATTATGATCTCCGGGTACATTCAGATGGAAATTCCCGAACAATTCGCCTTTATAATATACATCAAAGGTATTCTTGCCGTCCGGCTCATGGATGATATTTTTCGCCTGCCAGTCCGCGCCATCCGCCAGTCCGAAGGTTTCTACGGTGCAGTCCAGTCCCTGTGTCAGCTCTGCCACGTTTTCAATCGCCTGATTGATAACCAATGCACCCTTCGCAGGGATACGCTTTGCAAAGGCATGGAAGGAGCGGCGGATATTCGCAAGGTTTTTGAAATAATCCAGATGGTCGCTTTCCACATTCAGAATCACACCGACGAAGGGCTTGAACTGCAAAAAGCTGTCGAAATATTCGCATGCCTCGGCAACGAAATACGGAGAGTGACCGATTTTCAGGTTACTGCTGATGGTAGGCAGGATGCCGCCAACCGTAATGGTGGGGTCTGTCCCTGCGGCAAGCAGGATTTCGGAAACCATGGATGTGGTTGTAGTCTTGCCATGTGTGCCTGCAACGGCAATGGAATCCTCATATTCCGCCATGATTTCGCCCAGCAGTCTGGCTCTGTCCATCAGGGGGATATGCTTTGCCTGCGCCGCCTGATATTCGGGGTTATCAGGATGGATTGCCGCGGTATAGACTACTAAATCTACATCATCCGTGATGTTTTCCGCCTTGTGTCCGAAGTTGATATGAATCCCCAAATTCTGCAGGTGCTTTGTCACAGGGGATTCCTTGATATCCGTACCGGAAACGATACAGCCCTTATCTGCCAGAATTTCTGCCAGACCGGACATGCTGATGCCGCCGATGCCGATGAAATAAATGTGTTGTCCTTTTTGAAATGTTGTCATATTCTATCGCCTCAAAATCTATTAAATGGGTTCAAATTTTTCTGAAATTTAACAAAATCATCATATAGTTTAACCTTCATTATAGTATACTGGCATGGGAAAGGCAATCTTTTCTCTGCGTTTTCTTTTTCTGTGTTCTATATTTTATACAGAAAGTGCCGAAAATAAACCCATACGGGTGCAGGAGCAACGTGCAAATTTTCTCAATCGGAAAAAAGGAAAGAGAAAAAGCCAATCGAAATAAGGCGAAATTTCGGCACAGATGCCGTAGATAATCTTTGCAAGTTTATTTTCCTATGCTATAATAATCAAAACAGAGCCTATGACTTTGTTACATATATACAACCTGAAAAGATAGGGGTGGGTAATATGCGTAAAAAAGAAATGATAGCAATGCTTCTGGCGGGTGGACAGGGCAGTCGTCTGGGCGTGTTAACAAGAAAGGTGGCAAAGCCTGCCGTTGCCTACGGTGGGAGATATCGTATCATCGATTTTCCGCTGAGCAACTGCATTAACTCCGGCGTGGATACCGTCGGCGTGCTGACACAGTATCAGCCGCTGCGTTTGAATCAGCATATCGGGATTGGGATTCCATGGGATTTGGATAAGAAAAACGGCGGTGTGACGATTCTTGCACCGCATGTGAAAACAGGGGATTCCGGCGAATGGTTCAACGGGACGGCAAACGCCATTTATCAGAATATTGATTTTATCGACAGCAATAATCCGGAATATGTGCTGATTCTTTCCGGTGACCACATTTATAAAATGGATTATTCCAAGATGCTTGCCTTCCATAAGGCGCACAACGCAGCGGCAACGATTGCCGTTATGGAGGTGCCGATGGAGGAAGCAAACCGCTTCGGCATTATGAATACCGAGGACGGCGATAAGATTTACGAATTTGAGGAAAAGCCGGAAAGCCCCAAGAGCAATCTTGCTTCCATGGGGATTTACATATTTACATGGGACAGACTGCGTGATGCATTGATTGAGGATAATTCCATCCATCCGGACAGCGATTTCGGCAAGCACATCATCCCTAAAATGCTGGATGAGGGACAGCCCATGTATGCATGGCGCTTCGATGGATACTGGAAGGATGTCGGCACCATTCAGTCCTATTGGGAGTCCAATATGGACTTAATCCGCACCCTGCCCGAATTCAACCTCTACGAGGATTTCTGGAAGATTTATACCAACAGCGACCATCAGCCGCCGCAGTATACGGCACCCGGCTCAAAGACAGAGGAAGCGCTGCTTTCTGACGGCTGTGAGATTTACGGTACGGTCTGTCGTTCCATCATCGGCCCCGGTGTTGTGGTGGAAAAGGGGGCAGTGGTGAAGGATTCCATCATCATGGCAGGCACGATTATCGGCGAAAATGCTTTGGTTGACCATTGCGTCATTGATGAAAAATGCAGCATCGGCAAAAATGTGCAGATGGGTGTCGGGGAAAATATTCCTAATGAGGCAAAGCCTAATATTTATAATACAGGCATCACCGTTTTGGGAATGAACAGCAGTGTTCCCGATGGGATTGTGATGGGGAAAAACTGCGTGATTTACGGCAGAACCTCCCCTGAGGATTATCCCGACGGCAGATTGGAAAGCGGTAAGGCCGTTGTACGGGAGGTGTAACAGATGAAAGCAATCGGTATTATTTTGGCAGGCGGCAATAACGACGGCAGACTGGGCGTTCTGACCGACCATAGAGCGGCGGCGGCATTGCCCATCGGCAGCTGCTATCGTGCCATTGATTTTACATTGAGCAATATGTCCAACAGCGGCATTGGGAAGGTGGCTGTGCTGACGCAGTATAACTCTCGTTCCCTGCGTGACCATCTGATGTCATCCAAATGGTGGGACTTCGGCAGAAAGCAGGGCGGCTTGTTCGTATTCACGCCGTATACCAGCAATGCAGGCTCTACATGGTTCCGCGGCACGGCGGATTCCATTTATCAGAATATGACCTTCCTCAAGCGCAGCAATGAGGAATACGTTGTGATTACCTCCGGTGATTCCATCTATAAAATGGATTACCGTAAGGTGCTGGAATATCATAAGGAAAAAAATGCGGACATTACTGTGGTTTATCAGAAAATGACGGGAAAGGATTTATCCAAATTCGGCATTTTGCAGATGGATGCGGACAATAAGCTGGAGGGCTTCGAGGAAAAGCCGGAGCAGCCGAAATCCGATGCGGCCTCCCTGGGGATTTATGTTATCTCCAGAACGCTGCTTATCAATCTGCTGAATCAGATTATCCCCGAAGGCAGATACAGTCTGGTAAAGGATATTATCATCCGCTTTATCCATACGCTGAAAATCTACGGCTATGAATATGACGGCTACTGGAATGCCATCGGCACAGGCATTGCGGCTTATTTTGAGACGAACATGGATTTTCTGAAAAAGAATATCCGCGATCATTTCATCAACGAATATCCCTATATTGAAACAAAGCCGAAGGATGAACCCCCTGCAAAATACAACAGGGGTGCGGATGTGACGGATTCCATCGTCGGCAGCGGTGCGATTTTTGACGGGAAGGTGGAGCATTCCGTTGTGTTCCGTAGGGTGCGTGTCGGCAAGGGCGCAGTTGTAAGAAATTCCATCCTGATGGAGGGCTGCCAGATTGGCGAAAACTGCGTGGTGGAAAATGCCATCTTCGATAAGGAGGTTGTCCTTTCCGCAGGACAAAGAGTCATCGGCGTTTCCTCTGAGGAGCCCGCAGTGCTGAAAAAGGGCACAAAATTATAACTCTATATTTATG
>ERZ834798.3095-NODE-3095-length-11117-cov-3.736124_pt1 | contig 11117 bp, 9 predicted proteins | sample MGYA00519689_ERZ834798 | MGnify/ENA primary metagenome ERZ834798 (study PRJEB31850, sample SAMEA3708761) | human gut metagenome | biome: human gut; feature: human-associated habitat; material: faeces | place: China | collected 2014 ...
GCGAACAGGAACATCATATTTCGTCTGCACCGTTTTTCTTTTCATAAACCTATAAAATCACGACTTGCGAGGGGACACTTATAACTGCCCTTCACAACCTAGGAACTGCACCACAGAATCTGCGACACTACGCCAATTAAACTCCGGTTTATTTGTAAAACCGCTTCAACGAATCCATGCGTGCACTCATATTTGCAAACATCGCATCTACGATCGTGATAGCTGCCATAGACTCCACGACAACAACGGCACGCGGTACGATGATCGGATCGTGGCGGCCTTTGATATTGATGTCGATCTCTTCACCGGATTTATTGACCGTGTGCTGGGTGGCAGAAATGGAAGGCGTCGGTTTGATCGTGGCGCGGAGAATGATATCGGAACCATCACTCATGCCGCCTAAGATACCACCGGCGTGATTTGTTTCTTTGAAAACAGAACCATCCGCTCCGATGCGGAAAGCATCGTTGTTGTTCTTGCCGGTTGCTTTGGCAACGTCAAAACCATCTCCAATCTCGAAACCTTTTACAGCGCCGATGGACATGACGGCTTTGGCGAGGTTTGCGTTCAGCTTTTCAAAGACCGGATCGCCGATACCTGCCGGAACACCGGAAATGATACACTCCACGACACCGCCGGAAGAATTTTGTTCAGCGATGCAGGCTTCCAGATAAGCCATTGCATTTTCTGCGGCATCGGCATCCGGCATGTACACCGGATTTTTCAGAATCTCTTCGGCATCGAAATGACGCGGATCGCATGCGATTGGACCAATGGATTTAGAATAGGTTATAAGTCTGATGCCAAGCTGATCCAAAATTTTGACTGCGATCGCACCGGCTGCCACACGTCCGATTGTTTCACGGCCGGAGGAACGGCCACCACCGCGGTAATCTCTGAAACCATATTTCATATCAAAGGTGTAATCAGCATGTCCCGGACGATAATAGGATGCAATTTCACTGTAATCCTTGGACTGCTGGTTTTTATTATATACAACAAGTGAGATTGGAGTTCCGGTTGTTTTTCCCTCAAATACACCGGATAAAATCTCAACGGAGTCATCCTCCTTACGCGGGGTAGTGAATTTGGACTGTCCCGGTTTTCTGCGATTTAAAAATTTCTGGATATCTTCCTCACAGAGAGAAAGTCCTGCCGGACATCCATCTACAACGACACCGACTCCTTTTCCGTGGGATTCCCCCCAGGTTGTTATTTTAAATATATTTCCAAATGTTGATCCTGCCATAGGTATGTGCTCCTTTATCACCAAATATAAAATGATTATAAAAGATTTCGCTTTGCGCGACAATAAGAATATGGTAAAATATAAAAAGTTGTAAAAAAATTTGTGAGGAGATGCCAAGAATGGAACAATACCCTGTGAGAAAAATAGAAAAACCGATCGACTGGTGCGTGACAGTGCCGGGGTCTAAGAGCATGACAAACAGGGCGCTTTTAATGGCAGCACTCTCGGATGGAACAGTGACATTAGACGGCGTGCTTTTTTCAGATGATTCCAGACATTTTATCAGCTCACTGACCGCGCTAGGCTTTGATGTTCTCGTGGAAGAGGAAAAAAGGCGTGTGACGGTAAAAGGAGAAGGCGGAACAATTCCGAAAAAAGAAGCAGAAATTGATGTTGGAAGTGCAGGAACAGCCGCCAGATTTCTGACAGCAATGCTTGGAATGTCAGATGGCAGTTATGTGATCCAGGCATCCGGGCAGATGAAAAAAAGACCGATGAAAGATCTGTTTGTCTTATTGAAGCAGACGGGTGCAGAGATTACATATCTGGAACAGGAAGGTTTTCTTCCTGTGAAAATTAATGGGCAGAGAAAAGACCAGAAGCTTACAGTCCGGCTTGACATCAGCAGGAGTACCCAGTTTTTGAGTGCCATGCTTTTGATTTCGCCGATGCTTCCGCAGGGACTGCATATTCAGATCACAAGTGAGAAGACGGATGGTTCTTATATCCGGATTACACGCAATATGATGGAAAACTGGGGTGTGCAGACGCAGTTTGATGGAAAGAATTATGAGGTGATGCCGGGGGCAGCTTATCATAAAACTACTTATGTCGTAGAACCGGATATGTCGGCGGCATGCTATTTTTATGGTGCGGCAGCGATCACCGGAGGAAAAGCTATAGTCAAAAATGTGCATATGGACAACACGCAGGGAGATAAAAAATTCTTAAATGTGTTGGAGCAGCTCGGCTGTAAAGTGACAGATACCGCAAAAGGGATCTGTGTGGAAGGCCCGGAACATGGAAATATTCATGGAATCGATATAGATATGAACGATTTTTCTGACCAGACGATGACGCTTGCGGCGATGGCGCCATACGCAGATGCACCGGTGCATATTTCACACATTGGCCACATCAGACTTCAGGAGTCTGACAGGATCCATGCGATCGTGACAGAACTGCGGCGTGCCGGTATCCGGTGCGAGGAAGAAGAAGACGCTTTGACCATTTATCCGGGAGTGCCGCATGCAGCTGTGATAAAAACATATGAAGACCACCGCATGGCAATGGCATTTTCACTGCTTGGTTTACGGACTGACGGAATCATAATAGACGATCCGCTATGCTGCAAAAAAACATTTGAAAATTATTTCGAACTGTTTACAATGTTGACACAAGAGTGATCATATACAATGAAAAAAAGAATTTTAGTACCATTGCGAGTGACACGTAGCGGAAGCGTGTCTTGAATGTTTTTGTTGATTTTGAACAATTGAAAGAAGAGTAGGATGAGTTTCGCAAACGCCTAAATATAACGGAAACAGGAAAGGAGTACAAAAATTGTACGAGTTATTAAAAGAAGAGGGAAGAGCCAAACGTGGAGTATTTCACACAGTGCACGGAGACATCCAGACCCCTGTGTTTATGAATGTTGGCACAGTGGCAGCAATCAAGGGAGCTGTCTCCACTGAGGATTTAGAACAGATCAAATGTCAGGTGGAATTATCGAACACTTACCATCTGCATGTGAGAACAGGAGATAAACTCATTAAGGAGATGGGCGGATTGCATAAATTCATGTCATGGAACCGTCCAATCCTTACGGATTCCGGCGGATTTCAGGTGTTTTCCCTTGCCGGCCTAAGAAAAATCAAAGAGGAAGGCGTTTATTTCCATTCTCATATTGACGGAGCCAAAATTTTCATGGGACCGGAAGAGAGTATGCAGATCCAGTCAAATCTCGGTTCAACGATTGCCATGGCTTTTGATGAGTGCGCACCGGCTCTTGCGGAACGCCCTTATGTGGAGGCATCCGTAGCGAGAACGACACGATGGCTGGAGCGTTGTAAAAAAGAAATGAACCGCCTCAATTCGTTAGAGGATACCGTAAATAAAAACCAGATGCTCTTCGGTATTAACCAGGGTGCGATTTATGCGGATATCCGTATCGATCATGCCAAGAGAATCTCGGAGCTCGATCTCGACGGCTATGCAGTCGGAGGTCTCGCAGTCGGGGAAACACATGAGGAAATGTACTATATTTTGGATGAGACAGTTCCTTATCTGCCGAGAAAGAAACCAACTTATCTGATGGGAGTGGGAACTCCGGCAAATATTTTAGAAGGCGTTGACCGCGGTATTGATTTCTTTGACTGTGTTTATCCGTCACGGAATGGCCGTCATGGACATGTATACACCAATCAGGGAAAGATCAATCTGTTTAACCAGAAATATGAAAAAGATATGCGCCCAATCGAGGAAGGCTGCCAGTGTCCGGCGTGCCGCAGATACAGCAGAGCTTACATCCGCCATCTGCTGAAAGCAAAAGAAATGCTTGGAATGCGTCTGTGTGTACTGCACAATCTTTATTTCTACAATACGATGATGGAAGAAATCCGGGATGCAATCGATGCCGGAAACTTCAAATCGTATAAGGAAGAAAAACTTTATAACATGGGACAGATCGACCGTGAAAAAGAAATGAGCAGACAGAAGAAGTTCCATTAAAAGGACAGATATTGTCTAAGACTAAATATTTTATAAAATTAATTGGAAAAGCTTGCCGAAACGCAAGGTTTTGTGTACAATGTTTTATAGTTTCTAAAAATATCAAAATACGATATTAGAGAGCAATAAGTTTTTAGGAGGAAGAAAGATGTTATCAATCTTGGCATCATCAGGAGCATCATCCGCAGCAGGAATGGGTGGAATGATCCTTTGGTTAGTTATTTTATTTGCATTTATGTATTTCTTCATGATCCGTCCACAGAAGAAAGAGACTCAGAAGAAAAATGCAATGTTATCGGAACTTGCAACAGGAGATACTGTTTTGACAACAAGTGGCTTCTACGGTACAGTTATTGATATCACAGACGATACAGTCATTGTTGAGTTTGGAAGCAACAAGAACTGCCGTATCCCAATGCAGAAATCTGCAATTGCAGCAGTTGAAAAACCGGAAGAAGCATAATGTAAATAGAGTGCTTTATCATAAGACGTCGGCAGTTGCCGGCGTCTTATCTGTATCTGAAAGAGCATCAGGGAAGTGGACTGCTTATGGAACTGCTGTTTCACGCATGATCCGGATCAAAATATGATGATGAAAGGGAAAGAAAATGGTTTGTCTTGAAAAGCTGGATAGAAGTGATTTTGAAGAAGTTTATCGTATTATGGAACAGAGTTTTCCGGCAGATGAGAGAAGAAAAAAGGAAGGACAGCAAAAACTTCTGGATGAAGAAAAATATGAGCTGCTCGGTGTAAGAAATGAGGGAGGGCTTCTGGCATTTTTAGCAGTCTGGGAGTTTGCGGAATTTGTCTTTATCGAGCATTTTGCAGTCAGTGAGAAAGCAAGAAACAGTGGGATCGGCGGAAAAATGTTAGAGGAACTGGCAAGGCAGAAAGCAGGAAAAGTTGTTCTGGAGGTGGAATTGCCGGAGGATTCCCTGAAAAAAAGAAGAATAGGATTTTATGAGCGGCATGGGTTCACTTTTAACGAATATCCATATATCCAGCCGCCGATGGGAGAAGACCGGCATGAAATCCCCCTGCGGATCATGTCAGCACCGGAACCGCTTTCAGAGGATGAGTTTCAGAGCGTGCGCACAGAATTATACGAAAGTGTTTATCATTATGTATGTGAGGAATGATAAGCTATACTTTCTATAGGTAACAGTTATAACTATTATGAAAAAGAAAAATAGCAATGATAGTTGAAATGTTTCCAAAGATACTATATTATAGTCTTTATAAATACTGTCGGCAATTACTGTGCTAAAGTGAAAAAGATACGGATTCACAGAGGTGCACAGACAGGCTGTGAATTGAAAGAAAAGAGGGATTGGATATGGAGTGTCATATTGGTGTGATCTCAGGCGATGGAATCGGACCGGAGATCGTGGCAGAGGCGAAAAAAGTTTTAGATAAAGCAGGGGAGAAATACGGACATTCGTTTACGTATCAGGATATTCTGATGGGAGGATGTTCGATCGATGCGACAGGCGTGCCGCTTACCGATGAGGCAATTGCAGCTGCAAAGGCATCGGATGCAGTTCTGATGGGATCGATCGGTGGAAACACACAGACTTCCCCATGGTACAAACTGGCTCCGGAATTAAGACCGGAAGCAGGACTGTTAAAATTGAGAAAGTCTTTGAATTTATTTGCAAATTTAAGACCTGCTTATTTATATGAAGAATTGAAAGAAGCTTGTCCGCTCCGTGACGATATTATCGGAGATGGATTTGATATGATGATCATGCGCGAACTGACCGGAGGTCTTTACTTTGGGGCGAGAAAGACGGAGATGGTTGATGGTGTGATAACTGCAACCGATACACTTACTTACAATGAAAACGAGATCAGAAGAATCGCAAAGCGCGGATTTGATATCGCCATGAAGCGCAGAAAAAAAGTGACAAGCGTAGATAAGGCAAATGTTTTAGATTCCTCCAGATTATGGAGAAAAGTAGTGGAAGAAGTCGCAAAGGATTATCCGGAAGTTACTTATGAGCATATGCTCGTAGACAACTGCGCAATGCAGCTTGTCAAAGATCCAAAACAGTTTGATGTCATTTTAACAGAGAATATGTTTGGAGATATTTTATCAGACGAGGCAAGTATGGTGACAGGCTCTATCGGAATGTTATCCTCCGCAAGTCTGAACGATACCAAATTTGGTCTGTATGAGCCAAGCGGCGGTTCTGCACCGGATATCGCAGGAAAAGGAATTGCCAATCCAATCGCAACGATTTTAAGCGCAGCGATGATGCTCCGCTATACGTTTGATCTTGATAAAGAGGCAGATGCGATAGAAGCAGCCGTCAAACAGGTGTTAAAAGACGGTTACCGCACGATCGACATTATGCCGCAGGAAGATGCAAAGAAAGCATATGTAACACAGGTTGGCACATCACAGATGGGCGATCTGATCTGTGAGCGTATTTAATACAGAAAGATGGAATGGTATCACCTGAGGAGGAATATCCGGGCTGAATGATAATTTCAGGTGAGGGAAAGGAATGATAGAATATGAAGAGTGATAATGTAAAATCAGGGATGCAGCAGGCTCCACACAGAAGTCTTTTTAACGCACTGGGCTTTACAGAAGAAGAAATGAAAAAACCAATGGTAGGTATCGTAAGCTCCTACAACGAGATCGTACCGGGTCATATGAATCTGGATAAAATCGTAAATGCAGTGAAATTAGGCGTTGCAGAGGCAGGCGGTGTGCCGGTTGTATTCCCGGCGATCGCAGTGTGCGATGGAATTGCAATGGGACATATCGGGATGAAATATTCTCTTGTCACAAGAGATCTGATCGCAGATTCCACCGAGTGTATGGCACTCGCACATCAGTTCGATGCACTTGTCATGGTTCCAAACTGTGATAAAAACGTTCCGGGACTTTTGATGGCAGCAGCAAGAATCAATGTTCCGACTGTATTCGTATCCGGTGGACCAATGCTTGCAGGTCATGTGCACGGCAAAAAGAGAAGTCTTTCCTCTATGTTTGAGGCAGTCGGTTCCTACGCAGCAGGAACGATGACGGAGGAGGAAGTAAAAGAGTATGAAGAGAAAGTTTGTCCAACCTGCGGTTCCTGTTCAGGAATGTACACCGCAAACTCGATGAACTGTCTGACAGAAGCACTCGGTATGGGATTAGGCGGAAATGGAACCATCCCTGCAGTTTATTCAGAGCGTATCAAACTTGCAAAACATGCAGGAATGGCAGTCATGGATATGTACAATAAGAATATCCGACCAAGAGATATTATGACAAAAGAAGCAATCTTAAATGCCCTGACCGTAGATATGGCATTGGGATGTTCTACAAACAGTATGTTACATCTTCCTGCGATTGCCCACGAAGTAGGTTTTGATTTTGATATATCTTTTGCTAACCCGATCAGCGAAAAAACACCGAACCTCTGTCATCTAGCACCGGCAGGACCGACTTATATGGAGGACTTAAATGAGGCAGGCGGTGTCTATGCCGTTATGAAAGAGTTAGCAGACATTGGACTGATCAACACAGACTGTATGACCGTTACCGGAAAAACAGTCGGAGAAAATATTAAAAATGCAGTGAATAAGAACCCGGAGGTAATTCGTCCGGTTGACAATCCATACAGTAAGACAGGTGGTCTTGCAGTATTAAAAGGAAATCTTGCCCCGGATGGAGGCGTTGTAAAGCGTTCCGCAGTGGTAGATGAGATGATGGTGCATGAAGGTCCGGCAAGAGTGTTTGACTGTGAGGAAGATGCGATTGCTGCGATCAAAGGTGGAAAGATCGTGGCAGGTGACGTTGTCGTGATCCGTTACGAGGGACCAAAAGGCGGACCGGGCATGAGAGAAATGTTAAATCCAACCTCCGCAATTGCAGGAATGGGATTAGGTTCCTCCGTGGCACTCATCACGGACGGACGTTTTTCCGGTGCGAGCCGTGGAGCTTCCATCGGTCATGTGTCACCGGAGGCAGCAGTTGGCGGACCGATCGCTCTTGTGGAAGAGGGAGATATCATCAAAATCAATATCCCTGAGATGACCCTGGATATTGCAGTGTCCGATGAAGAGATGGCGGCACGTAAGGCAAAATGGCAGCCAAGAGAACCAAAAGTTACCACCGGCTACCTTGCGCGTTACGCATCTATGGTAACATCCGGCAACCGAGGAGCAATCTTACAGATTCCGGGAAAGAATGATTAAAGAAAAGAGGTTCATGTGTGCTTTCCGGATTTTGGAAGCATTGGTGAAGCAATTAGATATGGAAACACGAAAGGGGATTTAGAGAATGCAGTTAACAGGTGCGCAGATCGTGATCGAATGTCTGAAAGAACAGAAGGTTGATACTGTATTCGGATATCCGGGCGGCGCTATCTTAAATGTATATGATGAATTATATAAACATCAGAATGAGATCAGACATGTTTTAACTTCCCATGAGCAGGGTGCGTCCCATGCAGCGGACGGTTATGCGAGAAGTACGGGAAAAGTAGGTGTCTGTTTTGCAACAAGCGGACCGGGGGCAACGAACCTTGTCACCGGAATCGCAACCGCATATATGGATTCTGTTCCAGTGGTGGCGATCACCTGCAATGTAAATGTTCCATTACTTGGAAAAGACAGTTTTCAGGAGATCGACATTGCGGGAATCACAATGCCGATCACAAAACATAACTTTATTGTAAAGGATATTCATAAACTGGCAGACACGATCCGCCGTGCGTTTAAAATTGCGCAGACCGGAAGACCGGGCCCGGTTCTTGTGGATATCCCAAAAGATATCACGGCAGCGAAGACGGAATACAAGGCAAAAGAGCCGGAAGTGATCTCAGGAATTTCACAGACGATCACAGAGGAAGACTTAAACAAAGCGGTCAAGATGATCCAGAAGGCAAAGAAACCATACATATTTGTCGGTGGTGGAGCCGTGATCTCCGGCGCCAGTGAGGAATTAAAGAAATTTGTCAAAATGGTAGATGCGCCTGTCTGTGATTCCCTCATGGGAAAAGGAGCTTTTGACGGAGAGGATGATCTTTATACCGGAATGCTTGGAATGCATGGAACAAAAGCATCCAATCTCGGTGTCAGTGAGTGTGATCTTTTAATTGCTGTCGGCGTAAGATTTTCAGACCGTGTACTCGGCAATGCAAAGAAATTTGCAAGTCAGGCAGATATTTTACAGTTTGATGTGGATCCTGCGGAAATTAATAAAAATATCCAGACGGATGCATCTGTGATCGGTGATATCAAAGAGATCCTGCTTCGTGTGAATGAGCGGCTGACACAGATGAACCATACGGAATGGATCACACATATCATGGATTACAAAGTAAAGTATCCACTGACTTATCCAAAAACCGGATTATCAGGTCCTTATGTCATTGAGGATATCTATAAAGAGACAAACGGGGATGCCATCATTGTGACGGAAGTAGGACAGCATCAGATGTGGGCGGCACAGTATTACAAATACAAAAAACCGAGAACACTTCTGACATCCGGTGGTCTTGGAACAATGGGGTATGGTCTTGGTGCTGCGATCGGTGCACAGATCGGATGCCCGGATAAACAGGTCATTAATATTGCCGGAGACGGATGTTTCCGTATGAATATGAATGAAATTGCAACTGCAGTGAGACAAAAATTACCACTCATCGAAGTGATCATTAATAACCATGTACTTGGAATGGTCAGACAGTGGCAGGATTTGTTTTATGAGAAACGTTATTCTGCAACCGTTTTAGATGACGGTGTAGATTATGTGAAATTGGCGGAAGCCATGGGTGCAACGGGCTATCGGGCAACGAATCGTGAAGAGTTTAACAAAGCTCTGAAGAAAGCACTTGCATCTGATACCCCGGTTGTAATAGACTGTATCATAAATAGTGATGACAAGGTATGGCCGATGGTTGCTCCGGGTGAAGCAATCAGTTCTGCTTTTACCGGGGATGACTTGAAAAAGAAACAGGAGGAGTAATGATTATGAGCAGAGTTTACAATTTTTCCGCAGGACCAGCCGTTCTGCCAGAGGAAGTATTGAAGGAAGCAGCAGATGAGATGTTGGACTATCAGGGCAGTGGAATGTCTGTTATGGAGATGAGCCATCGTTCCAAAGTGTATGATAACATCATCAAAGAGGCAGAGCAGGATTTAAGAGATCTGTTAAATATCCCGGACAATTACAAGGTACTGTTTTTACAGGGCGGAGCTTCACAGTTCTTTGCAGAGGTTCCTATGAACCTGATGAAAAACCGCAAGGCCGGATATATCTTAACTGGTCAGTGGGCAAAGAAAGCATTCCAGGAAGCAAAAATCTACGGAGAGGCAGTTGAACTTGCTTCTTCTGCAGATGAGACATTCTCTTATATCCCGGATTGTTCTGATCTTCCGATCACAGATGATATGGATTATGTATACATCTGTGAAAACAATACAATTTATGGAACAAAATACAAAAAACTTCCAAACACAAAAGGCAGGATTTTAGTATCCGATGTATCCTCCTGCTTTTTGTCTGAACCGATGGATGTCACAAATTACGGAGTTGTATATGGCGGCGTTCAGAAGAATATCGGTCCTGCCGGAGTTGTGATCGCAATCATCCGTGAGGATTTAATTACCGATGATGTCCTTCCGGGAACCCCAACCATGTTAAAGTGGAAAACACAGGCAGATAATGATTCCCTTTACAATACACCACCTTGCTACAATATTTATATCTGCGGCAAAGTGTTCAAATGGTTAAAGAAGATGGGCGGACTTTCTGTCATGAAAGAGCGTAATGAAGAAAAAGCAAAGATCCTTTACGATTTCTTAGATCAGAGCAAATTATTCAAAGGAACTGTTGTACCGGAGGACCGTTCCCTGATGAACGTTCCATTCGTAACCGGAGATGCCGATCTGGATGCAAAATTCGTAAAAGAAGCAACCGAAGCCGGATTTGTAAACTTAAAAGGACATCGTACTGTTGGCGGTATGAGAGCATCTATCTACAATGCTATGCCAAAAGAGGGCGTTGAAAAATTAGTAGAGTTCATGAAGAAGTTTGAGGAGGAGAATGCATAATGTTTAAGTATAACTGCTTAAATCCGATCGCATCAGTCGGTCTGGATCTGTTTTCAGATCAGTATGAGAAAGTAGATGA
>ERZ834798.3103-NODE-3103-length-11096-cov-4.948918_pt1 | contig 11096 bp, 2 predicted proteins | sample MGYA00519689_ERZ834798 | MGnify/ENA primary metagenome ERZ834798 (study PRJEB31850, sample SAMEA3708761) | human gut metagenome | biome: human gut; feature: human-associated habitat; material: faeces | place: China | collected 2014 ...
TCTGTAACTCCTGCCTTTTTAAATGCTACTTTTACATTAACTGTTGTAGCACCTGCTTCAAGAGCTGCTCCATTTGCATCGTTTACAAAATCAAGACCTTTAGTTAATTCATCATGGATTTTATATACATATTCAGAGTATCCTGTTGTATCCGGAATAACACCTGTTACTGTATATGTTACTACCTGACCAATTTCAGCTGTTTCTTTATCTGCTGTTTTAGTAATGCTTGGTGCTTCTGTTTTTAAATTTACTTTTGTTGTATCAGCATCTACTGTAACTAAGGAAGACTGAATCTCTTTTCCACCAGTTACATATACAAGATAGTAACCAGCATCTAATCCTGTAAATTCATAAGATGTTTTGCTCTCTGTGATTTTACCAGAAGTTTTTGTTGCTCCTAAATTATCTGTTAAAGCTTTTGCTGTAAAATCATTTGCAAACTGCTGAATAGTAGCTGTTTTATCTGCAACTGCCTTTGCAAACTCTTCATCCTTAGAAGTTGCACTAATGTTTAATACGGATGCAAGTGCAGCCTTATAAGTATTATTTACGGTATATGCATAGTTTGTTGTTTCTCCACTTTTTGACTCTGTCACATCAAATAATTTGTACAGATTAATTGTCTGACCTTTCAGATCCTGTGCTGGTGTTGTTGATTTCACATTAACTGTAAGTGTGTGTGTTCCTGCTGCTCCTTCTGCGGCAAATACTGTGACAGACATAGCCATCATCATAATCGCTGCCAGCATTAATGCCATGATTTTTTTCATTCTCTTCATAACAATTGTCTCCTTTTCTTGAGAATTTTTCTTTTATAGTTTTTCTGCTTTTTTATTTTCCTTGCATTTTTTATATCTCATTACGAAATATATCAGGAAAAGCAGAACAGCTATCAGGTAAATCAAATAACTTCCGTATCCTCCGGTATCCGGAAGACCTGGGAAATGTCTATTAGTTATTGTGAAGGTAAATCCATCTTGCGATTTATCTATCGTTGTTGTATAACCATCCACTTTTGCTTCTGTGATGGAATACGTGTAATAATAAATTTCATCTCCATCTGTCTTGTATGCCGGGAGTTCCTTTATCACCTCCTGCCATTTAGATTTATCGATGGAACCTTCTATTTTGTAACTCTCGTAACCTGGTACTGGTTCTGTCGTTTCATTTCCTGCCTTATCTTTCCAAGTACGTGATATTGTTACCGTAATACTGTTTGGTCTTGAATGATCAAAATTGTTTAAATCTTTCCAAACTTTATTGATCGTCAGCTTGATGTTCTCATCACATGGATCCTGTGACTCGGATGGTTCCGGTGTATCACTATCTCCCGTGTTCAATGTTGTTTTAGTATCTGCCATCAATACTGCTTTTGCTGGTGATTCATAGGCATTAAGATCTGCTTTCACTGAATCACTCTTGCTTGCCAGAACAGCATTCTTTAAAGTCTCAAAGGTCTTTACCGGATTCATGTGTCCTATTGTATAAATATCCCATCCGCTTGCATCATCCTTTTCATGACTGCTGTTCAAGATACTGTTATTCTTTTCAATTTGATCTAATGATTGATCCAGTTTTCTATAAATACGATAATTGTTCTTTTCGCCTTCCACCTTTTCCTGGCTATTGAAGTCATATACCGTATCCAGTTCACTTTTTCCACTAAATGGTCCAACAAGATCTTTTGTTCCCCGAACCACATCACAGTAATACATGTTGTTGTTCTTCAAAAGTCCTTCATCGTTGAATCCAACAAAGCCACCACTTCGTCCGTCTTTAGCATCACCATCATTGTTATTTCCGGCTCCACCGGCATAGACATCATATCCTTGACTGACACCGTAGACATTACTATCTGTGATTTTTGTTCGATTCGCCTTGATCAGACTCACACTGATATTGGATTTGGCATCATTATCATTCAAAAGTCCATTTTCATCGCATGGAAGTTTGATGGATGAATCTCCAATCGTAATAATTGCAAGGTCTGTCTGTTGATTGTTATCCGTTGACTTCTTTGAAAGTCCTACAGATATATCCAGTCCAAGCAGATTTACATGAAGCAGTTTGCCATCATACAGTGCATCCACTTTGATAATTCCAAGATTAATCTTCAGAAGATTGGAATCCTGGATTTTATCCAGATATAATGCTTTTATAAGTTCATTAACAAGCGAGAATATTACATTCACTGCTCCAGAATCCAACTTCAAATCTGCAAGATAAGCGAAACTTGTTCGTCCTGCAAATCCGCCGGCTGTTCCACCTGACGCTACCTGTTTCAGTCCAATTTTCTGGTTCGTCTTGTCACCTGCTGTACAATTCGACATTCTTGCAAGATTGGCATATCCGATAAATCCTCCGGCAATCTGCTCATCTCCATTTGTACTCTGCACAGTGTAACCATCATCAGTTCCTGTAACTGCACAGTCATCAATGTGAGAACCAAAAATGTCCATAACTCCAAGAGCTCCACCAAGTAACTGTCCTGTATTGTCTCCAAGAACGTCTATCTTGTCTGCCTTAACTACTCCGCTCTTTCCAGAATAGCCGACAAATCCTCCGACACTATTCAAACCTCTTACATTGCTTAATTCTGTTACTTTACTGTTTTTCACAGAACCATTTAGCAATGAGCCGCCAAAACCTCCGGCTGTTCCGCTATATGTAACCTGGTTGTTCTGTCCGGATTTTATCGCTGTGTTTGCGCTGACACTTAAACCAGCATCCTTACTTCCGCTTACAGTTCCGTAATATACATAACTTCTAAACGCATCCAGCACATCGGTTCTTCCAAGCTTTAATAATTTATCAAGAAGCGAGGTATCATTTCCTGCACTGATATTGGCAACTCCGGCTACGTCAGCAACACCGAAGCATCCTCCGGCATATTCACCTGCGACTACGGAACGGATATTCTGTACAGAAACTCCTGCCTCTTCCGTATCCTTCTTACCGAGTACAGTTCCTTCCAGATTTCCGGCAAATCCTCCGGCTGCTTTTGCATAAGAAGTGTTATTACTTTCACTTGCATAAGCACCATTTACGATGATTCCCCAGTCATCCCAGGCTTCCACATCTGCATAACGGATTGTTGCGACTGTGGCATTTAATACTTTTATCAAATCTGCCGGTGTACTTAACAGTTTATTCAGAAGCTGGCTAAGTAATCCTTCTCCTGCAGTAGGATCGAGTGTTGATACACTTCCAGGTCTTGAGCTTCCGACAAATCCTCCGACATAGCTTCTTCCGTCAACTCGTCTCAGCTTTGTGACCTTACAGCGTGCATCATTTTCGCCCCAGATCTGTCCACCGATCAGTTTTCCTACATAACCTCCGGCATAACCGCAGGTATCTTTGTCATCTACACCTTCTGACTGGACAATCAGTCCACTCTGATAACCCTCTACCGAAGATTTCTTGATTACTGGCACAAAGACATTAAGTACCTGCAGCATTTGTCCTAATTCCAGCTTAAGACCGAGGATATCAACTCCTCCAAGCTTTGCTGCTCCGCCGTTTATCATTTCCCCTGCAAAACCGCCGGCGCATCGAAGCCCTTTAATTGTCTTCGCCTGATAAGCCTGTCCATTTGTAATAGTTCCGGTCTGCATTGATCCGACATAGCCACCGGCTGCTCCGCCATTTGCCAGTTTTGTCTCATCTCGGTAATTGACTCTTCCTGCTACGACATCGTATCCGTAAGCATATTTTCCAATAATTTTATCCAGTTCTGCTTGATTTTTTACTGTTCCATGCTCCGCAAGATCACTTCCGTAACCACCCTTTTTTCCGACAAACTCCACCCATTTATTCCAGGTTTCATAATCCATCAAGGCAAGTGGTCCGTAAACTGCCGTATTTTCTTCCGTCGGATAGACAACACTGAGTGCTCCAAGGATGTTATCTACTTTTACCAGTCCCCACAACAAGGACAGGTTTCCGGTACTTGCCGTATCTGCTGACTCCATAAGTCCTGTGAAGCCACCAGCAATTTCTTTTCCGTATACTGACCGGATCCGGACTGCTTTGCAGACACTTGTTGGTCCGGTATAAGCTTTACCTTTCCAATTCTTTGTATTGTTTCCCCAGATATGACCGCCTTCATTATGCCCTGCATAACCTCCGGCCATACCTCGTTGTACCTGTGTTGTGGAAGCCGCATCTGCACGAACTGCACCACCGCAAGGAACACAAGTCGTAGAGCTGTTTCTGATCGTCGGTACAAAGTCCTCCGCTAATGATGCCAATGTATCTGACACATCAACAAGACCACCTAAGATACCAGTATCGCCAAGTACATTTGCCACATTTCCGGGTTCAAGATCTCCCACGTAACCACCGGCTGTAATCTGTCCAATGATATAGGAGAAGTTATTTGCATTAGAGTCCTGAATATGTCCGCCAGATATCTTTCCGGCAAAACCTCCTGCATCTCCAAGAACGTCATTTGCTGAGGCATCGGATGCTGTATTTTTCCAGGTCGCTTTTACTGCAAAACCTCCAACATCTCCTGTAACATTCGAATGTTCTATTGTAGAAACAACGACATTCAATGCATCCAGCACATGATTGATTCCTATTGAGTGACCAAGTACGCTCAATCCTTTTCCAACAGAAGCTGCGGAACCAATATTCATATAACCAATATATCCACCGGCATATCTTGCACCCGTTACTGCATATGTACTATCCTGTCCAAAATAATTTGAACTATCTTCACCCTCTAAATCTTTAGGAGGTGTTACCTTTGTATGTTTTAAATTTGTTACATCACAATGACTAACTTGAACTCCACTGCCATAACCAATAAAGCCACCAGCACTACCAGAATTCATATCATCCGATTTGATTTTATTAGCCGTAACCGTAAATCCATTATCGGATTTAACTCCTGCATACTGTACATATGGAATGTAAGCATTAATCAGGTTCAGTAAATCTCCGACATTAATATTCAGACCTGTGATTCCTCCAAGAATGCTGATTCCACCTCCAGCATCTGCCAATGCTCCGGAGTAAACATTTCCGCCAAAGCCTCCGGCATAAGACTGCCCGTTTACATGATCCAGATTATATACAGAATAATAGTTACCTTCTCCTGCGCCCTGGTTGTTAACCGTTCCACTCTGGAAGTTTCCGGCAAAACCGCCGGCTGTATCTGCAGCAACTCCGCCTGTATCAACATAAGTAACCTTGCACTCTGTATAAGAAGGAAGCAAGTACGTGACAGCACCTAACAACTTACTTGCATTTAACAAAGCCTTGACATCCGCTTCACCAGCTACATCTGCAAGCCCTCCAGTCTGTGACGAACCTACAAATCCTCCGGCAATACCGTCTTTATCATTTGCTGTTACTTCTTTTAAATTTTTCACATCGGACTTAATGATCTCACAGCTGTTACTCTTTCCGATGAAACCACCGGCTGTATAATCCACTACTTCGCCATTGGAATTTGCACCTGTTGCTTCTACAGTCATGCCTCCTGCGATGCCATTTACATGAGCTTCATTGATTTTAACTCTGACACCTTCTGCCACAGAAAGCAGATTTCCTACTTTCAGCAAATTGTTTAGTCCTAACAGATTCAAAGTCAGTCCGTTTCCACCAGCCAGATCTCCCGGACCTGCACAACCGATAAAACCACCTACTCTGTTTTTTGCTGTAACAGATTTTACCTGATTCAATGTTACAGTATCCACATCTCCACCGACAGCTTCACCAATCGCTCCGCCGGCGTAGTTTTCTTTTGCTTCTACTGTATATCCATCATTTACTCCCGTCACTGTTACATGATGCACAGTAAATCCAAGGAAGTTTCCGATTCCAAGCGTATTATTTAAAAGTCCTGTGACATTTGCTGTTGTTACACTTCCGGCAATACCTCCGGCACGATTTTCACTTGCCGTAACTGTTTTTAATCCTGTGAGCACATTATCTCTTTGGGCTACACTGCTCGCATCCCTTCCGCCATGTTTCCAGTACGGAAGTTTATTTAAATATTCGGGACTGGATTCTGCAATATAGACACCATCACCACCACCAAGAATACCACCGGAATAGCTCTTACCAGCCTCAACTGAAACTGATGAACAATCCATGTTACATCCCAGGATTGCTGATGGTGCAATTCCTACAAGTGACAAGAGCATACCTGCTTTTTCCGGATTACTCGACAAAAGACCTGTCAACAAGTCTTTCACTGTTGTTAAAAGGCTTGCATCCTTGACTTCTTTATTTCCAAGGTTTGTAATCCATCCAACTGTTGAAATACCACTCACACCACCGGCATAACTTCCGCTTGCTTTAACTGCAATGCTTCCGCTCACTCCGCAATTGACTGCATAGCTGTTTGTCTGTGCTCCTACAATACCACCTTGATAATTTTCACCAGATACTGAGACATTACATCCTGTCAGATTGCAATTTAACAAGATACTCTGTGGCTGCATTACTCGAATAAGTTCAACACCTACATCACTTAACAAACCTCGGATTTCTGCATCTCTGCTGATTCCTGCAAATCCTCCGCCGTATTCTTTTGCCGTTACAGAATAACTACTGTTTTTCACGGAGCAGTCAAAGATTCTTGTTCCTACCTGCTGTCCTACAAAACCACCTGCATAATCTTTATCCGCAGCTCCGATAGTTCCTGCCAGATTCTCTACATGACAGTATTTGATATTTACATTTTTGTATCCAGTAGGGATTAAACTACCAACCGGCAATGCATTGTCCAGAAGAATTGTGATCAAATCTCCAAGCCCAAGTCCCGGAATTGCATTTAACAATGATGATAATGCATTCACCGTTACTCCAAGAGCTTTTGACAATCCGTCATACTCTGTTACACCTTCTGTATAACCGACAAACCCACCAGTACGATCATTAATATTCGAAACACTGACTTTTCCTGTCACATCACAGTTTTCAATGGAAACATCACCCACTAGCCTTCCGGCGAATGCACCTGCTGCATAAATCGTCGGATCCTTTGCTCTTGCATTTAAAAGTGCTGATAATGTATCTTGCAAATTCAGTTTTACGCTTCCAAATGTTAAAACTCCTACTAATAAATCAACTACACCACCTACAAGCCATCCAAGTCCTGATGTGAGTCCACTTATTATGGTCTGAGTGTTTTTATGTTCATTCGTGTTATTTTGTACATTTACATTTTGTAATTCCAGGTTTGATACAGAGACCGTTCCGGCACTGACACCAATGTTATTTACATTAACCTCATTCGTAACTGTTCCAAAAAAACCAATTCCTATGTACTTAGATCCATCCATTGCATCTGCCTGGTTCACATTCACATTAGAAATTACAGGTTTTCCAGTTGCCAAAATAGAATTTCCATCCGTAAGTGTCGCCTGTCCATCTGCTAACTTTGCACCTTTGATGTCCCCCGACACCATAAGCGGTGTCCACAGATCATCTTCTTTATTTGAGTTCACACCATCCTTGGATAAGTCAATATCTCGAAAAATGATGTAATTTGCATTGGATGAATATTTTAAACCACCATATTCTTGCTTTAACTTCATCAGACTCGCTGTTTCATTGTCAGGTAACCCTTGGTCGTTAACGCCACATAAACTACCAGTTCCTACTGTAAGACCACCCAATAATGTCCCTAACAGTCCACCTACTCCCTTCAACAGACCCGTAACAATATCATCGCTTGTCAAATCGACATCTGCCAGCTTATACTTACCATTATCTTTATAATATAGATACGAGTTATCACCTTTCACTGTATCTGGCTTTTGTTGGAATCCAGAAAGATGGGTAGTTGCCCCTTCTGCAGCAACAGCATCAAGTCCAAGATCCGCATCGCCTGGATAGTATGGTGTGTAGAAAGGCTTTCCGCCAAGTAATCCGCTTACTAACCCCTGACGGTAATAAACATACAGTCTCGGAGTTACGCTCTTATTGCTTCCAATCGCCCGCAACTGTGACTCATTTCCGATCAGAATATATTTCTTCCCGGAAACTTCTACATATAATTGTCCCGGTTTTGTTCTTCCATCTGCATGTTCACCATCTAGCCACTGAACTCCATTCGCTGATTTTTCTGTCAATTGATCTGCAACCAGTTCTGGCTTATCCGAATTAAACTTCTGCGATAACACATAATTATGAGACTTACTATAAGTCAGATACTCCTGATCTTCTCCATCCGGATAGATCATCTGTCCCATACCAAACTGTGGTGCATCATAATCTAATGTCATAACAGGTTCTGTTTCAGATTCTTCCTGTGCAAGTACCATTAACTGATATGGATTATATATGTAGATTGTATCCGTTTCCTTATCATACAGCGTTGGTGTTTCGTTTTCTTCTAGTTTCGTACCTGTGATAGTTCCGGTAAAGGAATCCGGTACTAACCACATCTGTTCCGAGTTCATCTGGATGTCATTCATCAAAATGTACTGAGCATCTGCACCGTATTTCAGCTCTGTGCCTTCACTCTTTACTACTTCTCCAGAACCAATCTGTCCTTCCTTATCGCCTGTGTAAATATAAGCATCTGAACCAATCTGTTTTAATTGTTCATAATTATAAATGCATATTTTACTATCCTTATAATAAGCATCTATGTTATCTGTTGATTCCGATTTAACATTTCCACCGAACGATTCCGATTCGTCATTTTTCGAGTTTTCACTTGTTTCCCCCGATATCTTAGATTCGGATTCCGTGGTGCCATTTATTTCATCTGAAACTGTGGACTCGGTTGATACTTCACCATTACTCTTATTGGCATCATCAGAAAGTGTCACTTGACTAGTGTTGGTACCCGATGGATTTACGTCTGCCGCATCCGCAATATTCACTTGAGAAAATAAGATAGCCATACATAGTATTACTGCGATAATTCTGTTCTCTATCCTTCTTTTTTTCTTCATATCTGGACCTCTAATCGGAATAAAAATTCCTACCATTTACTCAATATTGCATTCTAATATCTAGAATGATTTTTTAGCATAAAATAACTAATTTTATTATAATATCCGTTAAAATTTCTTTCATTTTCATCAAATACCTACTGGGCTTTTTCCTTACTCTTCTCTGTTTGATTCTACTTTCTGCACCCACTCTTTTTGCATAGCCGCAGCAAAAAAACATTGAAGCAATTTCATGGAAAACGCTCCACATTCAGCATTTACAATCATCCTTACCGCCTCGGCATGTTTCAGTTTTCGTTTATATGGTCGCTCACTGACCAAAGCATCATAGGCATCCACCAAACCGACCACCTGAGCACAAAGCGGAATCTGATCTCCCTTTAAACCGTCCGGATATCCAGAGCCATCAAATCTCTCATGGTGATGTCGGCAGATTTCATAGCTGTACTTATTCAATTTCTCTGTTGTCATACCATTCGGAAATCTCAATGTCATCTCTGCACCGGTAATTGGATGCTGCTTCACGACTTCCATCTCGTCTATCGTTAATTTCCCATTTTTATTCAATATTTCTATCGGTACCCGGATTTTACCAATATCATGGATTGGTGCCAGGTGTGATACATTTTCAATCTCTTCTTCTGTAATTCCATATTCCGGATAATTTTTCTGCAGTTGGCGATAAACCTGCTCCGTATAAAAACTAATATCATCCTGATGTTCCGTTTCCACCAGATTATTATGATTCAATACCGCAACAAGCAAAGAAACCATATCCCAATACTGTTTCGTGATATTCTTTTCTTTCTTCCGCAATTCCTGTTCCATATTAACAATCGTATCTGGAATGACCTTCGCATTATGTAATGTGAGAATGGCAATATTCTCCGTCTCATCTACATATCTTTTTGCTTCCATCCAAATATAAGAATCTGCTTCATTATCACATATTCTGCGGTAGGACATATCATCTTCCATACAGCCGTCTACTAAGTGTTCCGTAAGCTTTTCGCTTGTCAAAAATCGTCTTAACTTCTGGCGATCCTGTTCATATACATATTGTTCTGTGTACTTCCTTATAAACTCATCATAGGTAGCTGAATCACTTACTTTATCATAGACTTCATGTACGTGGGAATAAATACATTCATATGTTTGATCCTTTAAATTCAATTTTATAACTACATAAAAACGTCCAAAATATTCATCTTTGCCCGGCTGAATAATATCTGATATTTTCACATTTTCCAGCCTGTTATTATAAGTGTTCTGCAGATCCAGTAACACCTTATGTACCTTGCAGCAATCTGAATAATTTCTGGAACAGTATCCGTCCTTCTCCAGACATCTGCTAATTGCCATTGTTGACTCTGTACAGTTAATAACGTCCATAAGAGAAATTTCTTCCGGTCGTTTTTCCAGCATATAGCCTCCATTCGATCCCTCTGCCGCTTTAACAATTTCTTTTTCTTTTAGTTGCTTTGTTACTTTAGGAATATAACTTGCCGGAATATTTAATTCACGAGATAGTTCTGCTGTAGTTATTACCTTATTTTCTGATGCTAGATAACATACGATTCTAATGGCATAATCCGTTGTATTTGTAAGCTGCATAATGTCACCCTCTCTATCCGTCCCCAATAATGATTTTTATCCTGAACATTTTTCTTGTTTCTTTCATTGTAAAAAGGAAGAATCATACTTCCAGGTTCTTCACTTCACAAGCACAATTCTTCCTTTTTGCCTTAATGATATTTTCTTTTTACTTTTCTGAAAAATACCATGCTTCCAATGCCAATCAGTAAAACCACAATCAGCATCATAATCCAGCTATTATTCTGAATATTTCTTCCGGTTACGGGCGGTGCCACGGTTGATGTATTTGTAAATTGGATATCTTCCGTTCCTGCCATTGTAAATGATGCTGCTTCTCCAACGGTTTTCGATCCACCATTTATCGAGTATGACACCTCGAAGTTTGTTCCCGGTGCTGTCTCCGTAACGGTATATGTCCATCCTGTCGGTAAGCAACTGATATCTACAGATTCATCTTTTTTCAATGTAAAGGCTGCCTGATTATTTGTGAAAGTCAGTTTTTCTGCTGTTCCATTTCCTTTTTCAATAACAGCTGAAAGATATCTTCTCCCAGTGTCGTTTCCTGTCTGGGAAGCT
>ERZ834798.3110-NODE-3110-length-11080-cov-4.204082_pt1 | contig 11080 bp, 10 predicted proteins | sample MGYA00519689_ERZ834798 | MGnify/ENA primary metagenome ERZ834798 (study PRJEB31850, sample SAMEA3708761) | human gut metagenome | biome: human gut; feature: human-associated habitat; material: faeces | place: China | collected 2014 ...
TGGCGCTGGCCAGCTGCTGCTGGATCATTTCCCGGGAAAAGCCGGGCGTCTGGGCCATGGCTGCGAACTGGGCACAGACGGCATCCAGATCTTCTGCCGTGGGAGCAGCGGTCATGGTTTCTGCTTCAGCCCCGGCAGTCTCGTCCTCGCTCTGGTAGCCGGACAGCGGAGCCATGGCGGCAGCGTTCTGCCCGGCAGGGGCGTTGGCATTCTGCGCCGCCGCCATATACAGCACGATATCCGGTGTGGTAACGGCCTCCTCCAGAGCGGTACGCTCGGCATCGGTCAGGTCACTGCGGAGCTTCAGAACACCGTTGTCCTGAAGATAATATCCGTAGGCATTCTGCAGTGCGTCTGCATCCTCTTCGCCCATCAAAAGCGAGAGGGCATCCAGTGTGCTTTGGCGCACAGTCTCCGGCAGGGGGCTTTCAATGCCGCCCTGCTGGATGCCGGTGTCCACGATCTTGCTCGTGTAATCCGGCAGGGAAAGGTCGCAGTAGGCTTGCACGAACAGCAGAGCCACCACGGCAAGGCAGGCGGCCCAGTGGCGGGCCAGCTGCTTGAAAATTTTACCCATTTTTGTTTTCTCCCTTCAATTTTGCTTGTTGCTCCGCATTTTCCGCTTCCACAGCCTCCAGCAGTACACCGGTCAGGGAGAACAGCTGCTCCCGCTGCTCTTCCGGAATGCGGCGGATGACCCGCTCAAAGTAACGGCTGATGGCGGCCTCGACCTGGCGGCTGGCATCCAACCCCTTTTCCGTGGGGCGCACCAGCGTTTTGCGGCGGTCATTGGGGTCTGTGATCCGCTCAATGAGTCCATCCTGCTCCAGCTGGCGAAGCGCGCGGGAAACAGCGGGCAGGGGCTGTTTGACGGCAGCAGCCAGATCGGAAACATAGATGGTGCCGTTTTGGCCATGCTCTTCAATGGTCATCAGCACGCCTTCCAGCATGATGAAATGACACTTGGGGCAGCTTTCCAGTGCCATTTTGGCACCGCGTTTGCCTTCCGTGCTCAGCCGATGCAGATAATGGACCACGGCGAACAGTTCCGGCGCGCTCTTCTGCGGCATACGATCCCTCCTTATCACTTAACAGATACAAATACTTAACACATGATAACTATTTGCTAATGACAATAATATACCCGCCTGCATCGGAATGCAAGCGGGTAAAAATGAACTTTTTGAAAACTCTGAAGATCCTGCGCATCAAGGAGAAAAAATCACTCGTGGAGCTGACGTTCTTCCATCAGACTCTCTCGTTTGCTGCTGATACGTCCCAGCCCGTAGGCCAAAAACGTGGCGCAAAGCAGGTTCAGCCATGCCAGCGATGCACCGCTGAAGGTGTTGGTAATACCGATGAGAAGGTTTGCCAGACAGAGCAGCCTCACCATCTGTCCAATTTTGTTCAGGTGGGAGATACGGGAATCCACATCCGAAAACATATCAAAGGGACCTAGCTGGGCGCTGCGGCGGAAATATCCCCAACTGAAGCAATGCCCAACGCTCTGTGCTTCCAACTCTTCCATGAAACTTTTAAAATCCGGGGAACTGTCCAGCATGGCAAGCCGGATGATGTACTGGCCGGGTTCCGTCTTTTCAAAGGTGTAGGTGCAGAACCCGGCATTCTGCAGGGCCCAGCCCTCCTGCGCCATTTCGTTGAGCCAGCGTTCTTCTTTTTCAAATTCCCAGACCCAGAAATTCCGATGCAGCGTTTTTGTTTCACTCATACCTGTTCCTCCTGTAAAATGGTGCGGCCATTGGCAGCAAGCTCCTCCAGCCGGACCAGCTCCTGTTTGAGCACCTTCAGCCCGGCGGAGGTCAATTGGTATTCTTTTTTGCGGCTCCCGCTTTCCATGGGCAGGGGAAAGATCCACCCCTTTTCGCACAGGGCATTCAGGGCACCGTACAGGGTTCCGGCAGCCAGCCGTACCCTTCCGCCGGAGAGCTGCTGGGTCTCCTGCATGATGCCGTAGCCATGCCGCGGATGATAGAGGGAAAGCAGGATGTAGTAGGTGGTTTCCGTCAGTGCCGGATTTTCCATTATAACACCTCGCTTTGTATCGCTATGCGATATATCATGGATGCATTATATCGCTTCTCGATATAACTGTCAAGGGGCTGAAAATAAAAAAGCTCTCCCGAAGGGGAGAGCAAAGACAAACAACCAGAGAAAACCGGTCAACGATCGTGGAACAGTCGGTTATCCACCCAGATGCAGACGCAGGCACCCAGCACCGAGATGACGAAGGAGCTGATGCTGCCGGTGGCATGGATGCCGATGAGGCCGAACAGAAACTCACCCACAAAGCTGCCCAGAATGCCCAGCACAATGTTGCGGCCGGTGGAAGTCTGGGTGCCCATAAAGCGGTTGGCGATGTGACCGGCCAGAGCGCCTACCAGCACGCCCACGAGCAGGGAAGCCAGCAGGCCGATCAGAGAGAACAGGCCCATCAGCACGCCCACCAGAGCGCAGATCAGGGCAAGGACGATCAGGATAGACAATGTAATCATACAGAAGCCTCCTTGGTTTCTTTTGTAAGAACGGCGTTTTCTGCCGCGTACCGGCAGATATCGTTCAAACAGCACTTTTCACATTCGGGTTTGCGGGCATTGCAGACAGCCCGGCCATGCATCACAAAGCGGTGGCACAGATCACTGCCTTCCTCCGGCGGGATGATCTTCCACAGGGCCATCTCCACTTTCTGCGGCTCCTTGATGCCGTCCACCAGCCCGATCTTATTGCAAAGCCGGATGCAGTGAGTATCCGTGACGATGGCAGGCTTGCAGAACACATCGCCCATGATCAGGTTGGCGCTCTTGCGGCCCACGCCGGGCAGTGCCAGCAGCTCTTCAAAGGTGGTGGGCACTTTGCAGTTGTATTTGTCCCGCAGTACCCGCATACAGGCCGAGATATCCCGGGCCTTGCTGCGACCCAGCCCACAGGGCTTGACGATGGCTTCGATCTCCTCGGGCTCTGCTGCAGCCAACGCTGCTACACTGGGGTATTTTGCAAACAAGTCCTGTACCACAATGTTCACCCGGGCATCGGTGCACTGGGCCGCCAGCCGGACACTGACCAGCAGCTGCCAGGCGTGGTCGTAATCCAGCGTGCAGGCTGCATCCGGATATTCTGTTTTCAGCCGGTCGATGACCTGGAGCGCCAGCTTCTTTTTGGCAGAGAGATCTTCTGCCGCAGCGACTTTCTTCATCTGTACCCCTCGTTTCTCGTAAATGTACTATGATAATAGCATGTTTCGACCTTTTTGTAAATGGGATTTGCGGCATCCATCTGAGAATGATTTTCATTATTGCTCTTGCTGTTCGTGTAAAAATGAGGTATACTATTTCTATATAAGGCCCATGCAGAACAGCAGGGCAGTACAGGAGGGAACGCCCGATGAATGAACCGCTGGCGCAGCGTATGCGCCCCAAAACGCTGGCCGAAGTCTGCGGCCAGCAGCATCTGCTGGCTCCGGGGCGGGTGTTCCGCCGCACCATCGAGAGCGGACACATCCCCAATATGATCTTTTACGGCCCGTCCGGCACTGGCAAGACCACCGTGGCCCGGATCATTGCCGAGAACAGCGGCATGACGCTGCACAAGCTCAACGGAACTTCCTGCGGCACGGGGGATATCAAGGCGGTGCTCAAGGATATCGGCACACTGGCCGGGGCGGGGGGGATCCTGCTGTACCTCGATGAGATCCAGTATCTGAACAAGAAACAGCAGCAAAGCCTGCTGGAGTGCATTGAGGACGGCACGGTGACCTTGATTGCCTCCACCACCGAGAACCCCTATTTTTACATCTATAATGCACTGCTTTCCCGCTGCACTGTGTTCGAGTTCAAATCGCTGACAGCTGCGGATGTGGAGCAGGGGCTGCGGAACGCCCTGAAAAAGCTTTCAGAGAGCGAGGGCGCGCCCATCCGGATGGAGGACGATGCCTGTGCCTATCTTGCCGAGAGCGCGGGCGGCGATCTGCGCAAGGCACTGGGGTGCCTTGATTTTGCAGTGACGGCGGCGGCTCCCGAACCGGGGGGAAAACACATCACGCTGGACATGATCCAGCAGGTCACCCGCCGCACTGCCATGCGGTACGACCGGGACGGCGATGACCACTATGATATTGTGTCGGCTTACCAGAAATCCATGCGCGGCTCCGACCCGGATGCAGCGCTCCACTATCTGGCCCGGCTGCTGGAAGCCGGGGATCTGCCCTCGGCCTGCCGTCGGCTTATGGTGTGCGCCTGCGAGGATGTGGGCCTTGCCTACCCGCAGATCATCCCCATCGTAAAGGCGGCGGTGGATATCGCCAACGCGGTGGGCTTGCCCGAAGCGCGGCTGGCCCTGGCGGATGCAGTTGTGCTGGTGGCGACCAGCCCAAAATCCAACAGCGCCCACGATGCCATCAACGCCGCCATTGCGGATGTGCAGGCAGGACGCACCGGGCCCATTCCACGCCAGCTGCAGAACAAGCACTATGACGGCGAGGATGCGCTGGTAAAGGGCCAGAATTACAAGTATGCCCACGATTACCCCAACCACTGGGTCGAGCAGCAGTATCTGCCGGATGTGCTCAAGAATACAAAATACTACATCTTTGGGGAAAACAAGAGCGAGCAGGCCTCCCGCGCATATTGGGCGCGGATCAAGGGCGAAGAGAACGTATAAAGGGAAGAGAAGGAGAGAGGAAGATGCGTTATTCCAAACAGCGGGAGCTGGTGCTGCACACCGTAGAGCAGCTTTGTGACCACCCCACCGCCGAAGAAATCTTTGATAAGGCGGCCCCGGAGTGCCCGGGCCTGAGCCTGGGCACTGTCTACCGCAACCTGAACAGTCTGGTGGAGGCAGGCATGGTGCGCCGGGTGTCCATTCCGGGCAGGGCGGATCGTTTTGATCACACCCTGTGCTGGCACAGCCACCTCTACTGTACAGCCTGCGGCGGCGTAGTGGATGCCGATGTGGACGAGAAACAGGTGATGAGGCTGGTGCGCCGCCAGAAGGATGTTGTGGTGCAGGACTGCGCTGTGGTGCTGTTCGGCCTGTGTGAAGCATGCGCCAAAAAGCAGGCAGAGGGCTGAATTGCCCCGAAGGATTCTGAAATTTGCGGTTTCCCACTTGCCCTTATGGCAGAAAGAGGGTATACTAAAAAGAGCTTTTGAAAAATAAGGATGGTTTTTATTGGAATACATTAACTTTGAACACAACGAAACAGCTGCGGAACTGGTGCGTGCGGCTTACGACACCCCGCCGCTGGCCTTTGTACACAGCTATGGCTGCCAGCAGAACGTCAACGATGGCGAGCGGATCAAGGGCGTGCTGGTGGATATCGGCTACGGCCTGTGCGATAAGCCCGAGGATGCCGACCTCATCCTCTTCAACACCTGCGCCGTGCGGGAGCACGCCGAGCAGCGCGTGTTTGGCAATGTGGGTGCGCTGAAGGGCCTGAAGGAGAAAAAGCGCGGCCTGATGATCGGCCTGTGTGGCTGCATGGCCAACCAGAAACATGTGGTGGAAAAGCTGCGCAAGAGCTATCCCTATGTCGATCTGGTCTTTGGTGTGGACGGCATCGATACCCTGCCCCAGCTCATTGCCCAGAAGCTGCAGAAGCATAAGCGTGTGCTGATGGAGCCTGCCCAGCGCCCGGTCATCGTGGAGAACATCCCCATCCGGCGCGAGAGTGAGTTCCGTGCCTGGCTGCCCATTATGTACGGCTGCGATAACTTCTGCACCTACTGCATCGTACCCTATGTGCGGGGCCGTGAGAAGAGCCGCAAGCCCGGCGATATCCTGGCGGAGTTCCGGGGGCTGGTGGAAGCAGGATACAAGGAGATCACGCTGCTGGGCCAGAACGTGAACAGCTACGGCAAGGGCCTGGAAGAACAGGTGGACTTTGCGGATCTGCTCAATCTGCTCTGCGCTGTGCCCGGCGATTACCAGATCCGCTTTATGACCAGCCACCCGAAGGATGCCAGCCACAAGCTGATCGATACCATTGCTGCCCAGCCCCACCTGTGCAAGCACCTGCACTTGCCGGTGCAGTGCGGCTCGGATGAATTGCTGAAAAAGATGAACCGCCATTACACCATCGGGCAGTACATGGAGCTGATCGAGTACGCCCGCAAAAAGGTGCCCGGCATCACCTTCTCCAGCGATATCATTGTGGGCTTCCCCGGGGAAACGGAGGAGGATTTCCAGGGCACGCTGGAGCTTGTGAAGAAAGTCGGCTACATGCAGCTGTTCACCTTCATCTACTCCAAGCGCACCGGCACCAAGGCCGCGGAAATGCCCGACCCCACCCCCCGCGCGGAGAAAACCGACCGGATGACCCGTCTGCTCAAGGTACAGGACGAGATCGCAATGGATCTGGTCCGGCAGCAGGTGGGCCAGACTGTCCGGGTGCTGGTGGAAGGCTATGGCCGCAGCGACGGAACCCTCTCCGGCCGGTTGGACAACAACCTGACCGTGGAGTTTGCCGCTGACCCCGCCCTGATGGGCAGCTACGCACAGGTGTACCTGACCGGTGCCCGCGCCACCGTCCTGCTGGGCGAACTGGAAACGTGATCCCGGGGCACACCGGCCTCAATGATAATGTGACTATAAAAACAAACACATCAAAGGAGATTTTTGATTATGGATTGCATCGATCTGTTCAAGCGCGCCGCTATGGCACTGCAGACTGACCCCCGTTACCTGGCTCTGGATCAGGCCCGCAAGGCAAACGACAAGGATGAGGAGCTGCAGAATCTCATCGGGGAGTTCAATCTGGCCCGCATGGATCTGAACAACGAGATCAGCAAGAGCGAGCGCAGTGATGAGCGCATCGCCGAGCTGAACACCAAGGTCAACGACCTGTACGGCAAGATCATGGCTGACGAGGGTATGACTGCTTACAACGAGGCAAAGCGCGACTGCGAGAACCTGGTTAACTACATTGATGCCATCATCAACACCGCAATGAACGGCGGCGACCCCATGACCGTGCAGGAGCCCAGCGAATCCTGCACCGGCAGCTGCTCCACCTGCGGCGGCTGCCACTAACAGGCAAAACGAGAACGCGGCTGCAAATCGCAGGCCGCGTTTTCCTTCCATTCGCAGTTACTTACTGCAAACCGACGGAAAGAAGCAAAGCGGCATAGCCCGCAGGAAAGGTGAACGATTATGGCAGAACTGTCGCCCATGATGCAGCAGTATATGGACATCAAGAAGCAGTATAAGGACGAGATCCTGTTTTACCGCATTGGCGACTTTTACGAGATGTTCTTTGACGATGCGCTGACCGCCTCCCGGGAGCTGGACCTGACCCTGACGGGCAAGCAGTGCGGCATGGAAGAGCGTGCCCCCATGTGCGGCGTGCCCTTCCACAGCTACGAGGGCTATGTGGCCCGCCTGATCGCCAAAGGATACAAGGTGGCGATCTGTGAGCAGATGGAAGACCCGTCCAAGGCAAAGGGACTGGTCAAGCGCGATATCATCCGGGTGGTCACGCCGGGCACTGTCATCGAGAGCAGTATGCTGCAGGATGACAAAAACAACTACATTGCAAGCATTTTTCTGAAAGGGAATGCGGCGGGCATCTGTTTTGCCGATGTTTCCACCGGCACGGCCCATATCACCGAGCTGAAACGGGAGAAGATCGTGCCTGCCGTGATCGCGGAGCTCTGCCGCTACCATCCCAGCGAGGTGCTGATGAATCCCGGAATGCTGGACTGCCGTGAGCTGACCGGCTATATCAAAAAGAACATGACCTGCTCTGTGGAGCTGGTGGAAGAGGAGCGCTACGCCCCGGGCCTGGTGGCCATCTCGCTGGAAAACCAGTTTGGACGCAATTGGGATGAGACGACCTCTATTGATAAAAAAGGTCTGGTGCGGTTTGCCATGGCCGCGCTTCTGGAATACCTGCACACCACCCAGATCAAAGGTGTGGAGCGCCTGAAGACCGTCATCAGCTACAATGAAGCCCAGTATATGCAGCTTTCGCCTGTGACGCGGGCCAACCTTGAACTCACCGAGACCCTGCGGGGCCGCGAAAAGCGGGGAACCCTGCTCTGGGTGCTGGACAAGACCAGCACTGCCATGGGCAAGCGGCTGCTCCGCACCTGGATCGAGCAGCCGCTGCTTTCCAGCGATGCCATCAACCACCGTCTGGATGCTGTGGAAAGCCTGGTCAACCAGACCGTACAGCGCGGCGATCTGATCGAAGAACTGCATTACATCGCTGATTTGGAGCGTATGATGACCCGCACGGTCTACGGTTCAGCCACGCCCAAAGAGATCTATGCCATGGCGCAGACCTGTGAGCGCCTGCCCAGCCTGCGCCAGCAGGCCGAAAGCTGCGGCTGCGCCGAACTCAGCGAGATCGTCTCCAGGATCGACCCGCTGAGCGATATCAAGGACAAGATCTATGCCGCTGTGGACCCTGACGCACCTTCTACCCTGAAGGATGGTGGTGTCATTGCCAAGGGCTACCACTCCGAGGTGGACGAGCTGCGTTCCATCCGCGATAACATCAAGGGCGTGCTGGCTCAGCTCGAGACCCGTCTGCGGCAGGAGACCGGCATCCCCAAGCTGAAAATCGGCTATAACCATGTGTTTGGCTATTTCATCGAGGTCAGCAACTCTTATAAGGCACAGGTGCCGGAGAGCTACATCCGCAAGCAGACCCTGACCACCGGCGAACGCTACATCACACAGGAGCTCAAGGAGCTGGAAAATAAGATCCTGGGTGCCCACGAGCGGCTGATCGCTCTGGAACACCGGCTGTTCAATGAGCTGCTGGAAAGCATTGGTGCCCAGCTCGACCGCATCCAGCGTACAGCCAACGCTGTGGCAGAGCTGGACGTGCTGGCCGCTCTGGCTCAGGTGGCGGCAGAAAACAACTACTGCCGCCCCACTGTGGATGAGAGCGACCAACTGACCATCGTGGAGGGCCGCCACCCTGTGGTGGAGCAGATGCTCAAGGGCAGTCTGTTTGTGCCCAACGATACGATGCTCGACGAGGACGAGAACCGGATGCTGCTCATCACCGGCCCGAACATGGCCGGTAAATCTACGTACATGCGTCAGAATGCGCTGATTGCCCTGATGGCGCAGATCGGCAGCTTTGTACCTGCCGCCGCGGCGCATATCGGCGTGGTGGATGCCATCTTCACCCGCGTCGGCGCGTCGGATGACCTCGCCGCCGGGCAGTCGACCTTCATGGTCGAGATGACCGAGGTTGCGGAGATCCTGAAAAACGCGACGAAGGACAGCTTAGTCATTCTGGATGAAATTGGCCGCGGCACTTCGACGTTTGACGGCATGAGCATTGCGCGCAGTGTGGTAGAATTTATCTGCGAGAACATCGGCTGCAAGACGCTGTTCGCCACGCACTACCACGAGCTGACGAGCATGGAGCAGGATATTCACGGCGTCAAAAACTATAATATCGCCGTCAAAAAGCGCGGCGAGGACATCACGTTTTTGCGCCGCATTGTGGCAGGCCCCGCCGACGACAGCTACGGCATCGAGGTCGCGAAGCTCGCGGGTCTGCCCGGCAGCGTGACAAAGCGCGCCCACGCCGTGCTGCGCCAGCTGGAGGCCAGCGCACCGGGACGCAATAACACGATGCAGCTCGATTTTGACACCGTCGAAGCTTACAACAACCCCAGCGTACCCAGCGAGGTCGTCGAAAAGCTCCACAATGTAGACATTGAGACACTGACCCCGCTGGAGGCGCTGAACTTCCTGTACGAGCTGAAAAATACACTGGACAAAGACTAAAGGCAGGTGAAAACCATGGCGGAAATTCGTGTACTGGACAAGCATACCGCAGAGCTGATCGCGGCGGGCGAGGTCGTCGAACGGCCCGCCTCCGTGGCGAAGGAGCTGCTGGAAAATGCCATCGACGCAGGCGCGACGCAGATCACGCTGTCGGCGGTGCGCGGCGGCATCCAGCAGCTGCAAATCGTAGATAACGGTTCAGGCATAGAAGCGGAATATATCGATAAAGCGTTTATCCGCCATGCCACCAGCAAGATCGCGACGGCGGAGGACCTCGGGCACATCCATACCTTGGGCTTCCGCGGCGAGGCACTTGCCTCCATTGCCAGCGTTGCCCGCGTCGAGGTGCTGACCCGCACAGAGGCCGACGAGTACGCCTGCTGCTACCGCATCGAAGGCGGCGAGGAGCGTGGGATGGAGCCCGGCGCGCGCCCCGTCGGCACGACCATCACGGTCAGTGACCTGTTTTACAACACGCCCGCCCGCATGAAGTTTTTGAAAAAGGACGCCAGCGAGGGCACGTTTGTGGCTGAGACCGTCCTGCACGCGGCGCTGTCCCACCCGGAGATCAGCTTCCGCTATCTGCGCGACGGCAAGCAGCAGTATGTGACCCCCGGCGACGGCGACCTGCGCAGTGCGGTCTACGCGGTCCTGGGCCGTGAATTTGCCCGCGACCTGCTGCCCGTGGACGGCGGCAGCGAGCTGTACCATGTGACCGGCCTGGTCACGCCGCCGCGTGCCTGCCGCGCCAGCCGCGGGGCACAGCATTTCTTTGTGAATGGCCGCTATGTCAAGAACCGCACGATCATGGCCGCGCTGGAGAATGCCTACAAGGGCACAATGATGCAGGGTAAGTTCCCCGGTGCCGTCCTCATGCTGGAAATGCCGCCCGACATGGTGGATGTCAATGTTCACCCGGCCAAGACGGAGATCCGCTTTGCACGGGAGAGCGATGTCTTTGACGCAGTATACCGCGCCGTGCGCGCCGCGCTTGCGACCCCCGGCAGCGGGGAGTGCCGCTTTGCGATGGGCCACACGGCCCCCGAGCCTGAGGGAAAAAAGCCTGCGGAGGCTCCGCAGCTGTCGGCACGGCCAACCGCTGCCCCGCAGAAGAAAGGCGGCTTCACCACGCTTTCTGCAGCGGAGTATCGCGCAATGGCCGGTCTGACGGCCCCCGTGCCCGTCAGACCTCTGCCGGATGTTCTGGAAGCACAGTCCCCGCGACCGGCCTATGAGGCCGGCCCTGCGCAGAAGCCGTTGACACCTGCCGCGCCGGTGATGCCTGTGACCGCCGATACATCCATCCCCGTGCCGC
>ERZ834798.3130-NODE-3130-length-10986-cov-3.504803_pt1 | contig 10986 bp, 9 predicted proteins | sample MGYA00519689_ERZ834798 | MGnify/ENA primary metagenome ERZ834798 (study PRJEB31850, sample SAMEA3708761) | human gut metagenome | biome: human gut; feature: human-associated habitat; material: faeces | place: China | collected 2014 ...
TGCAGACCTATATCCGGAAATAAAACGCCCGCCGGATACAAGAGACCCGCGGGAATTTTTATTGCGGCCAACAATTACAGCGTACAGAAAAACGTCACCAGAAACGGAACGCTGAAATCGAGCGTGCAGCCGTGGAAAATCGAAACCACGGCATAGGGCTTTCCGGCCGCCTGCGTGATGACGGGCAGCGTGGTGTCGAAGGTGGTCGCACCGCCGATCGAGACGGCCGCCAGCGGTCCGCACCAACGGGCGACCAGCGGCGCGGCCAGCAGCGTGAAGATCTCGCGCATGACGTTGCATAGCAGAGCGACGGTTCCCAGTTCCGCGCCCCGGAAATCGGCGATAAAGATGCTCGACAGCGAATAATAGCCGAAACCCGAACCGACGGCCAGCGTATCGGTCACGGCCAGCGGCGGCAGAAGCGGCGTCGCGAGAGCCGCGCCCGCCAGCGTTCCGACGGCAGTCATCACGGGCAGCAGCGCCAGCCGCGGATCGAGCCGCCGGACACGTCCCGCAAGGGTTTCATCATGGCCCAGCGTCACGCCGACACAAAACATCAGCGCATAGAGAACATACGTGCTGACGCGCGCCCCGGCGACATCGAACGGCACGAGAGCGAAAAGTCCCGCGACGCATCCGGCGACGAAGAAGGCGACGATCACCAGACTCCCTTTCAGTGCATTCCACATCGACAGCGGCTTTTCCGGATCGGATGCCGGACAAGCAGGCGCGGGCGTCGGCTCGCACGCCGTCGGTTCCGAAGATTGGGGAGAACACGGCGCGCGAAACAATGCCGGCTCCGAAGGTTCGGGCGAGCATGACACGCGACCCACCGCTGAATCCGAAGGTTCAGCAGAGCCTGACACACGACACACCGCTGAATCCGAAGGTTCAGCAGAGCATGACGCGCCACACGCCGCCGGATTCGGGAACGTTTCGGAAGATATATCCGCAACAGTCCCGGAAGAGCAATTCGCACCGCAGCCCCCGCCTCCGGTCCCAAGTTTCCGACCCGAAACAGAGCCTGCAGATGCCGGATTTGCCCCGGCGCCCTCCGTCCCGGAAGCACTGCGGCCCCGGATACGCCGCCACAACAGCCATGAAGTCCCGATGCTTCCCGCGACCGAGAAGACGAAGATCACGAAGGCGGTACGCCTCAGCGTCGCCATGCCGCCCACGACGGCGGGATCGGAACCGACTTCCAGTCCGAGCAGGAACAACAACGCCCAGATGATGACGACGATCAGCCGGGAGACGAACGCGAGGCGCCGGCTTTGCAGCAGGCGCCCCGTGACGATTCCTCCGAGAATGACGGCGAAAAGAACAAGCATTCCCTACTCCTGCTTCGCCGTGAGTTTTTCGATCTGTTTTTCAGCTTCGGCGCTGAGTTTGCTGGCCTGCTTCTTGGCCTCTTCGACCAGCTTGTCGCCCGCTTTCTCGGCTGCCAGCTTCGCCAAAGCGCCCTTCTCCTTGGCGCCGTCCACAAGTTTCGTGCGCTGCGCTTCGGCGGCTTCGACCAGCTTGTCGCCGGCACGTTTGGCCTCCTTGCGCAGGTTGTCGGCCTGCTTCTGAATCTCCTCGCCGAGCGATTCGCTGCCCGTAAGCTTCTGAATCTGCTGGTCAATGACGTTCTTCACGGCCTGCTCGGCCGCTTCCTTCACGCCGAGCGTAATCTTGGGCGAGGTAAACGTGCCGCCTATGCCGACATTGACCGACTCCAAGATCCCGCCCGCAGAACCCGCAGGCAGGGCCACCTTGGCCGTATAGTCGATGGTCTGGTCGAGTCCCGTCGAACCGGACATGTTGATCTTTATGTCGCCCATCTTCAGGTCGAAAGGCTGGGTCGTAATCCGACCGTCCCTGATCGAGAAACGGACGGCGACGTCCTTGGCTTCGATTTTCCGCAGTTTGTCGTTGTCGAGCGCCTTGGCCAGCGCATCGAACGCTTCGAGGTTCTGGATATGGATGTTCGCCGACTTGATTTTGCCCGTGGCGCTGAGCGACTGCAGGTCGGGTTCCATATTCGGATCGAGCGCGGTCGTCATGTCGAGCGACAACGAATAATCGCCGCCCGTTTTGGCGAACAGCGGCACGAGTTTCTGCACCATCTCCAGTTCGTCGAACGTCTTGGAGAACGAAGCGCCCGAAAGCCCCAGCGACAGCTTCAGCGCCGGACGCTGCGGATCGGCCGCCGTCGAATAGCTGCCCGAAGCGGTCGCCGAACCGCCGAAGAGCTGCATGCGCAGCCGTTCGAGCGAAAGGGCGCCGCCGGCCACGCGCATCTCGCCCGATATGCCGGATACGGTCATTTTCTGGAAGAGCACCTTCTGCAGTTCGGTATTGAGCGAGAGGTTCAGGTTGCGCGGCACTTTGAGGGCCTGCACCGGTTCGGAGGAAGTCCCGGCCGACGACGTCTCCGGGGTCTCTTCCGGTGCGGAATCGGGCATGACGTTCATCATTTCGTTCAGGTCCAGCAGGTCGGACTTCACATAGAGACGTCCCGAAAGCATGTCGCCCCGCAGCAGGTAGCCGATGTAGCCCGAAAGCTGGCCGTTGGCCGCCAGATCGCTCCGGCCTATCGTAAGGCCGAGTTCGCCGAGCGTCATGGCCGCGGGCGTAATGGTCGCTGCGGCACGGCGGATATGGACCGCAGGCAGTTCGGGCATGGTCAGACCCAGCCGCTCGACGACGAACGTTCCCGACGCGCCGATCTGCTCGTAGCGGCTCTTTTCGATGTCGGACATACGGCCCGAAACCTTCACGTCGGCGGTAATCAGGCCGCTCAGTTCCATCCCCTTTTCGAGCGGATACACCTCTTTGACGGCCCCCAGATCGACACGGCCGTCCACCGCGGCACGGAACGTCGGGTCGCTGACCAGATTGGTCGCATAGGCCGACGCCGAAAGCGAATTCCCGGCCATCCGGAGCGTGAATTTCGAGAGGTCGAGTTCGGTCTTATCCGCCACGCCGCCGGGATTGGCGATCCGGACGTCGATGTTGATGCCGTCCACCGCCTTGGGCAGCGACGAGTATTGGAAGCTGCCGTTGCGCACCTTCGTCCGGAGTTCGAACGCCGGAAGCGCCGCGCCGCGCATTTCGCCGCGCGCCCAGAGCGCCATCGAAAGTTCGCCGCCGGCCGCAAGATTGCGGAAGTCGCGGGTGTAGAAGGCCGGAACGAGCGAAAGCACGTCCTTGAACTGCACCTTGTCGCAGCCGGCCGTGACGTCCATGGCCACGGCGTCGTCTTTCAGCTCCACCCAGCCGTCGAGCCCCACCTCGATGGCGTTCAGGCGCAGTTTGTTCTGCGAGAAGGTAAAACGGCTGTTCGCCAGATCGGCCGCAATCACCGCATCCAGCTCCGCTTCGGCGCCGCTGAGCATCGGAATGCCGCCCGAAACCAGCCGCATGCCCTTGGCCGTCAGCCGCAGGTCGAGGTCGGTCTGGTCGGCCGACATGTCGCCCCGCAGGCGAAGCGACAGAGGTGCGGTCGAGAAGCGCATGCCCGTCGAATCGTCCTCGTAACGGATCGACGCGTCGCTGATCCTGAAGTCGCGGACCGAAAGGCGGAACGACGAAGGTTCCGCATCGGCGGGGGTCTCCTCTTCGCCCGGAGTCTCTTCCGAAGTCTTCACAACGTCCCAGTTCACCCTGCCGTCGGCGAGTTTGTGCGCATGGAGCGCAGGCTCCGAAAGGATGATCTTCGTCACCTCGAACCCGTCGTCGCCGAAAAGCGACATTACGTTCACGACCACCGAAATCCGCTGCGCGGCGACGATCGTATCGCCCGCGAAAGGCTCCTCACCCACCAGCGTCAGTCCCTTCAGGTCGAGCGAAGCGCGGGGAAAATGGCGCAACAAGCTGATGTCCAGCTTCTCGAAATCGAGCCGCGCGTCGAGCATCGCATTGGCCTCACGCTTCACAATCTCGGCGATCTTGCCCCGCAGCACCATCGGCGCCACCAGAGCGATCACCAGCACGACGGCCACCACGATGGCCGCAATCTTCACGAATTTTTTCATCACTTATCTGTTTTAAAGGCGAAAACCGTGGTTTCCACCTCTTCGAATCCGACTTTGCGATAAAGCGCCCTAGCGGCTTCGCGCGCCGGGTTCGACGTCAGCATCACCTTCCCGGCGCCGATGCGGGCCGCATGCTCCACGGCGGCGCGCACCAGCGCATCGCCCGCGCCGCAGCCGCGTGCCGCGCCGTCCACCACGACGTCCTCGATCCACGCCTTGCGCCCCGAAGGCGCATCGTACCACGCCAGCGTCAGCACCCCGACGATGCGTTCCCCGGCCACGGCGGCCAGCAACGCCCCGGTTTCGCTTCCGGCCACGCGCCGCAACTCCTCGCGGGAGGGAGCGCCCAATCGCGGCGAAAGCTGCGGCATCAGCCGCGCGAACGCCTCTTCGAGCGCATCCGAGACTTCGGTTATCCGTCGTATTTCAACCGTCATAGCATCCGATTTTCGGGCAAAGTTAATCTTTTTTTCACAACAGCCCCGCCGATCCTCCTCACCCAAGTCCGCAGAGCCGCAATTTACTCAACAAAGTTAATATTTTCGTCCGAATCTTTGGGGCATGTCTCGAAAAAAGATTACTTTTGCAGCGCATCGGTTCCCGAAGCGCCCCGGAAGGGCGCGGGGATTAAAAGGGAATGCCGTGAAATCCGGCAACAGTTCCCGCTGCTGTAAGTTACGCAACATGTTCCGGCACTCTTTGGCCACTGTCCTCCGGGACGGGAAGGCGCCGGAACGGTAACGAGTCAGAAGACCTGCCGCATGCCGTTCAACCATTATGCACCCTGCGGAGAATGGGGCGCAGCAGGCCGTCGCCAAAATCAGCATACGACACGTCCGCCCGTACCAGCCGCAGTCATTTGAAAGCCGATGAAACGCGTTTTACGACATATGGCGGTTCTATGCGCCGGCGCAGGACTTTTCTGCGCCTGCATGGACTACGGACCGCTGCATGAAGAGCCGTTCGCGCGGTCGCAGCGCGGCGTGTTCATCACGTGCGAGGGCAACTTCGGCTGGGACAACGCTTCGCTGTCGTTCTACGATCCTGCGGCGCGAACTGTCGAGAACGAAATCTTCATCCGCGCGAACGGCATGAAACTGGGCGACGTCGCCCAGTCGATGACCCTCCACAAAGGACGCGGATACGTCGTGGTGAACAATTCGGGCGCGGTCTATGTCATCGACCCGGCGACTTTCCGCGTCACGGGAGTGATCGAAGGGGTCGTCTCGCCGCGTTACATCCACTTCCCCAACGACACGACGGCCTATATCACCGACCTTTACGATCCGCGCATCACGGTCGTGGATTCCCGCAGCAACCGTATCCGCGGCCGGATTCCGATGAACGGCCACAAATCGACCGAACAGATGGTGCAGTGGGGCGACGAAGTGTTCGTAAACTGCTGGTCGTACGACAACAAGATTCTGGTCGTGGACGCCGTACGCGAAACGCTGGTGGACTCGATCGAGGTCGGGCCGCAGCCCTCGTCGCTGGTCCTCGACCGCTTCGGCAAGCTTTGGACCGTCACCGACGGACGCACCGCAGGCATTCCGGCGGCGCTCTACCGCATCGACGCCGCTACGCGCCGCGTCGAGCAGACCTATACGTTCGCCGCGGGCGACCATCCCTCGTCGGTCACCCTCAACGGCACGCGCGACACGCTCTACTTCATCAACCGCGACGTCTGGCGCATGCGGGTCGATGCCGAGGAGCTGCCCGTCACGCCGTTCCTGCCCTATACGCAGACCACCTATTACGAAGTGGCGGTCGATCCGCTGACCTCGGAGGTCTACGTGGCCGACGCCATCGACTACGTCCAGCACGGCGTGGTCTACCGCTTCACGGCGCGGGGCGCGGCCGTCGACACGATACGCGTCGGCATCACCCCCGGATCGTTCTGTTTCAAACCGTAAAAAACATTCGAAGAAGATGAAAAAATACGCATTCCCTCTGGCGGCTCTTCTGCTGGCCGCCTGCAACTCCGGCGAAGAGGTCACGACCACGCAGACGGACGAACCCGTGGCCCGGATTCTCGAATACACTCCCGCACCGGGACAGTTCATCAACGAAGAGGCGCGCTCCGGCGGCGCGTTCGACAACGTGGATACGCCGGAGAAAGCCTGCCGGTACGCTGCCGCGCGTTTCGCCGAGAACAACTGGGTTTCGCTCGGCGGATGGGGCGGATACCTCGTCGCGGCATTCGCCGAGCCGGTACCCAACACGGGCGGTTACGACCTTTACGTCAAGGGCAACGCCATGAACACCTCGTCCGAGCCGGGCGTCGTCTGGGTCATGCAGGACGCCAACGGCAACGGAGTGCCCGACGACACGTGGTACGAGCTGAAAGGCAGCGAGTACGACAACGCCGCGACGATCCGGGGATATGCGGTCACCTACACGCCGCTCGCCGACGGCTCCGCCGCATGGACCGACGACCGGGGCGGCAGCGGCACGATCGACCGAATGGACGAACATACGCAGGCGTCCTACTGCCCGGCATGGATCGAGTCCGCCGACCTGAAATTCACGGGCACGCGGCTGCGCGACAACGTCGAACAGGCCGACGGACAGTGGAGACCTCAGGCGTTCGCATGGGGCTACGCCGACAACTTCTCGACGGTGGACCGGATCGGAACGACCAACCGCCTGCGCATCAGCGACGCCGTGACGGCCGACGGTTCGCCCGCCAACTTGCAGCAGATCGACTTCATCAAGGTGCAGACGGGCGTGAACGCCAAAGCCCCGCTGATCGGCGAGATTTCGACCGAAGTGTGCGGCATCGGCTGCTACCGGACCGTAACCAAACGCAACTGACCGCGTGCTGCGCACCGCGACGATACTCCTCTGCCTGACCTGCGCCCTGCCCGCCGCGGCGCAGCGTGACTCGACGGCCCGCACCATCGCCATCGAGTCGGTCGATATTTCGGGACGCCGCCCGATGAAGGAGATCGGCGTACAGCGCACCGAGCTGGACACGCTCGTCCTGCGCGAAAACATCACCGCATCGCTGGCCGACGCCCTGGCGACGGGTTCGACCATCTTCATCAAATCCTACGGCCGCGCAACGCTCGCGACCGCCTCGTTCCGCGGCACGGCGCCCTCGCACACGCAGGTGACGTGGAACGACATGAAGGTCAATTCGCCGATGCTCGGACAGGTCGATTTTTCGCTGATACCCGCCTATTTCATCGACGACGCGACGATCTATCACGGAGCCAGCTCGGTGGGCGTCACCGGCGGCGGGCTGGGCGGCGCGGTGACGCTGGCGACCAAAGCCCCCGCGGAGCAGGGATTGGGGCTGCGTTACGTGCAGGGCATCGGGTCGTTCGCCACGTTCGACGAATTCCTGCACCTGACCTACGGAGGCGCGCGGTGGAGCAGTTCGACGCGCGTGCTCTACAGCACCTCGGACAATGATTTCCGCTTCCGCAACTACAACTCGAAAGAGTTCGTAACCGACGACGACGGCCAAATCGTCGGCGAATATTACCCCCTGCAGCGCAACCGCAACGGCGGATTCCGCGACCTGCACGTCATGCAGGAACTCTATTACACCACGCGCGGCGGCGACCGGTTCTCGCTGGCGGCATGGTACCTCGATTCGCACCGCGGACTGGCGATGCTCACGTCCGACCGCAACAAAAGCAAACAGAAACAGAATACGCAGGACGAGCGCACGCTGCGGGCCGTGGCAGGCTGGGAGCGGCTGCGCAACGGACTGAAACTCGGCGCACGCGCGGGTTACACCTACACCGATCTGCGCTACCTGCTCAAGCAGGACCCCGAAGGCAAAGGGCAGTTCGTCGTCAATACCGACGCCCGGAGCCGCATTCACACGCTCTTCGCCAAGGCCGAAGCCGAATATGCGCTCGGCGAGAAGTGGCTCTTCTCGGCCAACGCCGCCCTCCATCAGCACCGGGTGCGCAGCGGCGACCTCTCGGTGATCGGCAACAACGGCCTGCGGGCCGATACGCTCTACCGGCAGGAGCGGTTCGAACTTTCGGCGTTCGCCGCCGTGAAATGGCGTCCCGTGCCGCGGCTGGGCGTCGCCGCCGACCTGCGGTGGGAGTTATACGGAGACCGTACCACGCCCGTCATCCCGGCGCTGTTCGCGGACTACGTGCTCTCGAAACGCGGCAGCGTGGTCGTCCGGGCTTCGGCCGCCCGCAACTACCGCTACCCCACGCTCAACGACCTCTACTTCCGTCCCGGCGGCAACAAGAACCTCAAACCCGAACGGGGCTGGACGTTCGACGCGGGCTTGGAAACGACGCTCAAAGGCGACGCCCGTTCGCTGCGCGCGTCGGCCACGGCGTTCGATTCGCGCATCGACGACTGGATACTCTGGATAGGCAGTCCCAAACTGGGTATCTACACCCCGATCAACATCCGCCGCGTCCACAGTTACGGCGTCGAAGCCAAACTCTCGGCCGAAGCCGAGACTTCGGGCGGCTGGCGACTGCTCCTCGACGGCAATTTCGCATGGACCCGTTCGATCAACCGGGGCGATCCGTTCAGCCCGGCCGACGAATCGGTCGGCAAACAGCTCGTCTACATTCCCGTCTATTCGGCGGCCCTCACGGCGCGCGTCGAGTGGCGGCGGTGGGAGCTGACCTACAAATGGAACTGGTACAGCGAACGTTACACCATGTCGAGCAACGACCTCGGCGTCTTGGGCCGCGTGAAACCCTACTTCATGAGCGACCTCTCGCTCGAAAAGGGACTCGACTGCAAATGGGCGTCGTTCTCGCTCAAAGGCTGCATCCACAACCTGCTCAACGAGGAGTACGAATCGGTGCTTTCGCGCCCCATGCCGCGGCTCAACGTCTCCTTTTTCATCGGCATAACCCCCAAATTCGGCAAACGATGACGCTGCGTGAACAACTGCTCGAACTCACCGAGCCTAAATACATGAAATTCACCTCGGCGCTGATGCCGGGCGTCGAAAACGTGCTGGGCATACGCCTGCCCGTATTGCGCAGCATCGCCAAGGAGATCGCCGCCGGGGACTGGCGCGCATATCTGGCCGAAGCCGAGGATTTCTATTTCGAAGAGCGGATGCTGCAGGGGCTGGTGATCGGCTATGCCCGGTGCGAACCCGCCGAAAAGCTCGCACACGTGGCCCGCTTTGTACCCAAGATCGACAACTGGGCCGTCTGCGACTGCTTCTGCTGGCGGCTCCGCGCCGCCGAGCGGCAGCCGATGTGGGAGTTCATACAACCCTATTTTCACGCGCAGGCCGAATACGACGTGCGTTTCGCCGTAGTCATGGGATTGGGCAATTTCGTCGATGAACAGCACCTCGAAGCGTTTCTGCGGCACCTCGACGGCATCCGCCACGAAGCCTACTACGCCCGCATGGCCGTGGCATGGGCGGTGTCGGTCTGCTACGTCAAATTTCCGCAGCGCACACACGCTTGGCTGGGAAGCTGCTCGCTGGACGACTGGACCTACAACAAATCGCTGCAGAAAATCATCGAGTCCTACCGCGTGAGCGACGCCGCGAAGCAGGAAATCCGGGCGATGAAACGCCGCCGGTAAAAAGCGTGCGCGGCTCCCGCACAAAGCGCCGGAAATATCCGCCGTCCCCGCAGAAAAAGAGCCGGGGCGGCGCGTTTTTGCAAAATAATGCTACCTTTGTATAGAAAATCCGAAAACAAGGCCCTATGCGCAAACTGGTAATCATTCCGACCTACAACGAGAAGGAAAACATCTCGGCGATGATCGACAAGGTCTTTTCGCTGCCCGAACCTTTCGAACTGCTCGTCATCGACGACGGTTCGCCCGACGGGACGGCTGAAATCGTCAGGCAACGCAGGAAAGAGTTCCCCGAAACGCTTCACCTGCTGGAGCGCAGCGGCAAACAGGGGCTGGGAACGGCCTATCTGACGGGGTTCCGCTGGGGACTGGACAACGGATTCGACTACATTTGCGAAATGGACTGCGACTTCTCGCACAATCCCGACGATCTGGTGCGGCTGTACGAAGCCGCCGCCGAGGGCAACGACGTGGTGGTCGGCTCGCGCTATGTGCAGGGCGTAAACGTCGTCAACTGGCCGATGTCGCGTCTGCTGATGTCCTACTTCGCTTCGATGTACGTGCGCATCGTGACGCGCATGCCCCTGCGCGACGCGACGGCGGGATTCGTCTGCTACTCGCGCCATGCGCTGGAGACGCTCGACCTCGACGCCGTAAGGATGAAGGGATACGGCTTTCAGATCGAGATGAAATACTCGGCATGGCGGCTGGGACTCAAACTCAAGGAGGTGTCGATCATCTTCGTCGAACGCCGCGAGGGCACCTCGAAAATGAGCGGCGGCATCTTCCGCGAAGCATTCTTCGGCGTACTGGGACTTCCGTTTCGTTCGATCAGGAGCACGAAAAACCAGTGACGGCCATCCGGCAGGAATACGGACGCCAGCCTCCCGGAAGGCTGGCATTTATGCATACGTACTTTACAGCGGAATCCGAGCACCCCGGAAATCAGAACGTAAAGAAATAGTTCATGAAGAAATTCCAGAAGGTGACCACCCCGATGGCAAATAATTTAGCCAGGTAGAAATTCAGTTTCCAGCGTTCGTGCAGCAGATAGATCGTGAGGTTGTTGATCACGAGCCCGACGGCTGCGATACCGAGGAAACGGAGGTATTGCCCGGCAATGTCGGGGTTTTCATTATGGAACGTCCAGATGCGGTTCAGGACATAGTTCGAGGTCGACGCACAGAGGAACCCCAGCGAATTGGCCAGGTACTTGTTCAGGCGCAGCCACTCCTTGCAAAGGTAAGTGATCCCGAAATCAATGAAGACCCCCGAACCTCCGACGACACAGAATTTGATGAACTGCTGGATCATGGTGCGACGACTTCCGTGCGGAGAGGTTTCCCGTTAAACCAATTCGTATACCCATCGCGGCGCAGGGCGAAACCGGCATCGAAACCGGCGCCGGAGAGTTGCTCCGGGACGACGA
>ERZ834798.3140-NODE-3140-length-10940-cov-3.914837_pt1 | contig 10940 bp, 5 predicted proteins | sample MGYA00519689_ERZ834798 | MGnify/ENA primary metagenome ERZ834798 (study PRJEB31850, sample SAMEA3708761) | human gut metagenome | biome: human gut; feature: human-associated habitat; material: faeces | place: China | collected 2014 ...
TGTCTCTGTTGATTGCATCTTTATCTTTGATCGTGATTCTTGCAGAACCGTTGAAACCAATGATTGCGTTGTCAGGATTTTTATCTGTTAATTCAATGGAGAATGCACGATCTCCTGTCAGATTGGTATTACGTCTTGTAATCGCTGCATTCTGAACAGTTACTTCTGATTCTCCATCCTTCAGCGTTACTGTTGGTGCATTTTCTGTATCAAAGTCATCCTGAATTGCACTACCCGGGTTTGGCTGGATCTTAGCTGTGATGGTTCCTTTTGTTCCACCGACACGTTTTACTTTAACTGTCAGCGTATCTTCTTCATTCATTGTATACTCGGAATTCTCAAGTTCGATCATTCCGACGCCACCATTGTTGATTACGTAAGCCGCTTCTACACCGATTGCTTTTGACTTTACCACAAGTTTTAATGTATGAGTACCAGCCTCTAAGTCATCTGATTCGAAGATCACTGTTCCGGTTGTTCTGGCATCTGCATGAGTATTGATTGTTTTTACAAACTTATCATCAATATATACATCTGCTTCACCATGACCCGGATCTTTTGTTCCCATCAGATATACTTTTGTTCCCTGGAACGTATAGGTGAGAGTGGCATCTTTTGTATCAGACCATGTATTCTGTCCATTGATGTACTGACTTCCTGTCTCTGGATTCCATTTTTTGTTGAATTTAAAATCAGTTGTATTATTAACACTTGTTGTATCCATTCCTTCCGGCGCTGCTCCTGCCAGCTGGAATCCTTCACTTGCTTTGTATACACCAACTTCACTCAACATCGGTACTTTTCCGTTTGATGTTCCTACTGTAATCTTCACCTGAGTTGCTGATACCGGAGCTGTTCTAACCAGTCTCTTTGCACCAACAGTTTTTCCGTTTTTCAGTGTCTGCCACTGTGCATCATCAGACGCTTTGTATTCAACTTTATAACTATTGATACGCTGTCCCTTTTGGATTGCTTCTTCAATAGAAACCACATCAAACTTCTTAGCTTTGTCCCATTTGATCGTCAGACTTCCTTCTTTTGTTCCATCGTCTGTTGTCCAGTATGTTTCATCTTTAGCATCTACTACATTTCCCGGTTTAAACGCTGTATCATTTCCACGAACATTAGATGCCTCAATTGTGGTTCCTTCTTCTTTTGCCAGATTGGTTCTGAAAGTATCTTCCACATTCTGTCCAAATTCCTCTATTCTTTTCAGAATCGGCTGATCCACTGTACCTTGGTTATTCGGCGGTACATTCAGAAGCATGGTTGCATTATGTCCTACAGAATCAAAGTACATGTTAGCAAGCTGTGTAATTGTCTTCGGAGTCTTCTTTTGAGTTCCCCAGAACCATCCGGATGTAATACGTCCGTCACACTCCGGAACTGTCCATTTATTACCATTTTCATATCCTTTGGAATAAGGTGTACTTCCATTGCTGTCAATAGTATTCTTGTCATAATTGACATTTGACTTTGCCCAGGTATCCTCAAAAGCTACACCGTCTTCATTTCCAATCCAGCGAACGGTTGTATATGCCTGAGCTCCGAATAACATACAGTCTGCTGAATTACCTGCTACTTCTTTTCCTTGATACTTTTGGATTGTAGCAAACCACTTCTTAAAGTCGTACTCCTGTGCATTGGCACCGCTTCCTTTGGCTCCATCCATCCATACTTCAACAAAACGTCCCTTGTTTCCATACTTTTTATTTCCGAGGATTTCTTCTAACTGATTGTTATAATACACATTATAATCCAATACATCTTTCTCTGGTGTTGTTGGATTTCCGTTCGCATCTTTATATCCGTAAGATGGCTCATGAATATCCCATGGAGACAGATAAAGTCCCATGTCCATATCATAGGTGGAACAAGCAGCTGAGATTTCTGCAAGAATATCTCCTTCATATCCTGCTTCCTCTGTATCATAGTCTGTCCATTTACTCGGCCAGATACAGAAACCATCATGATGTTTCGCTGTTATAATGAGTTTCTTGAATCCTGCTTCCTTTAATGTTCTCACCATGGTATCTGCATCAAATTTCTGATCCAACTTAAAGATTTCACTCGGCTTTTTATTTCCGTAATGCTCTCCCCACTCAATTTCATTGAACGTATTCGGACCAAAGTGGCAGAATGCTGCCAGTTCATCTTTCTGATATTTATACTGATTCGCATCTGGTACAACTTTATCTGATTCTGGTTCTGCTGTACCTGTCTTTGTACACTCAGAATCTGTCACTCCGCTTTCAGCAGCTGATACAGTGACAACTGCCGGTCCAATTGAACTAAATACAGTTGTCACTCCAAGAACAAGGCCCATAAACATTGATACGGTCTTTTTCTTCATTTTGTTCCTCTCCTTAATCCTCTTTTTTACGTTTTGCTACACCCAGTCCTGCAGCTGCAGATGCTGCTAATGCAAACAACCATGTTACTACATTTGTTGTATCTCCAGTCTTAGCTGCATGTGATGTAGTACTTCCAGTACTTGTAGTACCCTTGTTACCTGATCCGGTATTTGTAGATCCTGTATTGGATGATCCGTTATTGTTTGATCCGCCATTAGATGAACCATTGTTGGATGCTCCGCTGTTGCCATCATCCTTCTTATTGTCACCCTTATTGCTGTCGTCGCCCTTATTGTTGTCGTCTTTCTTGTCTTCTTTTACTTTCAGGGCTTCTTTTGCTTCTTTTACAGCTTTCACTGCTGCGTCGATCTCAGCCTGTGTTGCTTCTGGATTATCCAGTACTGCATTCGCTTTATCAATTGCTGACTGAAGTGCTGCAAGAGACTCTTCTGTATACTGCTCTTTATCTCCTACAACCTTTGTTGCATCTTCTACTGCAGCTTTCAGTTCATCTTTCTTAACAGGTGCTTCCGGCTTCGGTGTCTCTTTCTTAACAAGAGCCTTCTGTGCTTCCTGGACTGCTTTCTCTGCTGCGTCTACTTCTTCCTTAGTAGAATCTTCCTTATCATAAACTTTCTGTGCAGCTTCTACAGCTTCTTCAAGTTCTTTTACAGATTCTGGAGTATAAGCATCTTTCTCTGCAAGTTTTTCTTTTGCTGTATTAATTGTTGCAAGCAGGTTTTCTTTTGCTACTGTAAGTCCATCTTTTGCAAATGTTACAGCAATTGTGTGGTCTTCTGTTATATCTTTGAAAGTATACTCTTTTACAATATCTTTTACGTCTGTCTCATCCACTGTAATACTTTCAATATGATATCCCTTGTCAGGAGTGATTGTGAACACTTTGGATGTTCCCTTATAAGCTTTTGTTTCGTAACTTGTTTCGTCTTTTGCTTTCTCTTTGATCTCGTCTTTCAGTTCAATCTTTCCGCCTTCACCTGCTGTTGCTGTGATTGTAAACTGTGTCTGGATGTCAGCAAGTTTTGCTTGGATCTCATCTTTCTTCGCATCTACAGCTTCCTGAGTAGATGTTGCTGTTAACTGCTTTCCTGCTTCTACAAGTTCCTTAAGTTCTACAAGAGCTGCTTCAGAATATTTATCTTTGTCTTCTGCTGTAAGAACTTTTTCTGCCTCAGTAATCGTTGTTGTAAGTTCTGTAAGGTCTGCTTCCTTCAGTGTTGTAAATGTCGCTGCTTCTGATTTTTCAGACTCATTTCCTGCAGCATCCACTGCTGTTACTGTTACGTTGTACTCAGTATTTGCTGTAAGGGCTGCCAGATCATACTCTGTTCCTGTGATAAGTTCATCATTTACTTTCTCATCGTTCAGGTATACATTGTATCCGGCTACTTCTACGTTATCTTTAGATGCTGTCCAAGTGAGCTTTGCTCCTGTATGAGCAATCTCAGATGCTTTCACATCTGCCGGAACTGTTGGGGCTTCTTTATCTGCAGCAGCTTTATCTACGTAAGTAATAATCGGTGTAATATGAGCAGATGGTTTGCTTGGGTTTCCGTTACATTTTGCTACTACACGGATGATGTCACCCCGAGTCACTTCGATTTCTTCTGCCTTTTCCCAGTTTCCTTCTTTCTTTTTACTGGTTTCAAGTGTCAAGTTCTTCTTCTCTGTTCCATTTACATAGAGGCTTAAGGTAACTGTTCCGCCTTCGTTCGGAGACTGACGAAGATATGGCTCTCCATCTCTAACTTTGAATGATACTGTTCCGCTCTTAGGTACTCTGTATGCCATTGCTGTTGAGATATTTGTGCTTGGCGGTGCAGAAAGTAAACCGTGTTTGTCTGGACTGCTTGCTGTAGTTACATGCTGATCATCATCAATACCAGGTCCATAATATGTATGAGTAGCCCAGTTTGGCCAGCCATCTTTATCAACAGATGTCATATTCGCCCAGTCACCGGATCCGTCCTTCATCTGTCCGAACCAGACATTTCCCTGCTGTCCGTTTATAAAATCCTTCGTCCAGTTGTATTCATTTTTCTGCTTGATCGCATAGTCATTCGTAGTTCCATCTTCCGCTGTGATACGAAGTGTCATTCCGTCTGCTACTGCATCCTTATCTGCCAGTTCTTTTTCAGCATTTACTACAGAAACAGTTGCTGTATCAGCTACCGTAAGATTCGCCTTCAATTCCTTCACTGTTGTTGGATTTTTCTCTGTATAAGGAACTTGTACCTCTGTTCCTCTCACTTCATAGTAAGAAGCTTTCAGTTCTTTATCAGAACTTGCAACGACTGTATACGTTACATCTGTTTTTCCTTCATATGAAAGAACAATTGTTGCTCCTCCCTTTACAACATCTGTTCCTTCAAGTACTTTCTCACCGTCTTTAACAGTAACTTTGACGCCTGTATCTACGATGATATTTTTAAGAAATGCATCTACTGTCGTATTCTTCGGAAGCTCACTTACGTTTGTTCCATCAACTTTATATACGTTAGATCTCAGGATAAGAGTGTCTGCTACTACATCACTCTCTGCTGCTCCGATCTCCGGTACTGCTGTGATCGCATGTCCGAAGAAGTCGTGATCGATCGTATAACCATTTCTGTCAACCACTACTTTACCCTTATTGATTGCAGGAGAGTTTTCTGCAAGTTTGTATCCATCAAATACTGTTTTTTCAGTTGGATTTTCGTGTTTTCTTGCTGCTTTGTCTACTGCTACAGAATCCGGACCAGAACCTGGATTCACAAGTACTTCTGTCCCTGCATTCACTTTTACAGCATTTGCATCATTCGGATAGGTGCTTACGTTGTAAAATAAGTTATTGCTGAAGGTCTTATTTCCGCTAGGATTCCAGTTGTTTACTGTAGCCTGTGTATTACCTGCGAAGTAGAAAATATTATTTTCCATATCTACAGGACCGCCATTGCCATGACTTCTGTGCCAGATGGTATTAAGACCTTCTTTGATATAGAACGTATTGTTGTAAACCTGACAATTTCCGGAGTTACCTGCCGGGTCCAGAGGTCCCATATCTTCATACTGACTGATATTATAACGGAATGTATTATTGATGGACTCTGGACCACAGAACATGATGGTACTTGCTGTATTACCATGGCTGTAGTTGTACTGGTAGTTTGTTCCGTCGCCATAGTCAGCATCCCATGGCTGTCCATCGCCATTTCCTTTTGATGCATTCAATGTTGTAAAACATTCATTATACTGGAAAATCGCATTTTTACACTTCCATGGCCAGATACCGGCTGCCACTCGTCCTGCACCAACGCCCTGTGTACCGTTTGGATTACCATTTGCATCAAGACTTGGCTGATTCTTTGAGTAGTCTTTTGTATTAATCTGTTCAGCTGCATTCTCGGATACATTGTACTGAATCAACGGTCTGTCCAGATACATGGTTGTGATGGCATCTCCCCCCACATGGTTCAGGTAGTTGTTCTCGATCACAACATTGGAGGAACCATATTTTGCCATTGTTGCATCTGACAGTGCACCAGTTGTGAATTGCCTCCACTGATAGGTATATCCGACTGCAATTCCCCAACGGTTTACAGTATCCAGAGAACAGTTTCTAATCTGAATATCATTGTATCTTGCGATTCCGGTTTCGCCTTCATTCGTTGGTTTTGCAACGATGAAGTAAATACCACCGTTTGTCATATGCTTGTTATAAACGTTTCCTGTTACATCATGGATATAAAGATCATTTAATACGATATGATCTACAGTTCCATTATCTTTTGCAACTCCGGCAACACCGGTTCTGTCCATTGCATCTGCATCATTATACTTTTTATCTTTTTCAGTATCTGTGGAACTCTCTCTGTCATTTGTCAGCTCCAGACCTTCGATCTCAAGGTATTCAGCATCTTCAATTAAAATACTGGAAGAAACAGTACCTTTCCATTTATGGTTCTGGTTATCCAGCGGATTACCATAATTCAGCTCCCACTGTCCATGACCATTTGTATTGATCTGTGGTCTTTTTCCCTCTCCATAGGTAGATACTTTTACCGGTGCTTCTGCAGTACCGCTGTCCTCTTTTGTGAACTTAAGAGCCTGATCCTCAAATACAGATCCCTTTTTCAGAAGAACAGTGTCTCCCGGCTCAAGGTTAAGGCCATTCACCTTATCAAGTGTTTTGAATGCCTTGCTTTCAGAAGTTCCATCATTACTGTCGTTTCCACCTTTTGAATCAACGTAATAGGTTGTTCCTGTCGCAGCAGACTCCTTTGCATTAACCGGAACTGTCGGCATCATTGATGCAACTGTTGTTCCAGCAAGCGCAAGAGCCAGCGTACGACTCATCCATTTTTTCTTCATAGCTTTTCTCCCTCCATTATTGTATATTCTTCAAGGTTATTCGGTTTACATTCTCCATGTTACCTGCCACCTGAGAACCTGTTTCACGCTGCGTGATCATATCATCATACTTCTGCTCACGCAGTTCTCTTTCGACCGCGATCCTTGCCATCTCAAGGTCTGCATTTTCATCGCTGTCTCCAAAGATCCACTCTCGACTTTGATAGTGTTCCTGTATTTCATCTTCTGTCAGTTTCATACCTTCACGATTGGTATCGTTACAGTACTTTTCTTTTAACGTGCTGATTTCATAATCCAGATAAAGCTGAAACGTATATTCTTTAAGCCCGTAGATTACTTCGCCTTTTTCTACTTTCTTACTTCGCTCTGCATTTTCATCTTTCCAGCGTTTTTCCAGTGCTTCATAACTACTGTCTGTGATACCTCCCTGTTCTTTTGCAAGATCGTAAACAGCATGAATGTGTTTCAACTCTTCTACTGTATTATCCGCCAGAATTTCATACCCGTGTTTTCCATCATACTGTTTTTTCCAGAAGTCATCTTCATATATAGCGCCATACTCCTGCTGAATCTGTATCTTTGTATCATATTCAACTGCCTTCATACAGTTCAGATACTCTTCTTTACTAATTACGTGTTCCGCAACAGTAAGATCGAATTGATTTGCCTTTTTATATTGAATGATTCCGGCAACAGTTCCTGTAACAGCAATCGCCAATAGAATGATTCCAAGCTTTAGGAATTGCTTCTTTCGATTCTTCATAAATCCTGCGCCCTTCCTATTTGAATTTTTGTTTTATCTTCACATAGATTCTTTTTATCCACATTAACTTCATTATAGCAATCTGGTTTTTTTTCGGCTCGTTTTTTTTAGTTGATTTTCATGCCATTTTTGTCTAATTCGGAACTAAACAGAAATTTCTTTTTTATTTATTTCCATTAAAAAAGACCATGAAAAAATGATTTTTTCATAGCCTTTTTAGCATTGAATTTTTAGTTTTCCAAATCAACAATCTGATTCTTCTCTAATGTATAATTACCGCCATCCATATTTTTACGAACGAATGGAACGCCTTTTCTTACATAGAAAGTATTATCTTTGATCAGTGCATCCGGGTTCTCTGCCGGACTGATCGTTCCTCCAAGGTCATCAAAGCTGACATTGTTACGGAACGTATTATGAATTGATTCCTGCAAACAGAACATCACACATCCGCCTTCGTTCTGTCTGCTGTAATTATACTCATAAATTGTTCCGTCACCGGAATCTGCATCATATGCCATACCGTCTTGATTCAGTCTTGTATCAGCGCCTTCATTATATCGGAACAACGCATCCTTACACTTCCAAGGCCAGATAGCTGCTGCCACCTTTCCCAGTCGATTACCCGGCTCGCTATAGATCCGATCATTGATCTCACAGGCGATGGAATCTGTCATATTGTGTTCTATGAGTGGACGAAGTGCATACATCGATGTAATGCCGTCACCACCTGCTGCCTTTACATAATTATCGCGGATCAGCATATTTTCGTGACCATATTTCAGGAAGATTTCCTCATCAAGCTCTGCTCCCTGGAACTTGTCATGTGCATAAGTATAACCAACAGCGATTCCCCAGCGGCTCACCTGATACACAAAGCACCCCTCAACTGTGATATCTTTATAGCGTGCCACTCCGGTCAGTTCTTCGTTCTCCGGACGAAGTGCTGTCATATAGATACCACCGTTATTCATGTGCTTATCATATACATTACCATTCACATCATGGATCAGCAGATTACGCAATGTAATACCGTGTCGTACACCTTTGTCTTTAGCTACAACAGCAACACCTGTGCGGTTCATCTTATCTCCAAGAGAATAGTACTCGCCGATAATTTTGTCTGCTTCGTTTGTGATCTCCAGATCTTCTACGATGATATATTCTGCATCATACAGCAGAACTGCGGAAGATACATACCCGCGATATACATGAGTTGGTGAATCTAATGGGGCTCCATAATTCTGATACCAGATTCCCTGCCCGCAAGCCTCAATACGCGGTGCATCGCCTTCTCCATAAGCTCCGATCACGACCGGTGCATCTTCTCTTCCGCTATCTGTTACCTGAAGATACTGTCCATGAAATACACATCCACGTTCAAGCAGTACCTGATCTCCCGGCTGCAGACTTCTATGATTGATTGCAAAAAGACTTGCGAATGCACTTTCGCTTGTCAGTCCATCGTTCGAATCATTCCCCGTCTTCGAACTCACGTAATACGTCTTCGATAAGCTTGTCATATGCATCCTCCCGTAATCTTTTTTCAATAATCTGTTCTACCTCTTCATAAGTAAAGAGATCTCCGAAATATCGACCGAATAAATCCATATTTTTTTCGTAAAATTCTTTCTTCTCCTGCTCTGTGACATCCGGACACAGACCTGTGCTTCGAACCGCCTCACTTGGCTGGACAAAATCCAGTTTCAGTCTTGTCAGCTCATACTGCAAATACGCCGGTGCTGAAAAATAACGTGGTCCATAGAACAGCTTCTCCTCCTGCTCCATCATCTTCAGCTTTTCATTATGATTCTGTCTTCTTGCTTCAAGTCCCTCCATAGAAGGATCCTCAAGCAATCCCATTTTATGTGCTAAAAGGAAGGCACCTTGCGCCTTCCTTAAACATTCCTGTTTTATACAATACTTTTGCTGCATTATTTTACCGCTCCTGTAATTCCGTTTGCAAAGCTCTTCTGTAAGCACAGGAAGATGATTGCAGTCGGAAGTGTACAAATCAATACACCAAGCATCAGCATACCATAGTCAACACTATAACCACTCTTCAGGTTCGCTACAAGCATCGGCATAGTGATTGCTTTGCTGTCCTGTAAAATGATCGTTGGCCATAAGTAGTTATTCCATGCACTCATGAATGTTACAGTCATAGCTGCTCCATAAGTAGATTTCATAACCGGGATAAACATCTTAAAGAAGATCTGAAATTCGTTTAATCCCTCAAGTCTTGCTGCTTCGATAATATCATGCGGGAAAGAACGGGCTGCCTGTCTGAACAGCATGATCATAAACGGAGTGGAAATTGTCGGAAGCGCAAGTGCGATCCATGTATTAACCAGTCCCCATGAAGTAAACATCTTAAACAGCGGAATCATAATGGCTACGAAAGGAAGCATCATTGCAAGAAGAAGAATACTCATTAAAGTATCTTTTCCTTTGTCATGATAAATCTCGAATCCATATCCGGCGATTGAACACACAAGCAGTGCTACAACTGTAATGATGATCGCATTTCGGAATGAGTTATACATTGCAAGCCCAAGATTCTGCATACCTACCAGTGTCTTAAAGTTCTCTATCAAGTGAGTACCCGGATAGAGTTTACCTCTTACAACATCGATGCTTGAGTTTGTTGCTCCGCAAAGCATGTAATACAGTGGAAATGCAGACAGAAAGCTTGCAATAATCAACACTGCATAAGAAACTATTGATTTCAATTTAGTCACGTTTGTCACCTACTTTCATCTGAATTGCAGACAGAATTGCTACCATTATAAGAATACATACAGACAATGCTGCTGCATAATTAAATTTCGGTGTCTCTACAAAGGAAATATTATAAACATAATGTGCCAGTGTCATAGTCGATTTTCCTGGACCTCCGCCCGTCAGGTTCACTGACTCATCAAACAACTGCAATGTTCCTGATGTGGACATAATTGCAGTTAACAAAATGGTCGGCTTTAACAGTGGAATGGTGATACGTGTAAACTGCTTGAATGGACTTGCGCCATCAATGTAGCTTGCCTCATAGACTGAATAATCAATATTCTGCAATCCAGCAAGATAAAATACCATATTGTAGCCAGTCCATCGCCAAATCAATGCAATTACAATTACAAAGCGTGCTGCCCATGCATCCTGGAACCAATTTACTGGTGTCAGACCAATCGCTGCTATAACATTGTTAACAAGACCATCCTGCGCAAACAAGGATTTGAAAATCATAGAATATGATACAAGTGATGTCGCACATGGAAGGAATATCAATGTACGGAAAATACTTTTTCCTTTAATCTTGGGATTATTCAGAATCTGTGCCAGACAAAGTGCCAAAATTAACATAATCGGCACTTGGATCAAAAAGTAAAATACAGTATTAAACAAGCATTGTTGGAATGTTTTATCCTTCAAGATTCTCTTGTAATTTGCTAATC
>ERZ834798.3143-NODE-3143-length-10930-cov-4.448000_pt1 | contig 10930 bp, 7 predicted proteins | sample MGYA00519689_ERZ834798 | MGnify/ENA primary metagenome ERZ834798 (study PRJEB31850, sample SAMEA3708761) | human gut metagenome | biome: human gut; feature: human-associated habitat; material: faeces | place: China | collected 2014 ...
GGGGTCCTCGCCCCAGATCACATCATCGCCGTAGATCACCACAAAGGGGTCATCCCCGGTAAAGGGCTTTGCCATGCTCACGGCATGGCCCAGACCCAGCGTCTGCTTCTGGCGTACAAAATAGATGTTGGCCAAATTGGAGATGCCAAGGCATTCCTTCAGCATCTTTTCCTTGCCGGGGGCGGCCAGCTTCTCTTCCAGCTCCGGGCTGCGGTCAAAATGGTCCTCGATCACGCTCTGGTTGCGGCCCAGAATGATCAGAATGTCGGTGATGCCGGAACGCACGGCCTCTTCCACCAGATACTGGATGGCGGGCTTGTCCACGATGGGCAGCATGCCCTTGGGCATGGCTTTGGTGGCCGGCAGCACACGGGTGCCAAGACCGGCAGCGGGGATCACAGCTTTGGTTACCTTTTTCATGATAAAAACTCCTTTATAAATCGCATCAGGAGAGAGCGTTCAGCAGAACATCCAGATTGGGGCCCAGCAGCATGCTGCAGCAGGCACCGAACACCATCAGCAGCAGGAGCGACCCCAGCACAGCACCCCAGCTCACACCGCCCTGTGCCGAAAGCACCACGCTGCGCTGGGCGTCGTCCGGGAACTCCGCGCGGATGCGCCGGATGTGCTTCGCCGCGCTCTTGCGGTAGAACCACTTGGCAAACATGCCGCGCACCAGCATGAGCGCAAAGCTGGCCAACGACACCACGCGGCCCAGCACCACATAGGTGGAATCGCTCAGGCCCAAAGACAGCGAGCTGCCGGTGATCTGCATCATCTGCAGCAGCGTGGGCACGAACAGCAGCAATTCTGCGGCCAGAAAGGCAAACGCGGGCTTCCAGGCCTTGCGGTAAAAGAAGTAGAACGGCCCGAACAGCAGCGCCGAAAAGCTCAGCGAAATTTTGGTGTGCTGCAGCTGCATCCGGCTGTAATCGTTCAGGTAGGCCGGGGCGGCCGTGCCGATGTAGGTCATCCAGTCGCTGCTGGGGATGCCGTCGATCAGCTCATCCTTCCCGAAAGCGGCCTGCAGGTTGCGGTGCAGCGGGTCCATGGTCTGCTGCTCGTACTGGCGGTAAAAGCGCTCGTAGTCAAAGCCGCCGTGCTGCTCGTCCTGTGCGGCTTTGCGGTCATTGAGCTGCTCATCCGCTTCCGTCTCCGGGGGCAGGGCAGCGCCGCAGCAGCGGCAGATCTCTTCGCTGCGCAGCGTGCGCTCCCCGCAGCTGGGGCAGGTGCGCAGTTCGGCATCCTGATACGGGAAATGCCACTCGTACCCGGCCGCATGGGCGGGGCTGTGGATGCAGCGGCCCAGCTTTTCGTAGCAGGTACGGTGATAGGGGGCACCGCAGTCCGGACAGACCACGATGTCATCTTTCAGGGTCAGCGGCTCACCGCAGCCCTCGCAGGGACAGCCATAATATTTCGGCATGTTTTCCTCCAGTGATAAGGTTCATACTGGTATTATACTCTCCCACCCAGCAAAAGAAAAGGTGAAATTCTTCAAAATTCCAGCAGATCAACCGTTTTTCCTCTTTACTTTACCACAGATTCTCGGTATACTAATGAAGTATCTGTGTATAAACTGTGTCTTTTGGGTCACCCCGAAAGACCGCTTCCCTAAATGTGGATCCAACCCGGAACGAGAGGAACAAGAGAATGATCACCATTGACGAACTGAAAGTGCAGCTTGCCGATTATGCCAAGGCGGTCAAGGACCTGGAAGAGGCTCTGGCCATCGAGGCTTCCCGCAAGCGTGTGCAGGAGCTGGAGCACACCATGTCCCGCCCCGGCTTTTATGATGACGCCGACCTGAGCAAAAAGGTGTTTGACGAGGTGGGCGACCTGAAGGGCAAGCTGAGCCGCTTTGAAAAGCTGCAGGGCCTGTACGATGACGCCGAGACCATGATCGAGATGCTGGACGAGGAGTACGACCCTGCCATGATCCCCGAAGCCGAAGAGGCTGTGAACGCCGTAGGCAAGGCTGTGGATGAGCTGCAGCTCATGACCATGCTGAACGGCGAGTACGACCACAGCAATGCCATCCTCACCTTCCACGCCGGTACCGGCGGCACCGAAGCACAGGACTGGGCCGAGATGCTGTACCGCATGTACAACAAGTGGGCCGTGGCCCACGGCATGACCGTAGAGGTGCTGGACTATCAGGACGGCGACGAAGCCGGCCTGAAGAGCGCTTCCATGATGGTCAAGGGCGCCAACGCCTACGGCCTGCTCAAGAGTGAGAACGGCGTGCACCGTTTGGTGCGCGTGTCGCCCTTTGACGCCAATGCCCGCCGCCAGACCAGCTTTGCTTCGCTGGAAGTGATGCCCGAGCTGGACAACACCATCCAGGTGGACATCCGCCCCGAGGACATCGAAATGCAGGTGTACCGTTCCTCCGGTGCCGGCGGCCAGCACATCAACAAGACTTCTTCCGCAGTGCGTCTGATCCACAAGCCCACCGGCATCGTGGTCAACTGCCAGACCCAGCGCAGCCAGTTCCAGAACCGTGACTACGCCATGGAAATGCTGAAGGCAAAGCTGTATCAGATCGCAAAGCAGCAGCACATGGACAAGATCGACGACATCAAGGGCGTGCAGAATGAGATCGCCTGGGGCCACCAGATCCGCAGCTATGTGTTCATGCCCTACACCATGGTCAAGGATCACCGCACCAACTACGAGACCGGCAATGTCGATGCCGTGATGGATGGTGATCTGGACGGCTTTATCTTTGCTTACCTCAAGGCCGCCAGCCGCGGGGAACTGCAGGATACCTAAAATTTGTCATAAAATGTCAGAGGGACCTCGCCGTTGGGCGGGGTCCCTCTTTTGATTACAGTTGCAGATATTTTCCGGTGATGCTGGCGGGATCGGCGGCCACCTGCTCCGGTGTGCCGCAGGCCACGATGCGTCCGCCGCTTTCGCCGCCGCCGGGGCCAAGGTCCACGAGATAGTCGGCGTTGCGGATCACATCCAGATCGTGCTCAATGACCACCACAGTGGCCCCGCTGTCAATGAGACGCTGGAATACGCCCAGCAGAGTGCGCACATCCAGCGGGTGCAGGCCGATGGTGGGCTCGTCGAATACAAACACGGTGTCGGCCTGCCCTTTGCCCATCTCGCTGGCGAGCTTGAGCCGCTGGGCCTCCCCGCCCGAAAGGCTGGGCGTGGCCTCGCCCAGAGTCAGGTAGCCCAGCCCCAGGTTGGAAAGGGTCTGCAGCCGGCTGGCCACCAGCTTGAGGTCGGCACAGGCGGCAAGGGCCTCGTCCACGCTCATCTCCATCAGGCGGGGCAGACTCTCGGCCTGGGTGCCGTCCTTCCGGATACGGTAAAGGGCGGCGGCATCCTTCTGGTAGCGGGAGCCGCCGCAGTCCGGGCAGGTGATCTCCACATCCGGCAGGAACTGGATGTCCAGGCTGATGGTGCCGGTGCCGTCGCAGCCGGGGCAGCGCAGGCGGCCCGTGTTGTAGGAAAAATCGCCCGCCTTGTAGCCCTTCTCCCTGGCAAGCGGGGAGCGGGCGTAGATCTTGCGCAGCTCATCGTGGACATTGGCATAGGTGGCCACCGTGGACCGCACATTGATGCCGATGGGCGTTGCGTCAATGAGCTTGACCTGCGCAATGCCCGGTGCAGTGATGCTTTCCACATGGGCGGGCAGAGCTTCGCCCTTGGCGGCGGCTTCCAGCGCGGGGATCAGGCTTTCCAGCACCAGCGTGGTCTTGCCGGAACCGGACACGCCGGTCACCGCAATGAGCCGCCCCTTGGGCAGCCGGACTTCCAGCGGCTTGACGGTGTGGATGGCCCGGGTGCGCAGGGTGATGGTGCCCAGCGCAAAGAGCTCCGCTTCCGGGGTGCGGGTGCGGGCTGAGAGGGTGTGCAGGTCGGCAAGGAAGGGCCCGATGCGGGAGGCCGGGCTTTGGGCCACCTGCTCCACAGTGCCCTGCGTCAGGATGGTGCCGCCGTTTTCACCGGCACCGGGGCCCATCTCAATGAGCCAGTCGGCATCCCGCAGGATCTCGGTATCGTGATCCACCAGCACGATGGAGTTGCCGTCCGCGATCAGGTCGTGCATCACGCCCCGCAGGCCCTCGATGTTGGAGGGGTGCAGGCCGATGGAGGGCTCGTCCAGCACATAGAGCACGCCGGTGGTGCGGTTGCGCACCGAGCGGGCCAGCTGCACCCGCTGGCGCTCCCCTGTGGAAAGGGTGGCGGCCTCCCGGTCAAGGGAGAGGTAGCCCAGCCCCAGATCCAGCAGGCGGGCAGCAGTGGCCTGAAAGGACTCGCAGATGCTCTCAGCCATGGGGCGCATCTCCACGGGCAGGGAGGCGGGCACCCCCTCCACCCACTGCACCAGCGTGTCCAGCGTCATGCGGCAGGCATCGGCCAGCCCGATGCCCCGCAGCCGGGGAGCCCGGGCTGCGGCGTTCAGGCGGGAGCCGCCGCAGGCGGGGCAGGGGCCCTGCTTCAGAAATCGCTCCACCCGCTTCATGCCCTTTTCGTCCGTTACCTTGGCAAGAGCGTTCTCTACGGTATAAACGGCGTTGAAGTAGGTGAAATCCATTTCGCCGGCCGCGCCGGTCTTGCTGTTCTGGTAGAGCAGGTGCACCTTTTTGGCGGGGCCGTGGAACACTATGTCGCGCTCTTCCGGGGTCAGCTCCCGGAAGGGGACGTTGGTGCGCACGCCCATCTTTTCGGCGATCTCCTTCATCAGTGACCACATCAGGGTCTGCCAGGGCAGCACCGCGCCCTCGTTGATGGAAAGGCTCTCGTCCGGCACCAGAGTGGATTCGTCCACCACCCGCACGATGCCGGTGCCCTCGCAGCTGGGGCAGGCCCCGGTGCTGTTAAAGGCGAACTGCTCCGCGCCCAGCACCGGCACCTGCGCGCCGCACCGGGGGCAGTAGAGCGGGATCTCGGCCGCAATGTTCAGGCTGGGCGGCACCATGCAGCCGCAGCTGGGGCAGGGGTAGTGGGACAGCCGGGAGAACATCAGGCGCAGGCTGTTCAAAAGCTCGGTCATGGTGCCAAAGGTGGAGCGCATCCCGGGCACGCCGGGCCGCTGGTGGAGGGCCAGTGCGGCGGGAACATAGCGGATCTCGTCCACCTGCGCCTTTTCGGCCTGGGTCATCCGGCGGCGGGTATAGGTGGAAAGGGCCTCCAGATAACGGCGGGAGCCCTCGGCGTAGAGGACACCCAGCGCCAGCGAGGACTTGCCGGAACCGGACACGCCCGCAATGCCGACGATCTTGTGGAGCGGCACATCTACGTCGATGTTCTTCAGGTTGTGCACCCGTGCGCCCCGCACCCGGATGGCGGCGGGGAGAGCGGAACTGGATTCGTGGATCATCGTGTCTCCTTTCTCTGAATGGGGTCACAAAAGGCTCCCCCACAGGGGAGCCGGAAAGATCATAAACCGAGAGGATCAAACCGCTGGTGTTCGAGCTGGTCGATCACCGCCTGCGCTGCCGGTGCAATGGGGGCGGGCACTGCGGCGGGGCGGCTGAGGTAGTAGCCCTGCAGCAGGTCCACGCCCAGACCGATGACGGTGCGCAGCTGGGCCTCGGTCTCAATGCCCTCGGCGATGAGCTGCATACTGCGGGCGTGCGCGTAAGCCACAATGTTGGAGACGATCTGCTGCTTATCACGGTCGGTGTCGATCCCGCGCACAATGGAAATGTCAATCTTGATATACCGGGGCGAGAGCTCCAGCAGGTTCAATTCGTTGCTGTAGCCGCTGCCGTAGTCATCCAGCGCAAAGGAGCCGGAGAAGCCCGGAACGTTCCGCTTCCGCTCTAGACATGCGCGGTCCAGATCCTCCTGTTCGGTGATCTCCACCACCAGCCGCTTGAGCAGCTCGGGGTAGCGCTGAGCATATTCCTCCACATCCTCATTCGTCAGGCTGACATTGGCGATGGAGTTGATGAAGAGCAGGGCATCGCTTTGGAACAGGCCCTGTGCCTGCATGCGCTGGAAGATCGCGCTGGAATGGAACACAGTGATCCGTTCGATCTCATACAGGCGGCCCGTCTCATGGGCCAGCTGCATGACCTGAGCGGGGGAGTGCAGGGTAGGCAGATCCACCCGCATGAGGGCCTCGTAGGCTGCGATCCGGCCGCTGCGGGCAGAGTAGATGGGCTGGAAGTGGTAGGACACCAGCTCCTCCTGCAGCAGGAGCTCAAAGTCTTGCTGGGTCTGAGCAGCGTATGCCTCCTGATGGTAGCTGCCGATATCAAAATCACACATGCGGCCCTTGTGGGAATGCTTGACCTGATACATGGCAAAGTCGGCATATTTTTTCAGGGTAAGCAGGTCGTGGCCGTCCGTGGGGTACCAGGCGATGCCGCCCGAGATGCTGATGTGCAGCTGCTTGCCGTTGGGCAGGATGGACACGCTGCGCTGCAGGGCGGCACTCAGCAGCTCCAGCTGGGCGCGGAGCTGTGCCTGATCTTGATAGCCATAGAAGAAGATCAGGAATTCATCGCCCGAAAGGCGGGAGCAGATGGTGTTGGCGGGCGTGTTGGCCGCAAAGCACTGGCCGGTCTGGCGGATGTACTGGTCGCCCCAGTCATGGCCGTAGGTGTCGTTGATCTGCTTGAGGTTGTCCAGATCCATCATCAGCAGGGCGGCACTGCCCAGCTTTTCGGGCTGCTGGAACAGCGCGTCACAGGCGCGGTCAAAGGCACGGCGGCGGTACAGGCCGGTCAGGGTATCGTAATCGCGCTCGTGCTCAATGCGCTGCTGCTCCAGCACCGTGGTGGTCATATCCTCAGCCAGACCCACCTCGGAGGCGTTTTCGCCCAGGATATGGGTGACACGCAGGGTGATGTAGTGGGTGCTGCCGTCGGGCTGGGGGATGGCAAAGACCTTGTTGTTGGCCGGGGACAGGCGGTAGAACCACCGCTGCTCCAGTGTGCCCATCAGGGCACGGAAAGCTTTTGGCGTGAGCGGATCGGGCTGCTCCTGTGCAAGGCCCAGCATGGAGAAGAAGTTATCAGTCACATAAACGCTGTCATCGCGCAGCTCATAGCCGCCCAGCTCCGCACTGGCCAATTTCATAATGCGCAAAAAGCGGGTGGAGGAGTCCAGCACGTCTTTGCTCAGCTGGGTAAAGGCAGAGGAGAACTGATCCAGCTCCCTGATGCCGGTGGCGGACAGATGCGGGATGGCGGAGGAATCCGCTTCGGCAGCGGCTACCTCAGCCGAGAGCTTGGCAACGGGCCGGGCCAGCCGCCTGCTGATCAGCCAGCTGCAAACAAAGCCAACGGCCAGCGTGATCAGAATGATGAAGGAGAGCAGCTGCTGCAGCCGCTGGGCAAAAGCAAAGAGCTGCACCGCGGGAACAGAGCCCACGAGAAGCCAGTACTCGCCCGAGAAAGGAGCATTCCGGCTGTAGAGGTTCAAGGGGGAGACCGAGGCAATGTAGAGGGCATCGCTGAAGAGGTAGCGGCGGGTCTGGGCACTGTGGAGGCGCAGCGTAAGGCTTTCGTCCGCAGAACCCGGCTGCCCGTCGCAGTGGGAACGGAGCACCGGACGTAGCTGCAGTTCAGAGGCAGAGAGCTCCTCCGTACCGGTCACGGCAAGGAAATAGGTGCCGTTGTTTTGCAGCTCAGAGCAGGGCAGATTCTCCCACAGGTAGTCGGCCAGCAGCTCCACGCCGATCACGCCGTAAACGGTGCCGTCCGGCAGGATCAGGGGCTGGCTGTAGGCAATGGCCTCGTGGGTGTCCCCGGGCACCAGATAGGATCGTGAGGTCCAGTGGCCATAATCGGAGGCGGCAAGGCTGGCTCCGTCTTTATAGGCGGCCTGAAAAGGGGGATAAAGGAAGCCGCGGTTTCCCAGTGCCCGGTAGCGGATGGTGGGGGACCAGCTGTTATCCGTGGCAATGGAGAGGGACTGCACCAGCTGGGCCGGTGCCCGCACGAAGGTCAGGTCGGCGTTGCGCTGGGAGGGAGCGGCATCCGGGTCAAGATCCCGCAGGTAGATGGCGGGCATGAGGCTGTCCTGCTTCCGCTTATCCAGATCATGGGTGTTCAGGATAAGAAATACGCCGGTCACCGACTTGATGCGCAGGGTGCTGATGAGCTCCGGCGCGGCGGCTTCCAGCAGGGGATAGGCCGCGTCGCTGCTGCTGTCCAGCGTGCTCAGGCTGATCTCTCCCTCGTCCAGAAGCTGCTGGGTCAGGCCATTGATGGTATCGGAAAGGCTGGTCAGCTCCTGCGCATCATGGAGGATGGACTGAAGATACCGGCTGCGGTTGTCCACCTGCATGGCAAGGATATCCTCGGCGTTCTGGTTCAGCTGGGGGGCCAAGCCGGGTGGCGTGGACGGTAAAGGTCAGCAGCAGGATCTCCACCGCCAGCACAGCCAGCAGGGAGAAAAGGATGGTGCCGAAGATAGAATGGCCCGTCTGAGGGGCCTTCTGACTGTGCGGCTTGCGGTTCTGCATCTGAGGGTCTCTCCTTTTGTGGTTGTTCCAAGGGCATCTCAGCCCGCAAAGGCGCTGAGAGCGGCCAGGGTCTGGTCGTACCAGGCATCAAAATAGGCATCGGTCAGGAACTCGGCTTCGGCTTCTTCGGGGGTCTGCCCGGCAGCCAGCCGCTCCAGCACCGTGGCACGGTCGGCAGTGACACGGTCCTCCAGAGCGTACTGCAGGGTATTGCGGGCGCGCAGGGCATCCGGGAAGGCATGGGTGGTGTAGAGCTTGCTGCGATCGATGGCATCAATGGACAGGCTCAGCACCTTGTGGATACTCTCGGAGACCGTCAGGCCGCTGTTCTCAAGGGCGGACATGCTGTTGGCGGCATAGGTCACGGGCATATAGCCGGACTGCACCGAGAACTGCAGGTTGTTTTCCGGCTGGGTGAACCATTTCAGGAAGGCAACGCAGGCGCTGATCTCGTCCTCGGTGCCCGGGATGACTACCATGCCGGCCCCCTGCTGGACGGCCACCGGCTCACAGCCTGCAAAGCTGGGGCAGGGCAGCGCGGCCATCTGGATGCCGTGGCTCTCGGTGTCGCTGGTCAGCACCTGGGTGGGGAAGAAGGAAGCGCTGGAGGAGGAACCGACATAGGCCAGCAGGCTGCCGATCTTGATATCGTCGCTGCGGAACTTGCCGCTGGCACTGCACCAGCCCTTGATGTAGGGGACATAGTAGTTATCCCACGGCCTGCGGAGGGTCGGCTTGTCAAAGTGCAGGGTCATCACGCCGTTCTCGGCATCAAAGATGGTGGTGCCCAGTTCCTGTGCGCCGCAGAGCAGGTAATTGGTCAGCGCGTCGCGGCCATACAGGGCCTTGCCGTCGTTGGGCGCAGCCGTCTGGGCATCGGTCCAGTCGTAGTATTTGTGTGCGGCCTCGTTCAGCCCCTCCACAGTGGAAAGATCCGCATAGGTCACGCCTGTGGCCTCGGCAAAGGGGACAAAGTCGGTGACGTTCAGGTAGAGCAGCTCAGTGGATTTTGCTATGGGAAAGACCTTGAGCTCCCCGTTGTTCATCAGGTCGCCCTCCTCGAGAAACCCGGCGATATAGGCGGACTTCTCTTTTTCGGTCAGGTAGGGGCTCAGGTCAACGGCAAGGCCCATCTGATCCAGCGTAAAGGCGGTGTCCGCGTAGGAGGAGACGATGTTGGGGAGTTTTTCGGCACCCACCTTGCCCTCGGCGGCGGCCAGCACGCTGGTCTCCAGGTCGTTCACGCTGCCCTGACTGGAGCTTTCGACCCGGATGTTTTTCTCTTTGCCCACGGTGGAGTTAAACTGCTCCACCAGCTGGTTGAAGCATTCCAGCTGATCGCCGTTGTAATAGGTCCAGATCGTGATGGTGGTGGGCAGCTTGCTTCGGCCGCAGGCAGTGCCGCCCAGCGCCACGGCGGCGCACAGCAGCAGACTGACGGCAGAACGAAGGATTCGTTTCATTACCTTATCTCTCCCATTCCGACAAAACGGCTCACGGAAAAGCGGCGCGTCCTGTTGTTTCTGAAATGATACCAGACGAAAACATTGTAACACTTTTTCGGGGCGGGGGCTACTGATTTTTGAAAAAACACCCGAAAGCAGACGAAAAAAGAAAGAATCTCTGGCCAGCGCTTCCATTTTTCGTAAAGTCCGGATATAATACAAGCATAAAACATAAACGAAAAGAACGGGAGAGCTTATGGCGCAGAAGAAGGACGAGGGCCTGAACGGCAACGAAAAGATCGAACAGGCGGTCTGCCAGTTACAGCAGGAGCCTACACAGGAGCAGCTGGCGCATACCCTGACCGTGATCCGGCGGCGGATGCGGGAAAACGGACAGGTCGTGGTGGCGGTGGAGCCGAACCCGGCCAGTGAGCAGATGCAGCTGCGGGCCCTCAGCACGGCCGATGGGGCCAGCTGGTGGTATGCCTTTACCAGCTTTGAAGAGGAGATGAAGGGGGCGGAAGCGGTGCAGTCCACCTTTCTGGTGGAGCTTGAAAAGCTGTTGGATGCCGCACTGCAGGTGCCGGAGATCCAGGGCATCATCCTGAACCCCTGGAACCGCACCATCCAGCTGGACAAGACCCTGCTCCGGATCATCAAGGGATAAGCACGAAAGGGCCCGCCTGCCGCATTTTGGTGCGAGCAGACGGGCCCTTTTTATATGGTAAAGGAAGAAGGAGAATGGCAGATCAGGCTGCGTCGGTGCGGTTTTTCTTGAGCAGGCTCAGGATCACGGCACCCACCACGCTGCCAGCGGCAAGAGCCACGCAGTAGAGCAGGGCATGATCGACCACGGGGAACACAAAGATGCCGCCGTGGGGAGCGCGCAGGGCGCAGCCGAAGGTCATGGAGAGGGCACCGGCCAGCGCGGCACCGGCCACACAGCTGGGCAGGACGCGCAGCGGGTCGGCGGCGGCGTAGGGGATGGCACCCTCGGTGACGAAGCACAGGCCCATGACGTAGTTCACGATGCCGTTGCGGC
>ERZ834798.3158-NODE-3158-length-10886-cov-4.544363_pt1 | contig 10886 bp, 10 predicted proteins | sample MGYA00519689_ERZ834798 | MGnify/ENA primary metagenome ERZ834798 (study PRJEB31850, sample SAMEA3708761) | human gut metagenome | biome: human gut; feature: human-associated habitat; material: faeces | place: China | collected 2014 ...
ACAATAAAAAAGATACCTCCACCGCAGATACGCACATAAACCGAAGTCAGTCCGACAGCTTCCTTCGGTGCCTGCATGAGCACCGCAATCGGACGTGAAAATCCAATCATAACGACAAACAGCACCACTGAAATAATTGTAAAAACCAGCATCGAACTGCCGATTAACGCACCGATGTACTGCGGCTTTTTCTCACCGATATACCGCGCAATAAGTACCGTAATGCCCATTGAAAACTGCGTAATGACAAAGGTTACAAGATTGAGCACCTGACTGCCCGTGGATACCGCCGAAAGTCCCGATGTTGTTCCGAATCTTCCGACCACCAAAAGGTCTACCGCACCGTAAGCCGCCTGAAGCACCAGTGCCCCCAGTATCGGCACCATAAACGGTATCAGCTTTCCCAAAATACTTCCTTGTGTAAAATCCGATTTTGAACTATTCAATGTCAACGCTCCTTTCACTCATGACCGCATAAAATTTCTGAATCGTCTGAATCATACAGTCTGCTTCTTCCTCTGAAATATCGTCCAGATATTCTGAAAGTCTGCTGTAATAATTTTTATCATACTTCTCGGACAATTCCTCGCCTTTTTGCGTAATCGCAATATACGTGATTCTGCCGTCTTCTTTGGATGCATATTTATAAAGGTATCCCTTTTTTTCCATCTCCTTAACCGTCCTGGTCACCCCCGGTCTTGGCAGCTTTAATGTGTCACTGATATCCGATACTTTTACTCTCTCTTTCTTCTCCTGTAACTTGTGGATCACATCCATGTACTGTATATACGCTGGTGTGACTCCTTCCGGCAGTTCCGGGAGCAGTTCCCTCGTCCTTTTTGCAAGATAGCAGGCATCCAACATTCTCTTTATTTTTTCTTCGTTCATACTATCGGTTCCTTTTTTACATTGTGCTATATAATTGCCTTTGTTAATTACCATTGGTAATTATATGGTTCTATAACGCTATTGTCAAGAAATAATTTAAACTCGCCCTATCATAATATTACAAAACAGGAATCAATCACCAATACAAAATCATGGTCATCAATCCCTGTCTTTTCACATCTTTATGCGGTTTTATTCATCTTTTCCGGAATCATGTGAAGCCTGTTTTCATCGCCAAGCGCAATGAGTATTCTCTGGCATTTTTCAAACTCAGAAGCAAGCTGCTCTATCTCTTTCGACTGCATTATTTAACCTCATGTCCTGTGTCTTTCCTTCATTAACTCTAAGATATCCATATATAATTCCTTTCTTTGTTCAAATGTTTAAACGCATTGTACCATAAAACAATCCAGAATTTTCAATGGGAAAGAAAATAGAGACGATTAAATTTTTTTATCGTCTAACATCCCCTTTTTTCTCAAAAAGAGCATGAATCCAACGCAGAGAATCAACTGCAAGGCTGACGACATCGGCGTTGCCAGCCCGATATGAAACAGCGATGTTTCCGGCTGGATGCTCATAATATAAGACACCGGAACTCTGACGCAAAATGCGCCAAGGATTCCCTGGATCATGACAAATCGTGTCTTACCGATACCATTGTAAAATCCGGTATAGCAGAAGAAAATAGCTGTAAACAGGCAGTCGATCGCATATGCCTTGAGATAATCTGCCGCTGCAAAAACCACTTCCCCATCCGAGGAGAAAATTCCTGCCAGCGCATCTCCATGGAAAAACGTGATCAAAAACATTACCACGCCAATGGAAAAAGAAACGGCAATGCCGTAATGCAAGGCTTTTCTGGCTCTTGTAATCTGACCTGCGCCATAGTTTTGTGCCACAAATGCCGACATGGACTGCATGAAAGCAGACGATATGAGCATGATAAATGCACACACTTTTTCTGCGACACCGACACCTGCCGAGGCAATGACTCCCATAGAATTTACGATTGCCAGAATGATCAAAAATGAAATGCTCACAAGCAGATCCTGCAATGCAATCGGCGCCCCAAAACCAACCATTTTCTTCAAATATACTTTATGAATCCGAATATTTTTATTTTTTACGGTAAAAGGCAGCTCTTTTTTACAGATCAGGAAAAACGAAACTACCACGCTCACAATCTGCGCAAACACTGTTGCAATCGCAGCGCCCTGTGTTCCCATGTGAAAGCCTGCACATAGGATCAGATCTCCCGCAATGTTAAAAACACATGCAATCGCGACTGTGATAAGCGGTGTCTTAGAATCGCCCAGTCCACGGAAAATGCAGCCGATCAGATTGTAGGCAACAATGACTAACATACCTCCGCCGCAAATTCTGATGTAATCAACGGTCTTTTGAAATGCTTCCTCAGGCGCGTTCATGATCTGACTGATTGAAGGCGCAAAAACAACCATAATGATCGACATGACCACTGCGATCGCCGCAAACATGACAATTGCTGTTCCTACGGTTCGTCCGCCTTCCTCTTTTTTTCCGCTTCCGATCTGCTGTCCCAGCAAAATTGTGGTTCCCATTGCGAAACTGCTGATCAGATTTGTTAATGTAGTCATGATCTGAGAACCTGTCGAAACCGCGGATACATCTGCGGATGAAGCAAATTTTCCCACTATGAGCAGGTCTACCGCGCCATACATCGCCTGCAGAAATAACGCCAGCAAGACAGGAAATGCAAATAAGATCAAAGGTTTTAAGATTTTTCCTTCTGTAAATGATGTGTTTGTTTCCATATATTCCTCCTGAAAATGATAGGTTGTGGCAGTAATTTCCTGTCACACAAAAAAAGCCGGATAAGAAAAGCAGATATTTCAATCTGCCATCTTATCCAGCTATTGTTTCTAAACGAACAAGTTGCCCTCCGATGAGCGATTCTGATTATACAATACACTTTTTTTCATGTCAATCGGTTTCATACAGTTCCGATGTTTTCAAATTTCCTCATACATCTCAAATCGCGCAGATACCTAAAAAACCTTGATTTTACTGGAAAATTTAATATCCTTGCAGGGCATTTTTTAATCTGCTGCCTTAGCTTGTTTCTTTTAAGAATCCTGGAAATCAAATGTTTCAAAAACAAGCTCAGTTCCTATGATCTTGTAAATTTTATGCGTGACTTCAGGGCTGTTGACAAAGGTGATGGAACCAATATCAATATTTCTCAGAATCAAAGCGTTAATGAAAAAATCAAAAAATTAATCGGTTTAACTAATCTCGATGCTCTGTACCTGACAGAAAAAGAGAGTGATAATATCTTTGAGTTCACCATGCTGATTGACAGATGAGTACTAGGTTTTTCTTATAGCTCATGTTGTCGTTCATTTCACTTTAATTTTTTGCTTATCTTACTTTTTTTCTGATTCCAACTGCGGTCAATGCTCCACAGGAAAGAAGGAGAAGTGTGATCCACAAAGCTGCCTGATCGTTATCTCCGGTTTTCGGTGAAACTGCTGTTGTATCTGCTGTCTGAACTTCAAAGTCTGCTGTTGCAACTCCATTTGCAGAAACAATACTAATACTGTGTGTTCCGGCTGCCAATGTGCTTAAATACTCCGGTTTCAAAGTGATAATGATACTTCCTTCTGTTGCCGTATAGCAGTCTGCACTGAGTTCTGCATTATCTACCATAACTTTCTGGAAGTTTGCAAATGAATCACTGGAACGGAAATAAATTGTATTTCCACTTCCCTGCGTATAGCTGCTGCCTGCACCTTCAATGATGGTTGGTATAACCTGCTGACTGCCCTGTGTACTTGCCGTTGTTGCCGAAGCCGGTGTTGATGTTGTTGTAGATTCACCTTGCATTGTTGACGGTTCACTTGGTGTCGGTGTCGGTTCTGGTGTCGGTGTTGGATTTGGATTGGTATTATTACTTACGAAAGTTGTACCAATCTCACCAGTATATCCTTCTGGTTTTTTATTTAATGCTGCGGTAACTCCAGATGCTGTGACAACTGCATTTGGAGATATTGTTATTTTTTTACCACTTTCTAATCCATAGCTGGAAATCTCTCCTTTTTCTGCCTTAGCTACCACAGTTCCTCCACTAATCGTTATATCGCCATCACATTCAATACCACGGCTACTGTAAGCTGCTTCTGCAGCATATGCTGTAATATTACCATTTTTAATAACAATACCATCATATGCATATATGCCACTTGTACCAGCTGTTGCCTGTGCATTTGCAATAATTGTACCCTGACTATCAATTTCCAGTTTTCCTAGCACACTAATACCATGACTGGTATCTGCTGTTCCACCTGTTACATCAAGTGTCCCATCTCCTGTTATGGTTAAATTTCCATGAACATATATTCCGCAACTCCATCCATTTGTACTACTACTGTAAGAACTGCTTATATTTTTTATTCTATTTTCATTTTTAATTATTATGTTCAGGTCTTGTAAGGTTTCGATTTCGATTCCGCTTCCATTACCTTCATAATTAAATCCATCTAAGGTCAGTGTATTTGTCTGATTATCATAACTCCAGCCTGTGCCGGAAGTATTGGCACTGGTAACTTCAACTCCGCCTACCCTTAGCTTGTAAGAGGTTGGCGTGGATGGTGTGGAGCTGCCTCCCGAAGAATTTTTTGGAGAATAAAAAATACCATCTACTCCATCTTTTGTTGTAATTTCATAGTTTTTATCATCGTCAGTGAAAAATGCATCTTTGAATTGTTTTCCTGAATCTGCAAGTGGTATCTCGTTTTTTCCATATGGCTGATAATAACCTACACCTATTTTAGCACCCGTTGTCAGTGGAACAGTCGTGCTCAGATTAATTTTTTCACTACTTTTGTAACGATAAATATATAAGTTACTATTTTCATCTTTTGAATTTTTATTTCCGTAAATATTTGCACTTCCTCCGATTGTTACATCCGCTCCCTGGTATGCAAAGACACCTGCTCCTTCCTGATCTTGATATTCACCAAAATCACAAATATTATCTGTGATTTCTCCACCAGTCATTTCAAAATTGCAATTATCAAGAACAACCACTCCCGCGCCGTATCCTGCCTCATTTCCTGAAATCTTACCTCCTCTCATGATGAAAGTTCCATTATAAAAAACTGCAACTCCACCACCGCGTTTTGTAAAAGTTTTATTGCTACGATTTCCAACAATATTGCCGGATTCTAATATTAACGTTCCTTCTCTGACATTAATGCCTCCAGCATAGTCTTCATTTGCCCATCCACCAGTAATTTTTCCATTTTGTCCTTCACTCGTATCTTTTATGATTAAAGTTCCACCTGCTATCACACTAAATACATTGTCTTGTTGTTCATTTAAGTTACGGTCAATCGTATATCCATTCAGATCAATGGTCACGTTCTTGTCTACATTAAACCTATAATCACCTGTTCCAGCTGTAATATTCTTATCTAATTGAATATTACCACCTTTACTTATTGCATTTTTTAACTCATTCCACGAACTTACTGTTGTTACCGCATCATCTGCCTTCACTTCCGTCACACCCAGTCCTGCAACCATGGTTATGACAAGCATCATACACAGCAATCCTGCTATCCATTTGTTCAACTTTTTCATTCTTTTTTCTCCTTTGCTTTTAACGTAAAAAATTCGTTGTACATGATTACCTGTTTCTAATGTACAACGAATTTCTTTCCAAATGGGCGGATTGTCATGAATCGACCGTAAAATGTATTGAATCGACCATATTTTTTCACTACGTCTGTATTTTATGCTTTACAAGACAGCCGAAGGATATTACCTAAACAACCCAATAATCGTTAGACACTATCCTCTGGAAGAAAATATAAACTATTGTTTTGTCGGCATCAGAAGAACCGGCAAATCCTACATGATGTATCAGCAAAATGCTCAGCAGCGAAATTGCTTCTACACTGGGCGGCCGTTTTGTCATCATGAATATATATCCTTATTCCTTCTCTGAGTATCTGACTGCAAATGGAAAAGAAAAGAATTATCTGGATACTATCAGCACAAGTGATAATGCTCATGTGCGGTAAAGTAACACACAAGAATTTGATAGACAACCGCCCATTATTCCGTTACTATTCTTCAATATGGATTGAGAAAACCTCTCTGATACAGTATAATAAAGTGTCAGGGAGGTATCTCTATGAAGGAAAAAATACTAATCATTGAAGATGATTTTACGATACAAGCACAGCTTAAAAATCTTTTGTCTGGGAATGGATATGAAGTATTTGCAGTGACGGATTTTTCCAAAACAATAGAGCAGTTAAAAGAAGCTGCGCCACATCTGGTTATTCTGGATATAAAACTTCCGTGGAATAACGGTTTTGAAATATGCTCTCAAATTCGCACCTTTTCAGATATTCCGATTGTATTTGTAACAAGCAGCAATACAGATATGGACGAACTTAACAGCATTATGCTGGGTGGAGATGCGTTTATCACAAAGCCTTATAATCCAGCTATTCTTCTTGCTAAAATTGCTGCATTGTTAAAGAAAGCCTACCGTTCCCCTCAAACAGAAATTTATATGTGGAAAGAAGCTACCCTGCATTTGGAGAGTAGCATGATAGAGTACAAAGGACAGAAAGCAGAATTGACAAAGAATGAATTGAAAATCCTCTACTACCTTTTTAAGAACGCTGGAAAAATCTGTTCCAGAAATGATATTGTGGATTTTCTTTGGGACAATCAGCTTTATGTTGATGATAACGCCCTAAGTGTCAATATTACCCGTATTCGCGACAAACTGGCAGCAATCGGACTTGTAGATTTCATTAAAACAAAACACAGGCAAGGATATACATTATGAGTGGAAAACAATATTTGAAAAATCAACTCCCCGTTATTTTAATCAATCTGCTGGGTATGCTTGCCCTTGTTTTGTTCCTGATTGCAAGCGATAATCCTATCCAAACAGTCCTGTTTATTCTTGCAGTCTGGTCGATTGTCCTTGTTTTATCTTTGCTGGCATTTTATTTCTCACGAAAAAAATATCTGAATAAATTGCTCAATATGACGGAGCAATTAGAAGAACGATATTTATTGCCGGAAATCATGCAAGTGCCGGAAAGGGCTGATGAACAGGTTTTTTACCAGATTATGAAAATGGCTGAAAAATCTATGTTGGAACGGATTGGCGAAGTACAGAGGGAACGCAGGGAATATAAAGAATACATTGAACAATGGATACACGAAGTAAAAACACCAATTACAGCCATGAAGCTGCTGTGTGAGAATAACCGTTCTCCCTTTTCCAGAGAGGTATTGGCAGAGTTAGAGAATATCAATCAATATACAGAACAGGCGCTTTACTATGCCCGGAGCGAACACGCTGAAAAAGACTATTCTGTCCGTGAAGTCAATTTATGCGATGTTGTGCATAGTGCAATCGCAGATAATAAGTATCTTTTGCGTCAAAGCAATATGACGATTCAGATAGACGATATAGAAACAAAAGTTTACACCGATGAAAAATGGGTGCGGTTCATCTTAAATCAGATTATCGGTAATGCAATCAAATACCATGCAGAGCAGCCTATTTTGCACTTTGGGGCGACAAAAACGAATGACAAGATTGTGCTATCTATCAGCGATAATGGGATAGGTATTCCTAAAAGTGATTTACCCCGTATTTTTGAAAAAGGATTTACAGGTCAGAATGGGCGAACCGGGAAAAATTCTACTGGAATTGGCTTATATCTTTGCAAGCGTCTATGTGATAAACTGGGAATAGGACTTACTGCTTATTCCGAAAACAGAGGAACAACGATTTCACTTATCTTTCAAATGAATGATTTTATTATCGGAGTGCAGGGCTGACAGGTTCTGCACTTCTTACATTTTTGTAAGAACTGTGTAAGAAAACTTGATACAAAAAATGATATACTCCATTTACAATATGGGTATGGAACAGTTAAGGAGGTTTATCCGATGAATACAATTTTGAAGCTGGAGCATATCCAGAAATATTATGGCAATGAGGGGAATATTACCAAAGCCATTAAAGATATTAGTTTTTCTGTGGAAGCCGGAGAATTTCTCGGAATTATGGGTGCGTCCGGTTCTGGAAAGACAACGCTGCTAAACTGTATTTCTACGATTGATACCGTAAGTGCAGGGCATATTTTTTTAGAGGGAACAGATATAACGGAAATCAACCCAAAATCCCTTGCCCGCTTTCGCAGAGAGAATTTAGGTTTTGTATTTCAAGACTTCAATTTGCTGGATACATTGACAATTTCAGAAAACATTGCACTGGCATTAGCAATCAATAAAGTCCCTGCCGGGAGTGTAGAACCCCGCATTTTGGATATAGCCGGAAAGCTGAATATCAGCGATATTCTAAACAAATATCCTTATCAGGTATCGGGCGGTCAAAAACAGCGTTGTGCCTGTGCAAGAGCAATTATCAACAATCCGAAACTCTTATTGGCAGATGAGCCAACAGGAGCATTAGACAGCCATTCCTCACAAATGCTGCTGTCTACCATTCAAAGTATCAATGAACAGCTTAGGGCGACAATTCTTATGGTAACCCATGACGCTTTTACCGCCAGCTATGCCAGCCGTATTCTTTTTTTGAAAGACGGAGAAATCTTTATGGAACTGCGCAAGGGCAACGACAGCAGAAGTGATTTTTTTGATAAAATTCTGAATGTCCTTACCATGATCGGAGGGGGACAGAGCCATGTATGCTAAACTTGTTTTCAGAAATGCAAAACGGTCTGTAAAAGACTATCTGGTCTACATTGTCACAATGACAATCTGTGTTACCTTGTTTTATGCGTTCTTGTCTATTTCCAGTAGTTATTATAGCCCGGATATAGGCAGCGAGTATGATTTTACTCTGTTAAGTGACGGAATGAAAATTGCAATCTGCATGATAACATTGCTGTTGTTATTTTTGATACGGTTCGTCAATCATTATATGCTAAGACGGAAGCAAAAAGAGTTTGCTGTCCAGTCCATTATGGGAATGGAACAAAAAACTATTGGCAGGATTTTCTTTGCAGAAACACTGATTATGGGTATATTTTCCATTTTGATTGGTATTTTTTGCGGTGTATTTTGCTCTCAATTCATTACCGCAATGCTCCTTACTGCTTATGGAAAGCCTTATGAAATCTCATGGACATTATTCCCGGATACCGTTTTGTTGACAGTGGTATTTTTTGTGGCAAGTTTTTTTGTGGTAGGAATTTTCAATACCCGTACCATTCAGAAAACAAAAATTATTGATATGCTTTCCGCAGAGAAAGAAAATGAGCCAGAATTGAAAAAGAGCCGATTCATTCCTGTCGTAGTAATTCTATTTTTAATGTTTACTTTATGGGAATTGTTTTCAGGAATACAAAATGTCCGATTTTATTATGACTCCCGCTTTGTTTTCCCGGTGAAAATCATGTATTGGGGAAATATTTTGCTCCCTGTTGTTACATTAGGCTGGGCGGCATTATGGATGTTGAAAAAGAAAAAAATTGCTTTTCAAAAGTTGATTGATGGGCTGCTTATTTGTTCTGTATTGCACGCCTTTTTAGCAGCAAGCGTACCTGCTCTTACCAATCAATACTATCTGCCTTTACATGGTGGAATACTGAATCAATATCTGGTATTTGTATTGATTGATTTACTCTTCTTTATTTGTGCATTGATTTATCTTGCCAGCAGCTTGATTGTAGCATGGAAAGTAAAATCGCCGGAACATAGATACAAGGGAGAAAACCTGTTCTTTTTCGGGCAAATTATATCAAAACTAAATACAACCAGCAAAACAATGACGCTGATTTGTATAACCCTTGTCCTTGCAATCTTCATGTTTATTGCCGCCCCTATTTTGACGGGCTGGGCTTCAGGTTATTTGGATATGCGCTCTATGTATGATGTGCAGGTATATTCAAGATATAATGACGTATATGAAGAGGAAAATCTGCCGCAAGACAGTTATGAAATTATTACTGAGTTTCTGACAGAACACAAAATAGATACAGTTTATGATTGCACGTTCAATCTATATCTGTCAGAGAAAGATGATTTTCACAACAGACAGAAATATGATTTTCCGATTGTAGCAATTTCTTTGAGTGATTATAACACTATACGGGAAATGCTAGGTTACGAACAGATTTCTCTGGAGGAAGATGAATTTACAACACAATGGAAAGCAATCGCCACCGAGGAAGAACGGGATAGCTTTTTGAAAGAACACACCAGCATTATGACTGACGCAGGAGAATTGACTCTTTCCGGGCAGTCCTATTATGAGGATCCGATTGGAGAAACAGCGTACAATTCCTATACAAATGTATTGTATGTACTTCCAGACAATATTTGTGAAAAGCTGTTGCCAGTAATAAAAAACCGATATATTACAACAACGGAAAATATCTCCTATGAAAATGCAAGGAAACTGGAAAAACTTTTTACAGAGAAATATCCCGAGCAGGCAGAAACCGGGGCTATTTATGGCGTGCGTTTTAGCACACTGCAAATCAATAGTTCCATAGCAAATAACTTTATTTTACAGACTGCAATGATTTATGGTGCTGTCGTACTGATGGTTATATGTCTTACCGTACTTTCTTTGCAACAACTCTTAGACGCAGGACAATATAAGTATCGCTTCTCTGTACTCCGAAAATTGGGGGTGGAAGAAAAGCGTATCGGAAAACTTATCTTGCAACAATTGAGTGTTTGGTTTGGGCTTCCAATTATCACAGCAATCATTGTAGCTGCTGTTGTAATAGCTTACTTTATCCAAACCATATCAGCAGAAATTTCAGCCTATATCGGGTTTGGTGCATTGATGTTACAAATAGGGGCAACAATGGGGATTTTGGCAATTTTATTGATTTGTTACTTCATAAGTACATGGATTATTTTTAGGCGTTCTATTAATCCATAGTGAGTGCAGCTATGACGAGAACAAGACCCGCAGACAGGACATTGAGATTTATTAT
>ERZ834798.3160-NODE-3160-length-10879-cov-2.601256_pt1 | contig 10879 bp, 9 predicted proteins | sample MGYA00519689_ERZ834798 | MGnify/ENA primary metagenome ERZ834798 (study PRJEB31850, sample SAMEA3708761) | human gut metagenome | biome: human gut; feature: human-associated habitat; material: faeces | place: China | collected 2014 ...
GAAGGACTCGTCCGTCAACCCCTGCGCCATCAGTGCCACAACAGTGACAAGAGAACGGTCCCGGAGGGAGAGCTGCTCCTCCCGGCTCCATACCTGACCGAACAGAACATCGTCATTCAGCTCGGCGAATTTAGGGGCGAACGTGCCTAACTGGTCCCGCCCCGCGGTCTGCTTGACTGCCATATCGTATCCTCCTTACAGCTTGCTGTATTCCTCGTCCGTCACTGGCTCGCACCATTCGTTCCGGCAGCCCTCGCCGGGGACCTCCACGGCGATATGGCTGAACCAGCTATCCTTTTTCGCGCCGTGCCAGTGCTTCACCTCGGCGGGAATCATCACCACGCTGCCGGTGGTCAGGCTCACGGCGGGCTTGCCGGCCTCCTGATACCAGCCCTCACCGGCGGTGCACAGCAAAAGCTGCCCGCCGCCCTTTTCGGCGTGATGGATGTGCCAGTTGTTGCGGCAGCCCGGCTCAAAGGTCACATTGAAAATACCGACCTGTTCCGTGGAAACGGGCGCAAGAAAGCTCCTGCCCGTAAAATACTGCGCAAAGCCGTCGTTGGGCGCACCGATGGGGAAGACCATGGACGCGGCATGCCGGGCCATGGCGCTGTCGCCCGAAGGAGCGGTTTGTTTCACAGACATTTTCTTTACTTCCATTATTCCGGCCCGCGCTCTTGCGCGGCGCTTTGGTTTTTGCTATACTCATGATAACACCTGAACCCGACTTTAAGTCAAGATCTTGAGGCGGGATATCTGTAAATTTTGCTTGAAGGGAGGCACAGAAGTTGAAACAACGCACCTATATTGCCATTGACCTGAAATCCTTCTATGCCTCTGTTGAGTGCCGGGAGCGGGGGTTGGATCCGCTGGACACCAACCTGGTCGTTGCGGATGAGAGCCGGACGGAGAAAACCATCTGTCTGGCGGTGACGCCATCCCTCAAGAGCTATGGCATCTCCGGGCGCAGCCGGCTTTTCGAGGTGAACCAGCGGGTCCGGGAGGTGAACGCCCGGCGGCAGCAGAAGCAGCATCGGCGGTATTGTCGGCGAAAACAACGGCACGATTACGGGATGCAGCTTTGATGGTACAGTGGAAGGCAAGGATACGGTCGGCGGCATTGTCGGCAAAAATAAAGGCGAGGTGCGCGAATGCAGTGCATCGGGCGAAATTCACGGTGAGCTGTCTGTCGGAGGCATTGTAGGCGAAAACAACGGCTTTCTGGCAGAATGCAGGAATGAGGCGGATGTCAATACCGAATATGAGGAAAAGAAGCAGGAGCTTTCCGACATTGATGCAGATGCGGCGGCAATTCTGGAAAAATACAGAATTTCAAAGGAGAACACCGAGCGCAGCAATCTGACCTATACGGATATTGGCGGCGTGGTCGGCTTCAGTGACGGGGTGGTGCAGGGCTGCGACAACTATGGCGAGGTTGGCTATCCGCATGTCGGTTATAATATCGGCGGTGTGGCAGGCAGACAGTCCGGCTATCTTCTGGGCTGCGACAACAACGCAGCGGTGCACGGGAGAAAGGATATCGGCGGGATTGTCGGGCAGGCGGAGCCGTATCTCTGGCTGAATACCTCGGCGGACAGATTGGACGAGGTACGCGATAATCTGGATATTCTGCATGATATGGCAAATCAGCTTCTGGATGATGCCAATGGTCTGGGGGACGATGTTGAGGTTTACCTGAACGGGATGTCCGACCATTCCGAAACGGCGAGCGACCGCGCAAGAGAGGTCAAGAATCAGCTGCAGGATTTTGCGGATGATAATATTGACGAAATCAATACATGGACGGCACTGCTTTCCGATACCATGCGAAAGCTGGAGGACCCGATGGATGGTCTGTCGGATGGAATCGAGGACTTAGGCAAGAATATGCAGGATTTAGGCGATGCCTTTTCTCCGCTGAAAAAGGATTTGCCTGAGATTGACGGTCTGGAGGATGTGGAAGCGCAGGTAGAGAAGATGCAGCGGACACAGCGGCAGCTTGCGCAGGCGGCACAGACGCTTTTGCAGGAACAGAAGGCACTCGGGGAGGCCATTGCCGCAGGCGATCAGGAAAAGGTACGGGAAATCATGCAGCAGATTACGGCAACCCTGCAGCAGATGATGGGATTGCAGCAGCAGCTTCTGGAGGAGCAGAAGGAGCTTGCAAGGCTTCTGGCGGATTTGCCGGATGATGTGAAGGATGCGGCGGATATTGTGCAGAGAAGGCTGAAGAGAACCATTACCAATGCGCAGGATGCATTGGATGATGTTGCTGATACAACGGAAAATATCGCGGATTCCATGCGTGATATGAGTGATATTATTTCGGATCTGGCAAATGAAGATCCGGCAACCTTCGTGAAGCTGGGGGATGATTTTCAGGAATCGAGCGATGCGCTGTTTGATTCCATGGGAGATATCTCGGATGACTTGAAGGGACTGCGTGAATCTCTGAAAAGCGGCAGGCAGACCCTGACGGCAGATATCCGTGGCATAAGCGACCAGTTCCAGAAGATTATGAATCTGCTGTTTGATGAAATAGATGATTTGCGAGACGGCGCGGATAAGGATTTGGATGATATCTTTATTGATGTTTCCGATGAGGAAATCAACCGCACGAAGCAGGGAAAGATTGCGGGCAGCCATAACTACGGCGAGGTTGAGGGCGACCGCAACGCAGGTGGCATTGCCGGTGCGATGTCGATTGATCTTGCGATTGATCCGGAGGATGATATTGCACATCCAAAAACATTGAGCTTTACCTATCGCATGAAGGTGATTTTGCAGGACTGCATCAATGACGGCAAGATTACGGGCAAGAAGGACTGCGTCGGCGGCGTGGTCGGCTATGCGGAAAGTGGTACGGTATATCGTTGTGAGAACTACGCAGAGGCGGAAAGCACAACAGGCAATTATGTCGGCGGTATTGCCGGCTTCAGCGAGGGCACGATTCGCAGCAGCTATGCCAAGGGCAGCATGACCGGCGGGCAATATGTCGGCGGCATTGCCGGTAAGGGCGAAAATGTATATGATTCCTGCGCCATTGCGACCGTAGACGGGGATGAAAAGCTGGGCGTTGTGCTGGGCGGTGCGGAGGATACCGACAGTCTGCGCGGTAATTATTATGCAGAGCAGGATTTGGGCGCAGTGGACGGCATCAGCTATGCAGGAAAGGCGGAGCCGATTTCCTATGAGGCGATGAAGGAAATCAGCGGAATTCCCAAGCGCTTTATCAGCTTTACCGTAAGCTTTATTGCGGACGGCAAAACAGTGGAAACCGAGGAGGTGCCTTACGGCATGGAAACGAGCCGCATCAAGCTGCCGGATATTCCGGAAAAGAAGGGGAACTTCGGCACATGGGCGGCGTTTGAAACCGATACCGTGCAGGGCGATATCAAAATCGAATGTGCATATACGCCTTATGTTACGGTTGTTTCCAGCATGGAAAAGAACGAAAGCGGCAAGATGTCCCTTGCGCTGGCGGATGGTGACTATACTGACGAGGCGGAGCTGCATATCTTTGCGAATGCGGAGGAAGCAGCACCTGCGCAGGCAAAGGGCAAGACGGTTGTGTATGATGTGATTCTGGAGGACAGAGACCTTTCCGATACGGAAAAAACCACCCTGCGTCTTTTGAATGAGGATAAGGAGAAGGTTTCCGTTTGGCAAAAGAACGGCGAAGACTGGAAGGAATTAGATACGAAGAATCGTGGGAAATATGTGGTCTGCAAGATTGACGGTACGGAAGGCACGCTTTGCATCAGCTACGAGGGCGCAGCGAAAAAGACGCTGCTGTTTGTCTGCATGGCTGGCATTGCGGCGGTTGTTGTGATTTTCGGTGCTGTGAAGCTGAAAAAGGGCAGAAAGCAGAAAAAGCAGACAGAGGCAGAAGCTTCTACAGAAACAGAAGAATAAAAATATTTTGAGGACGGCGGCTTTTCCTTTTAGGCTTGCCGTCCTTATGCTATACTGGAGAAAAAGAGGTGAGCGCATGAAGAACGGGAAATATTGTATTTTGATTGCAGATGATGAAAAGGAAATTCGGGATATTTTGCGGCTGCTGCTGGAGGGCGAAGGCTATGCGGTGCTGACCGCGGAAGATGGCAGAGAAGCGGCGGCGGAGGTTGATTTATATATTCTGGATGTGAATATGCCGGAGGTATCGGGATTCCCTGCGGCGGCGGAAATTCGCAAGCACTTTGATGCGCCGATTGTTTTTCTGACGGCGTATTCCACAGAATCGGACAAGGTGATGGGTTTTTCTGTCGGGGCAGATGATTATATCGTAAAGCCGTTTTCCAATATGGAGCTGCTGATGCGCGTGAAGGCGATTCTGCGGCGAAGCAGCGGTGCAAAAGCACCTGTGGCGACAGAGAAAATTCCCTTTGCGGATTTGATTCTGGATACGGAGAGCCGCTCTGTTTCCAGACAGGGGGAGATGATTCCGCTGACCTATACGGAGTTTCGGATTTTGGAGCTTTTTGTGACGCATAAAAAGAAGATTTATTCCTTGGAAAATATTTACCAAAGCATTTGGGGAGAGGATGCTGTTGGCGACAGTGCGATTATGGTGCATATCAAAAATATCCGCAAGAAGCTGGGGGATGATTCCAGAAACCCGAAATACATCAAGACGGCATGGGGACGGGGGTATTATGTTGACCAATGAGAATGGAAGAAAAACAAAGCGGCTTTCGCGCGAGATTCTGGGACTGCTGCTGATTACGGCAGTGATTGCACTGTTTTTCTGGGGCTTTTTATATCTGACGGCAAATTCCATTTCCGAAACCTATTTCGCAGAGCGCAACCTGCAGCCCTCCGAGGGGCAGTGGCTGACATTGCGAGCATGGATTCGCAGTGTGAGCCTGCTTTCGACGGTTATTCTGTTTCTGGTGCTGTTTCTGTTCCTGCTGGGGCAGAAGCTGGCGTATCTGAGGGAAATCATACAGGGGGTGGATGCCCTGCGCACACACCGCTTGGAGGATACCATTCCGCTGCGAGAGGCGAATGAGCTGACGGAGCTGGCGGAGCATATCAATTTTCTTTCGGAAACGGAGCGGCGGCTCAGGCAGCAGGAAACGGCACTGCAGGCAGAACAGGAGCGCATGATTCGCGACCTTTCGCATGATATCCGCACGCCGCTGACGGCAATTTTATCCTATTCGGATTATATGAGCCGAAAGGACGGGTATACAGATGCGGAATTACGGGAATATTTTTCGCTGGTGCGGAAGAAGGCAGCGCAGATGAAGGACATGACAGACCGCCTACTGGAGGGCAGTAAGCGCAATGTGGAGCCGGTGGAAAACGGCAGACTGCTGATGGAGCAGCTTGCAGGAGAATGGGAGGAAATTTTGGAGGACAGCTTTTCCTGCGAGATTTCTATGGAGAATTGCACCGATTTTCGGGCAGAATGGGATATGCAGGAGATCCTGCGGATTTTCGATAATCTGTCCTCTAATGTGGAAAAATATGCGGACAGTGGACACCCTGTTTTGCTGCAAATGGACAGGGGAGTGGACACCTTACGGATTTTACAGAAAAACACAGTGCGGCAGACGGCGCAGAAGATAGAAAGCAACCAAATCGGACTGGAGAGCATCCGCAGAATTACCGCCGGCTATGGCGGAGCAGTGACGGTTTCCTTGGACGAAAAGCAATTTCAGATTGAGATTACCCTGCCTGTTTCGGAAAAGTGATTTCGACTCAAGGTGCGCCGGCACCGCCTTCAGAATTCTTTAGAATTTCCTGCCCGATTTCTTTAGAATCCTATGCTATGATGAATTCATCAAAGAAAACAAGACAACAAGAAAGTGAGGAATGGCTTATGGCATTAGGATTATTATTGATTTTATTTATGGTAATGAGCATCATCAGCGTGGTTGGGCTGCTGCTCCTGTTTCTTTTAAAGGGAGAAAAGGCGCAGAAGATTGTGTTTTACTTTATGGCGCTTCTGGGGATGTTTATCGCATGGATGACAGCGACAAGCTATGCCACCAATCAGATTAAGGAGCAGATGATTTCGTGGGGCTTTGGTGCATTGGCGGTTGTGGCGGTTCTGGTGCGGCTTTGCGGCAAGAGCAAAAATGCAGCATTGGCGGCAAAGCTGCTGGCGGCGGCATCTGTGGTGCTTGGTATGGTGGCATTATTTATCGGCTAAAAAAGATTAAAATTTCATTAGAAAAAGAAAAACGCAGGAGGCTTCCTGCGCTTTTTTTGCGGAAAAATTTGTCAGGTGCTATCGGTTGAAATATTTTTATGGATGAAATATAATAGGAAAAGCTGTAAAATCTGCGTAAAATCCACAGGAAGCAGTGCTGTGTTTTCCGGATGCGGACGAGTGTATTTTTGCTAAAACAATGTCACACATTAGACAAGCCGAAAAGACACTTTCTATAGAAAGTGCATTTAATTATTCTGATTTGAATGGAGTTCTTTTATTCAAATTGAATAGAGGATTTCATACAGTATCTTGACACTTTGGCACATTTGAGTATATACTAAACTCAGATATGTACAGAAAAAGAATGTTACATAAAGGGTGTAAAAAAACAACACCGGAGAATGGCCTTTGGAAGTGGGTCGGAACGGAAGAACAAATGAAACAGTAAGCAGACGTTTGGGTCTGTGATTACGGAAGGGAGGAACCTATGGGGGATGACATCAAACTTCGGGTTTCAAAAATCGAAAAATCTTTTCCGGGTGTAAAGGCTTTGGATAAAATCGACTTTACAGTCAGAAAAGGGACTGTACATGCGCTGTGCGGTGAAAACGGCGCGGGCAAGTCTACATTGATGAAGATTATCAACGGGATTTATAAGCCGGATGCCGGCGAAATTTTTGTGGATGGGAAATCGGTAAAAATCAAAGATCCCATTATGGCAAGATCTCTCGGAATTGCCATGATTGCGCAGGAGCTGAATTATGTTCCCGAAATGTCCGTAGAGGAAAATATTTTTCTGGGACGCTTGCCTGTGGACGGGATGGGCAGAGTAAAATGGCGCGAGGTGCGCGAAAAAACCGAAAGGCTGCTGAAGGAGGAGCATTTGCCCTATAAGGCAACGGATAAGCTGAAAACGCTGACTACCTCCGATATTCAGATGCTGGAAATCCTGAAGGCAATCTCCAACGATGCGTCTATCGTTGTGATGGACGAGCCTACGTCCTCCATTACGCAGAAGGAGGTTGAGCTGCTGTTCAAGAAGATTGCGCTTTTGAAGGCAAAGGGCTGTGCGATTGTTTATATCTCTCATAAGATGGATGAGGTATTCCGCATTGCGGATGATATTACGGTATTCCGTGACGGTACGGTTGTAAAGAGTATGCGTGCGGAGGATACAAACATTGACGAGGTTATCGCGCTGATGGTAGGCCGTCGTATGGAAAATGTATATCCCAAGGAGAATATTGAGATTGGTGAGCCTTTGCTTGAGGTAAAAGACCTCAAGAGCGGGCAGCTGTTTGAGGATGTAACCTTCCATGTAGGCAAGGGCGAAATCGTTGGCTTTGCAGGGCTGGTCGGTGCAGGGCGTACGGAAGTGATGCGCTGCCTATTCGGGCTTGACCCCATTGACGGCGGTACGGTGACGGTACACGGCAAGGAAATCAAAATCAAACGGGTAGCCGATGCAACAAAGGCAGGCATGGTTATGCTTTCGGAGGATCGCCGCCGTTACGGCATTATCCCCATGAGAAGCGTGCGCGAAAATGCGAGCCTTGCTGCCTTAGAAAAATTCTTCTATGGCGGGCGTTCCCATAGAAAAGAAGAAGAAGCAATGGTTGCAAAATATTTTGATAAAATGAGCGTAAAAACACCGACACAGGAAACGCCGATTCAGTCTCTTTCCGGCGGGAACCAGCAGAAGGTGCTGCTGGCAAAATGGATGATGCGTGACCCTGAGGTGCTGATTCTGGACGAGCCCACAAGAGGGATTGACGTTGGCGCGAAATTTGAAATTTATAAACTGATGACAGAAGTGGCACAGGCGGGTAAAGCAGTTGTAATGGTTTCCTCTGAGCTGCCCGAATTGATTGGTATGTGTGACAGAATTTATGTGATGAACCAGGGCCATATTGCAGGCGAGCTGAAACGGGAGGAATTCTCTCAGGAGGCTATCATGGTTTATGCGACAGGGACACATAGCATTATTCAGGAATAAATAAAGGAGGAGATCAAAAGTGAAAAATAATAAATCAAAAGAGTTAATGCAGAAATTTTCTATTTTCTTTGTTCTGCTGGTATTGATTATCGTATCTTCTGTGATGAACCCCAATTTCTTGAGCCACAGAAATATTACCAATATTGCAGTGCAGCTGGCGGTAGCGACCATTCTGGCGTATGGTGAAATGGTGCTGATTGTATCCGGTCTGCTGGACTTGTCCTCGGGTGCGGTGCTTGCCCTTTCGGGTGTGCTTTCCGTCAGTGCGTATAAGGCGACCGGCTCTATGGCAGTGGCGTTCGCTGTTTCCATCGGTGTTGCGGTTATCTTCAACATGATTAACGCATTGTTTGTTGCAAACTTCGCATTGCCTGCGTTCATCGTGACACTGGCAACGCAGATGGCGGCGAGAGGTCTGGCACTGCTGTATACCTCCGGACAGAATATTTTGCAGATTGGGAAATACGCTGTAGTCGGGCAGGGGAAAATCGGTCCTGTTCCCATTCCCGTTATCTTTACTGTTCTGGCGACGATTATTATTTCGTATATTATGAACCAGACGCGATTAGGACGTTCCTTCTATGCCATCGGCGGCAATGAGGAGGCCTCTATCGCATCCGGCATCAATGTTGTAAAATCCAAATACATGGCATTCCTGATTAACGGTGTTCTGGTCGGGATTGCCGGCGTGCTGTTCATGGCGCGTGTAAACGCAGGTCTGCCGAATGGTGCGGTAGGCTACGAAATGGAAGGTCTGACGGCTGCCATTGTCGGCGGTACAAGCTTCTCCGGCGGTGTCGGGACAACCTCCGGCTCCTTAATCGGTTCCTTCATCATCGGCTGTCTGAACAACATCATGAACCTGCAGGGCGTAGACTCTTACATTCAGCAGGTGGTAAAGGGTATCATCATCGTGGCGGCTGTTCTGTATGATATCAACTTCAAGAATAAAAAATCGCCCAAGGTTATCCTGCAGAAAAAGGATGAAAAGAAGGAGCCTGCGGCAAAGGCGTAACCCAATGATATGGCTTTCATTTGATCAATCAAATGTAAATAAAGCAAAAAAATTCTCACAAAGAAAAAGAAGAAAGGGAGAGAGTAACATGAAAAAGTATTTAGCAGCATTTATGGCACTGGCTATGGCGGCAACCGCTCTGACAGGCTGCGGCGGCGGAGATTCCGCAGGCGGCGATGACAGCAATAAGACCTACAAGGTAGCGTATATTGCAAGAGCGCAGTCTGACTCCTTTGCAGCATGGCTGGCAAACGAAATGGTAGCGGCAGCAGACAAGTATGACGATATCGAGCTGAAGGTATTCGATGGTCAGGCTGACGATGCAAAGGAAAACGCTGCAATCGAAAACGCAATCGCAAACGGCTACGATGCAATCATCGTACAGCCCAACAACGGCGAAGCACAGAGACCCTACGTTGAAAAAATCGTACAGGCAGGTCTGGTTGCAATCACAACCAACTCCAGAATCGACAACATCGAAGGTGCATCCTCTGTCGATGCTGACCCTTACAATCAGGCAAAGGTTAACGCTGAACTGGCGCTGACACAGGTTCCCGAAAATGCAAAAGTAGTTGTTCTGAAGGGGCCCTCCGGCAACTTCCACGCTGACCAGAGATGGATTGCATGGCAGAAGGAATTCTTCGAACAGAGACCTGATGTTCAGATTGTAGGCGAAGACTTCGCAAACTGGAACAAGGACGAAGCTATGGCTCTGATGGAAGACTGGACAACAGCACACGGCAAGATTGATGCAGTTATCTCCATGAACGATAACATGGCAGCAGGTGCGCTGGAAGTTGTAAAGGGCAACCCCACTTACAAAGACATGCTGGTATACGGCGTTGACGGTACCGCAGAGGCTTGCCTGCTGATTCAGGATGGCTCCATGACAGCTACATGCCTGCAGTCCGCAATCGACCTGGCTGCTCTGAACCTTGACACAGTACACAAGCTGCTGACAGGCGAAGAAACACAGATCGACACAGATATCGAAGAAGTTCTGATTACTGCTGATAACGTAGACGAATACGTTGAAATGTACAAAAAGAACGGTCAGATTACAGAATAATAGAAGGTAAATCTGTTTTTCGTGATTGATTTGTAAATATGAGGTATCATTTTCGGGTTTTCCGAGAGTGATACCTCTATTTTTTTCATGAAAAACTGTATTTTGGAAGGTGCGTAATTCTTGCATAATTCCGTCTATACTGTTATCATAAAAGGGAGAACGTCTCGCAGGAGAGGTTCCCGAAAACTGATAAAACTGTATTTCAATAAAGCGAAAGCGAGGAGATAAAAGATGAAAAACAGAGCAGCTTATATGGTTGGATTGAACAAAATGGAAATCAGAGAGACACCCGTTCCCGAACCCAAGGCGGGCGAGGTTCTGGTGAAGATTGAATATGTTGGGATTTGTGGTTCTGATGTGCATTATTTCAAGGACGGCAGATGCGGCGACTTTGTGGTTGACGGCGAGCTGATGCTGGGCCATGAAGCAGGCGGCGTTGTAGAAAAGCTGGGCGAAGGCGTAACAGACCTGAAGGTGGGCGACAAGATCGCATCTCTGGTCTCCCTGTCCCTGACTCCTCTGAAGATCAACAAGATCAAGGCCATCCACAAGGAGATCGACCGTGTGGACGTGGACGCTCAGGCCATTCTGTTCGAGAGCGGCATCTACGCCAAGATGCCCGACGATATGAGCGAG
>ERZ834798.3171-NODE-3171-length-10854-cov-3.180017_pt1 | contig 10854 bp, 5 predicted proteins | sample MGYA00519689_ERZ834798 | MGnify/ENA primary metagenome ERZ834798 (study PRJEB31850, sample SAMEA3708761) | human gut metagenome | biome: human gut; feature: human-associated habitat; material: faeces | place: China | collected 2014 ...
GAAGTGATTGCTACCGATTATGAAGGAATGATTCGTGAAGGCGAAGAACTTGCCGCGCTCAATCCGCACATCGTAGTAAAAGTTCCCTGTATTGCCGATGGCATTAAAGCTATCAAGCATTTCACGGAAAAGGGAATCCGCACGAACTGTACATTAGTCTTTTCAGTAGGGCAGGCATTGCTGGCAGCTAAAGCGGGAGCTACGTATGTTTCACCTTTTGTCGGCCGTCTGGACGACATTTGTGAAGATGGAGTAAGGCTTGTGGGAGATATCGTACGTATGTATCGTACGTATGACTATAAAACACAGGTATTGGCTGCTTCCATCCGTAATACGAAACATATTATCGAATGTGTGGAAGTGGGAGCGGACGTTGCTACTTGTCCGTTGAGTGCTATCAAGGGTTTATTGAATCATCCGTTGACGGATTCGGGATTGAAGAAGTTTCTGGAAGACTATAAAAAAGTCAATGGTTAAGTAAGTAATGAAACTTGCAGTATATTAAAATTTTTAGGCACGGATTATTTGCTCAGGTCTTAGAATTCCGTGCCTAAAGAATATTTGTTTTTTCGGGTAGCTGCTCATTACTCTTTTTTCCGTTCCTGTTTTCTCTTCTCCTTATATTGAGTTGGCGTTTCTCCTGTATATTGTTTGAAAGCCGTACTGAAATAGCGTGGAGTAGTAAAACCGACCTTCTCGGCAATTTCCGTGAACGACAGGTCCGTACTGGTGATTAACGTGATTGCTTTTTCCATCCGGAATTTATTAATGTAATCATTGGCTCCCATATCGGTTAGAGCTTTCAACTTATTGTAAAGGGAGGCTCTGCTCATACCTATCTCTTTGCAGATAAAAGTGACATCCAGATAGCTGCTATCCAAATGCTCCAGGATAATTTTATTCAGTTTCAACAGGAATGTTTCATCTGCCTGGCTGAAGGTGCTTTCTTCCGGCGCAGGGACTAACCCTGTATTCAAATATCTCTTCTTGATAGATTCGCGGTTCTTCAACCGGTTGCGAATGATTTCCATCAGCATTTCTATCTCAAAAGGTTTAGTCAGATAAGCATCCGCCCCGTTCTTGTAACCACTCAACTGACTTTGTTTATCATCTCTTGCTGTCAGCAGAACGATAGGAATGTGACTGATCGTAATATCTTCCTTTATATTTTTGCATAATTCATATCCATTCATTCTCGGCATCATCACGTCACTGATGATAATATCCGGGGCATGGCTTTTGGTCAGTTGAAGGGCTTCCACACCATCTGAAGCAATCACTACCCTTTTGAAATATTCTCCCAGTGACTTTTTCAGAAAGTCCGTCAAGTCCGGATTATCATCCACTACTAAAACACTGTAAGGGCTCGTGTCGAAATTATCTTCCTCCGGTTGTTGTTCTTTACTATCGTCACTCATCAATTCGTTCAAATATGCTTTCGGTTGGCAGATAATCTCTTCCGATTGTTGTCTCAAGGGCAGTTCAAAGAAGAATGTCGCACCGGCATCCTGATTATCTTGCGCACCAATGGAACCTCCGTGCAGTTCTACCAGAATCTTGGAATAAGACAATCCGATCCCTGTGCCGCTCTGTTCTCCTGTACCCTGATAGAAACGGGTGAAGAGTTTCTGTGTATTTACTTGTTTCAATCCGTTTCCCCGGTCAATGATGGAGATACGTACGCTATTTCTTTCGGAAAGCAACTCCGACATAATTGTTATTTCTGCATCCTGCGGACTGTGTTTCAAGGCATTAATAAGTAGATTGCTTAGAATAATCTCACACTTATCTTTATCAAAACTTACAGTATCGATATGTGGATCAAGCTGATAACGGATACGGACGTTCTTTGCTTCCCCTTCACTGATGAAATCTTGGGATACATGTTCAATCCATTGATTGAGAGCATACGGTTGTATCTGTAATTTGCTTTCGCCAACCTCCATCTTGCGTACATCAAGTACCATATTAATAAGGTTTTTCATTCGCTGCGCTTGACGGTAGATCGCTTTTATTGGCAAATACTGTGTATCTTCGGTAGAAAGGGATTTCAACATCCGGTTAAGTGGTGCGTATATTAACGTTAAAGGTGTACGCAACTCATGACTGATATTAATAAGAAAACGTACCTTTTCTTCATAGACCTGTTGCTCATGTTCTTTCATGGCCCACTTTAACTTCTCTTCTTTGCGTTTCCATGCTCTTCGGAAAGCTTCGATAATAGCGGCAGCAATAAAAACGGTGCAACAAAGAATAAACCACCATGTCCGATACCAGGGAGGAAGAATGGTCAATTCCAGTACTTCCTGACTGGGAATCCAATTACCATCCTTGGCGGTACAGGACGCCATGATTTTATAACTTCCCGGAGGAAGTGAACGTATGGCCAGTTCGGGATTGTATGATTCGATTTGCTGGTCATTCAGCCCCTCTATTTGGTATCTGTACACTTTCTGTCGAAAAATATCTTTCTCTTTCGACATGATTCGAATAGTGATATTACTATTCCAGGGAGCAGAAATCCCTGCTGGATGATTCGTTAATTCGTTATTTACTGACTCTCCATTAATGATGACATCTGATAATTGGAGTTGGGGAAGTTCGGAAGTGGTTAATGGTATTTTGCTGTTAATATGCAGTAACCCTTTCACTCCACCCATGTAGACGTCTCCCCGCATACTTAATAGACGAGGTTTGGAAAGATATTCGTTTTGGATTACACCGTCTGATTCACCGAATAGAACGAATTTTTTCTCTTTGATGAGCCAGGCGAAAAGCATACTGTCGGCTCCTATCCATACTTTTCCTTGCTGGTCGCATGCGATCAATGTGATTTCACTAAATAGAGAGGTCGGGATCGGTGTCTGTATTTTGGTGGCAGGATTGTAGTGTACCAATCCGTAGTTGTTTCCAATCCAGAAATTTCCCTCTTCGTCTCGTGCAACAGAGTTGATCGTTGTATCTTTCCAACATCTGTACAGGGCTTTCAGTCGGTTGGTATGGTTGTCCAGTTCATATATGTGCTTCGTATCATTTAGATAAGTGATATTCTTATAATTGTCGATCGGTAAGAGAGCACCGATAATTTCCTGCTCTTCTTGTTCTATAACGGTACTGAAAGTACGTGTATTCAAATCATATATATAGATATGTTCTCCAAGGAACAGAATATTGTGATGAGTGTTCCGAAGTAGATTTACAGCCTTGCCTCGATTGCACAAGAGTGCTGTCGTTTTAGCGTCAACAATGGTGAAAGGCTGTTTTTCTCCTGTTGCCGGGTTGAAAATAAATACTCCCTGTGAGAAAAGAGAAATTAATAATTTGCCGGGAGTAAACTGGCAGATAGAGGCTACTTTGTCTTCCCAGGTGGAAGGGTAATGGATAAATTTCTCTGTGAGTGGGTTAAAGCTGTTGATGCCTCCTCCGTCTGTACCGACCCAAATTTGGTCTTGGGATTCTTGGAAAAGACTTAGAACGGTATTGTTGCTTAGTCCGCGGTCGTTGCCGGGAGGTACATCTGTATACGTTTTCATGGAAACTTCCCGGATGCTGATTAGTCCGTTACGGATGCTACCTGCCCACATATTATTGTTGCAGTCGTTGTACAGACATAAAATAGAGTTAGCGGGGAGTGAGTAGTTGTCACTTCCGGGCATATGCTCCAACAGCGAAATACGTCTTGTTTCCGGGTCGAGAATATTAATGCCTCCTCCGTCTGTTCCAATCCAGATTTCTCCTTCCCGTTCGGCGAGACTTAGTATGACATTGTTGCTTAAAGAGGAGTTGTGGGTAGTATATGTAGCCAGTAGTTTACCGTCGCGTGTCAGACAGTTCAGCCCTCCATTGTAGGGAGCTACCCAGATTCTTTCTTGTGAGTCTATGAGTACATTCATAATTTCTTTTCCGCAATCGAAAGGAGGACGTCGGCATTTTCCGGTATTCAGGTCGAGCAGGAGTAGTCCTTGCCACCGGCTGCAACAGAGTAATGTGTGTTTATCCCATAGATTTAGTAGAGTCACATTATAATTGGGTTCTAAGTCAAATGTTTGTAGGAGGCGTAAAGAGGTATCCTGATAATTATAGAAAAAGATTTTATTTTTCGAACCGAATAACACTCCGTTATCAGTCAGGCAGGCGGAATAGGCGATGATATTATTTCCTGTCTCATCAGTCGGTATAAAAAAGTCATCGCTTTGCCTCTGATAACGTGCCACTCCTTTGTCTGTCAGAATCCAGATATTGTTTTGTTCGTCTTCTATCATCTGGTAGATTAAATTGTGAGGAATGGAATGAGGGTTATTTGCCTGATGAATATATTTTTTAAGTTCGTGTCCGTCATATCTCCCTAATCCGGAACGGGTTCCAATCCATACAAATCCTTGTTTGTCCGTTAAAATACATCTCACGGTAGAGGGAAGACCATCTTTTAGGGAGATTTGCTTATAGTAATAATGACCGGCTTGAAGAGTGGAAACGCCGATAAACAGTGTGATAAATGCAATGCATAGTAGTAAAAAGGTTTTTGTTCTCATGAGATCAGGTCAGTTAAACTGAAACAAAGATAGTCTATTCGGATGAATATTAGTTAAATCCCCTCTCTTATTTTTTAGTTTTTATGCTTATCTTTGCTCGAAAATATACGACTATGATTACCGAAGAACTACAGAAACTTTATCAGTCATATACGGGCGTTCCCGCTGAAAACATAACAGAATTACCGTCTTCCGGTTCCAACCGCCGTTATTTTCGGCTGACGGGTATAGAAACATTGATTGGAGTCTACGGGGCTTCTATTGATGAGAATGAGGCATTTCTTTATATGGCAGGACACTTCCGCAAATGTGGACTGCCTGTTCCCGAAGTGCGCATTGCCTCGGAAGATAAAACCTATTATTTGCAGGAAGATTTGGGCGATACTCTGTTGTTCCATGCCATAGAGAAAGGACGTGCTACCAGTGTTTTTTCAGAAGAGGAAAAAGAGTTGCTTCGCAAAACGATCCGTCTGCTTCCTGCTATTCAATTTGCCGGGGCGGATGGATTTGATTTTTCCCGTTGTTATCCTCAACCGGAGTTCAACCAACGCTCCATTCTGTGGGATTTGAATTACTTCAAATATTGCTTCCTGAAAGCTACCGGTATGGAGTTTCAGGAAGACAAACTGGAAGATGATTTCCAGAAAATGAGCGATGTCCTGCTCCGCAGTTCTTCCGCTACTTTCATGTATCGTGATTTTCAAAGTCGTAATGTGATGATAAAAGACGGGGAACCGTGGTTTATCGACTTTCAGGGCGGACGCAAAGGCCCGTTCTATTATGACATAGCCTCTTTCCTGTGGCAAGCGAAAGCGAAATATCCTGATAGCCTCCGTAAAGAACTGCTGCAAGAATATATGGAAGCTCTTCGCAAATACCAACCGATTGACGAATCCTATTTTTATAGCCAGCTTCGCCACTTTGTCCTTTTCCGTACGCTGCAAGTGCTGGGAGCCTACGGTTTCCGTGGTTACTTTGAAAAGAAACCGCATTTTATCCAAAGCGTTCCTTATGCCATCGAAAACCTGCGTGAATTGTTGAAAGAAGAATATCCGGAATATCCGTATCTCTGTAACGTTTTGAGGGAGCTTACCGGACTGAAACAATTTACGGACGACTTGAAAAAGCGGCAGCTAACCGTCAAAGTAATGAGCTTTGCCTATAAGAAAGGAATTCCTGATGACTCTACCGGCAATGGAGGAGGATATGTATTCGACTGCCGTGCCGTGAATAATCCGGGTAAGTATGAGCGTTACAAACCTTTCACCGGACTGGATGAACCTGTAATCACTTTCTTGGAAGAAGATGGCGAAATACTTCGTTTCCTCGATCATGTCTATGCTTTGGTAGATGCCTCCGTGAAACGTTATATGGAACGCGGATTCAGCAATTTGTCCGTCTGCTTCGGTTGCACCGGCGGACAGCATCGTTCTGTTTATTCAGCCCAGCACCTGGCAGAGCACCTGAATCAGAAATTTGGTGTGAAAGTCGAACTGGTGCATCGGGAACAGAATATCGAACATACGTTTGAGGCAACAATCTAAGAAGAGTAAATATAAAGAAGAAAGTAACCGAAAGAATGAAAGCAATGATATTTGCAGCCGGTTTGGGTAGCCGGCTGAAGCCGCTCACCGATACCATGCCGAAGGCTTTAGTTCCCATAGCCGGACGTCCGATGTTGGAACATGTGATTTTAAAACTGAAAGCTGCCGGATTCACAGAAATAGTGATTAACATCCACCATTTTGGCGAACAGATACTTGACTTCCTGAAAGCCAATGAAAATTTTGGACTCATCATACATATTTCCGACGAACGCGACTTGTTGCTCGACACCGGTGGGGGAGTTAAGAAAGCCCGTTCTTTCTTTGAAAATTCCGATGAACCTTTCCTGATACACAATGTAGATATTCTTTCAGACGTGAACCTGAAAGAACTATATGACTATCATCTACAAAGCGGTGCTGTTGCTACTTTACTGGCCAGCCAACGTAAAACCTCCCGCTATCTTCTTTTTGATACAGACAAAAGACTTTGCGGATGGATAAACAAGGATACGGAACAAGTGAAACCGGAAGGTTTTCAGTATGATCCTTCTCTTTATCAGGAATATGCATTCAGTGGTATCCATGTACTTTCGCCCGCCATTTTTCAATGGATGACCTCTCCCCGTTGGGAGGGTAAATTCTCTATTATGGATTTCTATCTTGCCACTTGCCGGCAAGTAAACTATGGTGGTTATTTGAAAGAAAAGTTACATCTGATTGATATCGGCAAACCGGAAACATTAGCGAAAGCAACAGCCTTTTTATACCAAAATACCAAATAAAGATACTGAAAGAGGCTTTTTTTAGCCTCTTTCTTGCTATGTAACAAAATATTTAAGTAACTTTGCTTGGATAAACAATCAATATTGTAATACTATACAAATTTTGCTGCATGGAACAGACTTTGGAAAATGGGATAGCTGACAACTTATTGCACAACATCTTTAATGACCTGTCTGTAGGCTTGGAGTTGTATGATAAGGACGGTCTCATGATAGATGTCAATTATTCGCGGTTGAGATCAATGGGGATAAAAGACAAAAAGGATATTCTGGGCTATAATCTATTTAATTACACTAGTTTCTCTGATGAAATCAAAGAACAGGTCAGAAAAGGAGAAACAGTGCGTTTCATGGCAAAATATAATTTTGATGACGTGCGTCATCTTTTTCCTACTAATCTGTCCGGTATAAAATTCTTCGAGATTACCGTTTCTTTCGTACATAATGAAAAGTCGGAAATTATGAATTATATGGTGATTAGTCAGGATGTCACCGAACGTGTTCTGTGGCAAAACAAATATGATAATCTTTACGAAGAAGCGGTGCGCTCAAAAAAAGAACTCCTTGAGAGCGAACAAAGAATGATCCAATTGATTCGTCAGAATGAGTTGGTATTGAACAATATTAATTCGGGATTGGCATATATTGCGAACGACTATATCGTACAATGGGAGAATATCTCGCTTTGTAGTAAAAGCCTTTCTTATGAGGCTTACAAAAAAGGGGAGCTTTGCTATCTGACGGCCCATAATCGCACCACTCCTTGTGAGAACTGTGTGATGCAACGTGCCCGGAAATCCGGTCAGGTAGAGTCTATCTTGTTTAATCTGGATAACAAGCATGTCATAGAAGTCTTTGCTACTCCCATATTTAATGAACAGGGAGATGTTGACGGTGTCGTGATTCGCGTAGATGATGTTACCGAGCGACAGCACATGATAGGTGAACTTGAAACGGCAAGAAGTCGTGCTGAACAATCCGATAAGTTGAAATCCGCCTTTCTGGCAAATATGAGCCACGAAATCCGTACACCGTTAAATGCTATCGTTGGTTTTTCCGATTTATTGATGGTGACGGAAGATCAAGAAGAAAAAGAAGAATTTATTCAGATTATCAATGCCAACAATGAGTTGCTTTTGAAGCTGATTAACGACATACTGGATCTTTCGAAAATAGAAGCCGGCTCGGTAGAACTGAAATACGAAGATTTTGATTTGGCTGTTTATTTCAACGAATTAGCTGCTTCGATGCATCGTCGTGTAGTAAATCCGCAGGTTCGGTTAGTTCCCGTGAATCCTTATGAAACCTGTACCGTTCGTTTGGATAAAAACCGGTTAGCGCAGATTCTCACTAACTTTGTAACTAATGCTATCAAATATACCTCCAAAGGAACTATTGAAATGGGGTATGAAAAGATAGACGGAGATATTCGTCTTTACGTTCGCGATACAGGTATTGGTATACCGGAAGATAAAAAAGACAAGGTGTTCCATCGTTTTGAGAAACTGGATGAATTTGCACAGGGGACCGGACTGGGACTGTCTATTTGTAAAGCCATCGTTGAGGCTTGCAGGGGAGAGATAGGCTTTGAGTCGGAATTTGATAAAGGGTCTTTATTTTGGGCGGTTTTGCCATGCCAGTTCGATTCGGTTGACAGCGAGCCGACTTCTTCACGTCGGAATAATGAGAAGGATGCAGATAATGAAAGCATTCTTGACTCCGAAGAAACAAAGAAAGTACCTAAAAGAGTGCTGGTTGTTGAAGATATTCAAAGTAACTTCTTTTTGGTATCTTCTATCTTGAAAAACAAATGCCAGTTGTTACACGCACCGAATGGACTGGAGGCAGTTGAAATTGTCCGTACCCAACCGGTGGATCTGGTACTGATGGATATGAAGATGCCTGTTATGGACGGGCGTACTGCAACCTCGGAGATCCGGAAGTTTAATGCTGAAATTCCGATTATCGCCCTGACTGCTCATGCCTTTGATGCTGACCGGGTAGCTGCGTTGAAAGCCGGTTGTGATGATTATCTGGTGAAGCCGATCAATGGAGCGAAGTTGATGCAGACTCTGAAAGAGTATGGTTGTTGAAAGGATGGGATTAAAAATGTGCTGATTTGAAAAAGGGTATATTCTATTCTTTCTGTTTTTAATATATCAGTCACTTGTTTGTGGTGAAGGAAAAAACGCTCTGCATTTTGGATGAAAGAATGTAGGATTGTTTGTTATCCTGGATAATTCCTGTCTAAAAATAAATAATTCCTCTGTATTGCTATCTATATGCTTACTGCTTGCCCGTATGTAGTTTGCTTTATCATTTTTCTTTTGTGCGCTTGTGATGATGAACTAGCCTATAAACGGGCTTTTCCGAGGGCTTTTATAACTTGGTCGGTGAGTATGGAAGGCTTTCTCGGTGAGGAAGGATGTGTTCCTCACCGAGGAATGGCTTATTGCTCACCGAGGAAAATCATTTATTTCTTTAAAGAAAATGCATATCATCTGAAAATATATGCTGTATTGTGGCGGTAATATGCATATATATGTGATAATATGGATGCTTTTAATTCCGGATTACCATCTTCAATAGTTTTGTTTTCTTTCTTAATCTGAAAAATAGAACATTTCTCTTGTTTGTTTGGAGGAATTGAAAGGGAGACAGCTTACTATAAAAGGCTATAAATCCGTAAAGTTTGGGATTGTTTTTTATGTTTATGGATTTAAATAGTTACCTTTGCTAAAAATAGAATATCATGTCCAAATACGTCAATCCTTTTACTGATATAGGATTTAAAATTATTTTTGGTCAACCGGCCAGTAAGAATTTGCTCATCACTTTGTTGAACGAATTACTTGCAGGTGAACATCATATTACAGAACTTACTTTTCTGGATAAGGAAGATCATGCAGACAATGTGAGTGATAAAGGTATCATTTATGATCTTTATTGCCGTACAGCAAGTGGTGAGTATATTATCGTGGAGATGCAGAATCGTTGGCACAGTAATTTTTTAGATCGTACACTTTATTATGTTTGTCGTGCTGTGAGTCGGCAGATAGAATCTCCTTCTTCAAAAGAAGTCCCTGTCCCTGAAGATCCGATGACTGCAAGAGAACCACTTGTCTCTTATGGAAAGCAGTATAGACTACCTACTATATATGGAATTTTCCTGATGAATTTCAAAGAGGAAAATTTAGAGGCTAAATTCCGTACGGATACGGTTCTTTCCGACCGTGATACAGGGAAGATTGTTAATCCGCATCTCCGGCAGATTTATTTGCAATTTCCTTATTTTACAAAGGATTTGTCGGACTGCCATACATTATATGATAAATTAATTTATGCACTGAAGAATATGAGCAATTGGAATAGAATGCCGGATGCTTTGAAAGAACAAGTGTTTGAACATCTGGCGAGATTGGCAGCAGTTGCCGATCTTTCGGAAGAAAACCGTATCGCTTATGATAAGGCATTAGATCGGTATAGGGTCAACCAAATTGTAGAGGAGGATGAACGGCGTAAAAACGAAGAGATGCGGAGAAAAGCGGCTGAAGAAGGGTTAAAGGAAGGGATGAAGGCCGGGTTGGAAAAAGGAGTGAAAAAAGGAAGGCTAGAGGGAATAAAAGAAGGGATGAAAGAAGGGATGAAAGAAGGGATGAAGGAAGGGTTGGAGAAAGGGTTGGAGAAAGGAGAGCAAAAGAAGCAAATTGAAATTGCTCGGAAGATGAGAGAGGACGGAATATCCATTGATATAATTATCAAATATACGGGTCTTCAATCTTCTGATATAGAAAACCTATAATATATCTTCATAGGAAAATTGTTGTAGTTATATTAGGATAAAATATAAAGGAGGCGGGAATATTCAAGAATGGATACTTCCGCTTTCTTTTTTTGATTCGTAAGATGTCCAACAATGTCTATGATGGTTAGATATATCGATGAAATGGATGATTTTAACCGATTGAACCATTTTCCGGGAGAAATGACTTT
>ERZ834798.3172-NODE-3172-length-10853-cov-3.050472_pt1 | contig 10853 bp, 6 predicted proteins | sample MGYA00519689_ERZ834798 | MGnify/ENA primary metagenome ERZ834798 (study PRJEB31850, sample SAMEA3708761) | human gut metagenome | biome: human gut; feature: human-associated habitat; material: faeces | place: China | collected 2014 ...
CAAAATTACCTAAAATAAAAATACTATGAAAGTAAGAAGGGAAATATTAATTATATTTTCAATGATTTTATTATTGGTATTGCCAGCCACGTCTTTGGGTAAAGAAATAAAATGGGTGCTGGAACGACAGGTAATTCCTGTGTTGGTGAAGAAACCGGCAAGTCCTGTATTAAAGGTTACTCTAATCAGGGCAGACAATCAACCTTACGCCATTCAGCAAATAGATTTAGATTTATTAGGGAGTACGGATGTGGCAGATGTTGTTTCTGTTGCTATATATGATACACAAGAAAATGGACTGATAGATACATCCCGTTTGCTATATAAATCACTTCCCGCTGCACGTAAAATATCATTTACTGATAAAGTGCAGGTAAATCAGGATTCTTTGTCTTTTTGGGTAGCCGTGACGTTGAAAGATACGGTTTCATTGGATCACCGTATTCAGCTTAACTGTAACCGGATTAAAACGACTAAAGGCAATCTGAAAATCTCGGAAAAAGGAAGTAAACCTTTGCGGGTAGGAGTAGCAGTACGGCAGAAAGGACAGGATGGGTGTGTTTCGTCACGTATTCCGGGATTGGCTACCAGCAATCAAGGAACTTTGTTAGCCATTTTTGATGCCCGTTATGATTACTCTCGTGATTTGCAAGGAAATATAGACATTGCTCTTCATCGGAGTACGGATCAGGGATTGACCTGGCAACCTGTTCAGACTGTATTAGATATGGGAGAATGGGGCGGCCTGCCGCAGAAATACAATGGAGTGAGCGATGCTTGTATTCTAGTCGATAAAAATACAGGTGACATTTATGTAGCCGGATTGTGGATGCATGGCCTGCTGGATAAAGATGGCAAGTGGATAGAAGGATTGAATGAAAGTAGCACGGTCTGGACACACCAGTGGAAAGGAAAAGGCTCCCAACCCGGAACAGGACTAAAAGAAACCTGTCAGTTTATGATAGCGAAAAGTACGGATGACGGTCTTAGCTGGAGTTTTCCGGATAATATAACCGCAAAGACGAAGCATCCTGAATGGTGGCTGTTTGCACCGGCACCGGGACAAGGGATTACGTTGAAGGATGGCACGTTGGTATTTCCCACACAAGGACGTGATGAAAAGGGACTTCCTTTCTCAAATATTACGTATAGTAAAGATCACGGAAAGACGTGGGTGACCAGCAACTCTGCATATCAGGATGTAACGGAATGTAGTGTCGTACAATTGAATGATGGCGCCTTGATGTTGAACATGCGCGACAACCGGAACAGAGGACATAAAGAGGTGAACGGTCGGAGAATTTGTACGACTACCGATTTGGGAGCGAGTTGGAAGGAACATCCTACTTCAAGAAAGGCATTGGTGGAACCTACCTGTATGGCAAGCCTGCACCGACATGAATATATAGAAGAAGGAAAAAAGAAAAGCATGCTTCTCTTTGTAAATCCGAATGATTATGGGAAAAGGGATAAACTGACTTTGAAAGTGAGTTTTGATGATGGAATGACCTGGCCGAAGGAACATTGGATTCTTTTCGACCAATATCGCAGTGCCGGATATTCCTGCATTACGTCCATAGATGAAAATTCAATAGGCATATTATATGAGAGCAGTCAGTCGGATTTAGCTTTTATAAAAATCGATTTAACGGAGATTTTAAAGTAAACAGGCATGAGTAATAAAACTTCAAATATATATCCCTGGGTAGTAGTCGGACTATTGTGGGGTGTTGCTTTGCTGAATTATATGGACAGGCAAATGCTTTCCACTATGCGAATTCCGATGATGGAGGATGTCCGGGAATTGGAATCGGCTGCCAATTTTGGTCGTCTGATGGCTGTCTTCCTGTGGGTATACGGACTGATGAGTCCTTTGTCGGGTATCATCGGTGACCGTGTGAACCGTAAATGGTTGATTGTAGGTAGTCTGTGTGTATGGTCGGGAGTTACTTATCTGATGGGCTATGCCACCACTTTCAATCAACTCTATTGGTTGCGTGGGATTATGGGAATTAGTGAAGCACTGTATTTACCTGCTGCTTTGTCTCTGATTGCCGATTTTCACAAAGATAAAACTCGTTCGCTGGCTGTGGGAATACATATGACAGGTTTATATGTAGGACAGGCTATCGGTGGATTCGGAGCTACTTTTGCAGCAATCTATTCCTGGCATACCACGTTTCATTGGTTTGGCATTATAGGTGTAGGTTATGGTATTATTCTGGCATTTTTCCTGCGTGATAAAGAGAGAGGAAATGTCTCGGAGAATCAGAAGATGAAAAAGATTCCGGTATTGAAGAGCTTGGGAATGTTATTCTCTAATGTCTTCTTTTGGGTTATCTTATTTTATTTCTGTGTGCCGGGTACTCCGGGATGGGCGGCGAAGAATTGGTTACCAACTCTTTTTTCTGATAGCTTGTCTATTGATATTTCAGTTGCAGGTCCTATGTCTACCATTTCTATAGCCTTATCTTCACTATTCGGTGTATTGGCAGGTGGATATATATCCGACCGATGGGTATTAAAAAATGTACGTGGAAGAGTATATACCGGTGCGTTGGGTTTGGGGCTTATCATACCTTCCCTGCTGTTTATCGGATATGGTCATTCTATTTTTGCATTGCTCATGGGAGCGGTGTTATTCGGAATAGGTTTTGGTATGTTTGATGCAAATAATATGCCTATTCTTTGCCAGTTTGTATCTGCACGTTATAGGGCAACCGCTTATGGTATTATGAATATGTGTGGTGTATTTGCCGGAGCTGCTATTACGAGCCTTTTAGGCGAATCAATGGATGCCGGACACTTGGGACGTGATTTTGCACTGCTTGCTATATTGGTACTGGCTATGCTGGTTATTCTGGTCACTTGTCTGCGACCTAAAACAATTGATATGAAAGATTAATTTTCAAATTTTAATTTTATATTTTATGAAAAACTCAATAAAGCATACGAATAAAATATTATCGGTGTTATTTGCTTTTTTATTTATTTCCCTAAATATTCAAGCAGATGATATCAGTTCTAAAGAAATTAAAGTCTCTGGTATAGTACAGGATCAAACTGGGGTAGAATTGCCCGGAGTTTCAATTTCTGTAAAAGGAATAGATAAAGGTACCATTACCAATGCGTCCGGTGAATTCTCAATAATGGTTTCTCCTGACGCTACTCTTATTGTTTCTTTTGTAGGAATGGAAACAAAAGAAATTGCAGTCAAAGGGCGTAGAAATATTGTCATTGTTTTGAAAGAGAGTTCTGTATTGCTTGATGAAGTTGTAGCTATAGGCTATGGAAAACAATCAAGGGCATTAATAACCAATTCTATTTCTAAGATAAATAAGGAAGAATTCCAGAAGGCACCCGGACAGAATCCATTATTACAGTTACAAGGAAAAGTGCCTGGTCTGTCTTTACAGATTTCTAGTGGGCAGCCTGGAGCTGATCCTCAATTATTTATTCGTGGAGGAAGTTCAACCTCGCCGGAAAGTGACACGCCTTTAATAATTATTGATGGTATAATATCACAAGGTTTTAGAAACATATCAGATATGAATCCGGCAGATATAGAATCTATAGAGGTCTTGAAAGATGCTGCTTCTACTGCTATCTATGGTTCCAGAGCAGCCAATGGTATTATTCTTGTCAAGACTAAATCCGGTCAGAAAGGGAAACCTGTTGTGAGTCTGCGATACACATACGGAGTGGAACAACAACCTCAGCGAATCCCATTATTGAATGCACGGGATTATATAACATTATCTCGTTCGAATATTGCCAAATTTAATCAGGCAGACTTAACTTATAATGGAAAAGAAGATCAGGCTAAATTTTTGAGCGGTTCATTTGGTATGTCAACCGGAAATCCTAGAAATTCAAAGAATACGCTTGAGTTTTTGGATGTTTATCTTCAAAAGTATGGTCAAGGTTATGTCAGTAACTTGTTGGAAAACGAAGGATGGCAGACAATGGCAGATCCTGTTACAGGTAAACAACTTATTTTTCAGGATAATGACTTTCAGAAAGCCACCTTTACAACTGGGCAGAAGCATGAAATAGATTTGAGCATTAGTGGAGGGACGGAAGCTATTAACTATTATGTAGGATTAAGATATTTGAATCAGGATGGTATTCTTCGAGGTACGAATTATAAGAATTACAGCGTTTTGTTTAATGGAAACTATAAATTGAGTGAAGCATGGAGTCTGTCTACTAAAGCTAGTTTGCAGGTGAGAGATGCTGTAGGAGGTGGAAATACTGTTAATACCATATCACGAAGCATATTGACTCCACCAACTTACCGCTTGTATTATGAAGATGGAACTCCGGCTCCGGGTGAAGGAATTTCTTCTTTCAGAAGCAGATTGCATGAAATTTATTATAAGACTAACTATGATGATACCAATGTATATAGGACAACTTTCCAATTAGGTGCAATTTGGAATATTCTGCCTGGCTTGATATTAAAGCCTACAGCCTATTATTTCGGTACGGAAGGTATAGAAAATTATTTTCAGGCAGATAATGAAACAACCGGAAATACAATTCGTCCGGCTTCTGCCAAACATAATTTTGACAGGCATTTGCAGGGAGATTTAGTGCTCTCGTATGATAAGAAAGTGAAAGATCATAATATTGGAGTCGTAGCAGGTGCCAGCTATACTCATGATTATAGTTATAGACTTTCTGCAAGTGGCAGTGGTTCTTCCATAGATTTAATTCCGACATTAAATGCAACGGCAGATAGTACTCAGCGGGCAAGTTCGACTAAAACAATGGAAGCCACTTTGAGTTATTTCGGACGTGTAAATTATGATTATAATGGCAAATATCTTTTCTCTATCAGTATGCGTGCCGATGGTTCTTCGCGATTTGCGGAAGATAATAAATGGGGATTTTTCCCGGGAGTATCTGCTGGGTGGAATATGCATCGGGAAAACTTCTATAAACCATTGGAAGCTATCGTTAGTCGTTGGAAATGGCGTGCTAGTTGGGGGCGCACAGGTAACAACAATTTGAGTGTGGCTAATTCGAGAGGAGAATATAAGATTACAGATACCAACTATCAGGGCTCTGTCGGCATATTAAATACAACATTGAAAAATTCGCAGTTGCGCTGGGAAACAACAGAATCCTATGACATCGGGGTTGATTTGGGCTTTTTCAATAATAGATTAGGACTGTTAATTGACTATTACAACAAACTGACATTTGACAGATTGTATGATGAACCTTTATGGAGTTCTACCGGATTTAGTTCCATTAAGAGTAACTATGGATCTGTTAGAAACTCCGGAGTAGAGATTGAGTTGAATGCTACTCCTATTCAAACTAAAGATTTCTCATGGGATTTAGGGTTGACATTTGCTTATAACAAAGGAGTGGTAGTAGACTTACCGGATAATGGAGAAGAAAAGCATCGTGTAGGAGGAAACTTTGTTTATGATCCTGCAACTGGAGGGACAAAAAAAGTGGGTGGTATTGCCGAAGGTGAGAGATTTGGCGGAAGATGGGCTTTTCATTACTTGGGAACATATCAGACTGAAGAAGAAGCGGCCAAGGCACCTAATGACCCGAACGCACAAGGAAGAAAGAAACATGCGGGAGATGCAATATTTGAAGATGTAAATAATGATGGACAATTGGACTCTAAAGACATGATTTTCATGGGATATGTTCGTCCCGATAAAGTCGGAGGAATTATTAATACATTGAAATACAAAGGACTAACCGTGCGAATCGTTATGGACTGGGCTATGGGGCATGTAATAGACAATGGCTTCAAAGGACAGATAATGGGTAGCTCACGTAATAATAATAATGCCATCAAAGAGGCAATGACCAATTCTTGGCAGAGTGCGAATGATGGAAGCAAATATCCTAAATATACTGTTCAGAGTGACTATGATTATCAATATAGAAATCATATGAGATGGGATAATCAGATCGGAAGCTCTGCAAGTGGTAGTACTAATAATAGCTTGTATTTTAGCAAGGGAGATTACCTGGCATTCAGGGAAGTGTCTTTAAGTTATATGTTGCCATTATCTTGGATTAGAAAGATGAGACTCAGTGCTGTGGAAGTTTTTGCAGGAGCGTATAATATTGGTTATATAAAAAAATATGATGGCATGTTCCCTGAAATATATACTGGTGTTGACTATGGTATTTATCCGAGACCCAGACAATATAACATGGGAGTAAAAATTAATTTCTAATTAAATAAGACTCATAATTATGAAACAATTTAAATCAATACTATTAGGCATTTCTTTATTCTTGTTACATTCGTGTAACTTACTGGATGTAGATACTGTTTCAAGCATTACCGGAGATGGATACTGGAATACAAAAGGCGATGTAGAAAGTTATATGATCGGTATTTATACCAAATTGCGCGATACATCGAATTCTACTCTTCATTTTGAAGACAGAGGAGATGCCTTTACAACAGGGCTGGAAGGTGGCCCTTCTAATTTATGGGCGCAAAACCTCACATCGCAAAATGGTTATAGCTGGTCGAGCTATTACTCTGTAATACAACATTGTAATATGTTACTGAAGTATACTCCCGGAATAGATTTTGGTGTAGAGGCTGATAAAAACAGATTATTGGCAGAGGCGTATTGTATCAGAGGGTATATGTATTTCTGTATTGCCCGGATATGGGGGGATGCCCCTTTGGAACTGGAACCGACAGAAAGTTCAAATAAGCCTAAGTTAGCAAGAGAACCCGCGGAGGAAGTTTTGGCACGTGCTCTAAGTGATGTAAATACGGCAATTGATCTTTTTCCGGAAGAAAGTTATGCAAATGGAAAAGGAAGGGCATCGAAGCCGGCATGCTATGCATTGAAAGCCGATATTTTGCTATGGAAAGCAAAAGTGATGAATGGATCGGAACAAGATTTGAAAGATGTCATAACTTATGCGGATTTGGCAAGTAAAGGACTTTCACTGGAAGATAACTTTGCAGATATTTATGGAACTAAATATGGGAAAGAAGTGATATGGACTATCCATTTCGAAATTTATGAAAAGGAAGCTCAGTATAGTCAGAGTCTGAAGCCAAGAGATGTTTTTGTAGAAAAGGCGGTCAATAAGGATGAAATTCCTTATGCTAAAGGAGGAGCTCGCAGCACTTATGCACCAAGTCCGTTTTTGATAGGTCTTTTTAATGCAAATCCGGCAGATATCAGAACCAAAGACTCTTATATCACTGCAAAGGATGCGGACGGAAATGAAATAGGGACTTTTGATAATAAGATGAAGGGAACAAAAACAGAAGGAGATCGCACCTATGACTCAGATATAGTTATATATCGGCTTGCAGAGATGTATTTATTTAAAGCAGAAGCTTATGCGGCGTTAAATCAAACACCACAGGCTATTATTGAACTGAATAGAGTCAGAGACCGTGCCAAGATTGGAACTTATAATGGAAGTACCAATAAAATAGCAGTGGAGAAAGAAATTCTGAACGAGCGTGCAAGAGAGTTATATCTTGAGAGAAAAAGATGGCCCGATCTTCTTAGATTTCATTATGGTGGAACGATTGATGTTTATCAGGAGGTCCCGAACTTAAAGAAAAAAGTCGATGATAATATTATCATTCCATTATATCTTGCAATCCCATTGAGCGATATAAATATCAATCCTAATTTAAAACAAACTCAAGGATATGAAAACCTATAAGATTATTACATGCGTATTTCTTTTTACAAGTATGTTTACACAGGCTTGTCAAAAAGATGATGAGACACAAGGAAACCCAACTCCTGTTCCACCGGAAGAAGAAGTGCCTTCGTCCGAATTCAACTATATTTATAATCAAGGGACGGATGGTTTTGAACTCTATCGAATACCTGCTATTGTTAAAAGTAAAAGCAATACTTTATTAGCTTTTGCTGAAGCTAGAAAAGCTCGAAGTAATGGAGATAGCGGAGATATAGATCTTGTAGTCAAACGTTCGTCGGATAATGGAAAAACATGGAGTAAACAGATTACGATATGGAATGATGGACAAAACACTTGTGGAAATCCCGTGCCTATTGTTGACGACAGAGGTAGAATACATCTGCTTATGACTTGGAATTTCCAGACTGATAAATGGGGGGCAATAACCAATGGTACCGGAGAAGACAGCCGACGTCCGTACTATACATATTCTGATGATGACGGCATTACTTGGGCGCAACCAGTTGAAATAACTTCTTCTGTAAAAAAAGAAAAATGGGATTGGTATGCTACCGGTCCGTGCCATGGTATTCAGATTCAAAAGGGAATACATAAAGGAAGATTAGTTGCTCCAAACTATTTTACAACTCGGGAGAGTGGAAAGGTCACGAGTTATTCTCATATCATTTATTCTGATGATTACGGAAAAACATGGAAACCAGGAGAACCTACTCCTGTCGGTGGTGTTGGAGAATGTTCTGTAGCCGAGATAGGAGAGGGAACGTTAATGTTGAATATGAGAGCAGATGAAGGCTTTTATCGGAAAAGTTGTACTAGCATAGATGGAGGACTTACTTGGTCTTCACCTCAAATTAGCATTGATCAAATAGACTGTAAGTGTCAGGGTAGTATATTATCAATAGGAGGAGCTGTTTTTCTTTCGAATGCTGCTTCCGCTACGGAACGTATTAATATGACTATCAAAAAAAGTACGGATAATGGGAAAAACTGGAAGGGACAATATACAGTTTATGAAGGTAACTCTGGTTACTCTGATATAGTTGAGCTCTCTGATTCACAGATTGCTATTATCTATGAGGGAGGAGAAAAACGATATACGGATGGGCTGGCATTTAAAGTTGTTAGCATAAAATCAATACAATGAATTTAATACATTACTGATATGAAAAGAAAAACTATATATTTATTACAGTGTATTGTTGTGATATTGTTATTGGCTTGTTCTGAAGATGATTTGCAGTCCTTGCAAGCTGCTTTCGAATCAGATCTTCAGGAAGTCACAATCGGAGAAAGTATTACTTTCAAAGACATATCTACTGGTGAACCTTCTAAATGGAATTGGCGGTTCGAAGGTGGAGAACCAGAAACCTCAATCTTATTTAGTCCTAATGTTGTATATAATAAGCCTGGAGTTTATTCGGTTACCTTGTCTGTCGGACGCGGAGAAGAAGCAAACGAAATGGTGAAGGAACAATATATTACTGTTAACTATCCGTCGCAGATAACTGTTGACTTCTCTGCAGATAAAACTACTGCTACAAATGAAGATGTTATTTCTTTTAAAGATTTGTCCAAAGGCTATCCGAATGAGTGGTTATGGAGTTTCACACCTAAAGAAGGTGGAGCAGTTATCACTTCAACAGAACAAAATCCACAAATGACACTTTCTCCGGGAATCTATACTATTAAATTGACAGCTAAGAATCCCAAAGCGTCTTCGGACAAAGTAAGAGAGGATTATATTACTGTTATTGATAAAAATGCGATTGCCGCTGATTTTGGTGCACAATGCCGGAATACTTATGCCGGGGGATATATTAACTTCTTGGATAAGACATTAGGAACGGTTGAAGAATGGGAATGGACATTTGAAGGAGGTACTCCAGCCAGTTCTGTAGAACAAAATCCTGTAGTGCAATATAATAATCCAGGAAAATACAAAGTGACGTTGAAAGCTAAAAACTCAGTAAATAGCTCTACGAAAGAGAAAGAAGGTTATGTATATGTTGTTTCTGCAGAAAAGTTAGTATTGTATTTGCCATTCGATGGTGATAATAAAGATGCAGGTCCAAATCAATTGAATCCTGAGGAACTTACGGCAGGAGCTGGTTCCAGTATATATAATTCTCAGGCGCGCTTTTCCGGAGAAAGTGCTGAATGTCGATTTGCAGCACACTTCCAAGGCGACAAGCAAAATTATTCAATTTTGTCTATTCCTGAAGAAGGATTGAAGAATCATTATACGGATAGTGAATTTACAGTTGCATTTTGGGTGAAGGTTTCAAATATGACAGCTAAGAATGCAGTCTTTCATCAAGGTGTGGGACCTGGTGCTACTTATACCGATCCTGTGCCCAGACAAAGTTGGTTTAGACTTGATACCAGTGGTAAAACTGTTGTTTTCTGTGTAGAATACAAGGGAAAAGCAGGAAACTGGGCCGAATATGAAGGTAAACGAATGGATGACGGTGAGTGGCATCACTATGTATGTATTTATAAGAAAGTGGATGGAAAAAGAGATAGTTATTTGTATATAGATGGGCAGAAAGTTATTGAAAAGAAAGGGGTTGTTGACAAGGTGGTAGATAATTGGCCATACTATATTGGTTGTAACTATCGATTTACCAATGGAGAATTTGCACCTGAGAACTTCTTGAATGGTTATCTGGATGATTTTATTTTGTATAACAGAATATTGTCAGAAGAAGAAATACAAGATTTATACAATAACTAAAAACGAATAGGGAACTTCTCTTTTAATCAGTAAAAGAGAAGTTCCACATTCAATTAATATCAGAATATGAAAAAACTTTTTCTATTGATTTTCATGCTTGTAAATTGCATTGGTTTATATGCACAACAGGTAATGGAGACAAGTGAAGCATACAAGAAGGCGGATGAATTATTAAAGAAGCTGACAATTGAGGAAAAAGCGCTCATGGTCAGGGGCTATAATAAGTTTTTTATCAAAGGTTTTGAAGAAAAAGGAATACTTCCTGTTTATTTGTCGGATGCGACACAAGGAGTTAATATCCGGAATAATTTGCCTAATCCTAACGTTGTAAAGCAACTGGAACGTTCAACAGCTTTTCCTTCTCCCATTTTGTTAGCCTCAACATTTTCACCGGAGTTATCTTACCAATATGCTAAAGCTATTGGAG
>ERZ834798.3175-NODE-3175-length-10848-cov-3.011211_pt1 | contig 10848 bp, 22 predicted proteins | sample MGYA00519689_ERZ834798 | MGnify/ENA primary metagenome ERZ834798 (study PRJEB31850, sample SAMEA3708761) | human gut metagenome | biome: human gut; feature: human-associated habitat; material: faeces | place: China | collected 2014 ...
TGTTTACAGCCTTTTTGCGAGAATGCCTGAATGATGGCCTTTGCGAATTTTGATTTGTTAGCCAATTTGCGAGAATGATTTGAAGCCAAAAAAATTTTCTGCCTATGGACATGGCTCTATATACTATATATAAGGGGCACGCCGGCACCGCGCCAGGGGCCTAATTCGCACAAAACACATTTTAACAATTGGCCTGCGAGCCTCTGAGCCTGTTTGGCTTAATCTCGTGACCCGTATCGCGTTCAAATCCTTGCGATGATAGTTTATATGGCTGAGAGGCTCAGAACAGGTTAGGAAATGTTAGATTGAGCCACGGAGCCACTCTGGTACCACAATCATTCTGGCCAGAGCCGGCTCAGCACCTTTGAGCTAATGTGCCACAATTCTTAACATAAATTTAACATTTCCTAACTCGCTATATTTCGCCATGTTGAGATTTATTGTACGTGCTACTTGGCTAACTGCCAGAATGTTAAATGTGGTTAACAACCATCCGATTTAACACAACTTAAGCCTGAGAATTTTCCTATGTTATTTTTTTAGCACCTGCAAATTCCTCCGAAAATTTTTACCAAAAAAGTTTCGTATATCGGATATTATTTGTATATTTGCATATCGGAAATAACGAACGAAACAACAGAGGTTACAAACAAAGTTGCTCAAAAGTTTTTCCGGTTCAAATATAATTAGTATATTTGCATAGATAAAATAAGTAATAACAATAAAGAATATTAATAATATAAAAACAGTGGTATTATGGATGAAAGTACATTCGGTTGGCTCATAGAGTACGAGCAGCAACTCAGAGAAGCTGGGTATGATGAGAAAACAATTGCTCATCTTGTATTAGAAGCAGTTAAATAATATAAAATTACAGCGATATGAACAAGAGAAAATTGGCCTTAATGGTCGGAATGCACAAAATAATATGTGTGTACAATAATGCACTCATTGGCTACTGCAAAGGATTGAGCGGCGTGTGCGTAGCTTTTGAAGAGTATGGCCTGCGCGGTGTTGGGCTATCGTCAACTAAGCACGCAAAGCAATTTATAGATAACTTGTATAACAATAAGTAATATGAACAAGAGAATAACAGGAGAATACAGCTATGACAAAGAATTATTACAAGAGTGAGTACTCCGACAAACAGTGGAAAGCCTTAATCGACAAGGCCACGGAACTGGGTTGCCAGATAACCTATAGCAAGTACGGCAACATAGTAACAATCGACAGCACAGACCGGGAGAGCTCAATAATAGCTCAAACCGGGAGAGGCGGACAGGACAGAGTCGTATGGGCCGAGAGATATGCAGCAAGAATGAACGTAAAATAACCAACATTATTTAACGAAAAAAGTTCTTAAAGCAGTAACCAGATTAAAATAAAAGTAGTATATTTGCATATACTTAAAAAGATATGGCGATAGCCAAAACAACTAAAATTTACAGCAATATGGTAACAATAAAATTTTCAGCAACCAAGTCAGAAGCATTGTTTTTGACACCGACAATTGCAGTTGAACAAGACAACTCAGAAACAGCAATCCGATTTGCTCTTTGGCACGGCGTGTTCAGTGTAGAGGTAAGCAAGAGTTACAAAAACCGTAAAAGCTAAATAACATGGCAAGAAATGAAATGTTTGTAACGGTTTATAGGCTTGAAGTTGAGGCCACTCGAGAGAATTTGGACAGTATGGAGAACTTCATAGAAGCCATTTCGGATTGTGCTATCGTGTCCAATGATGAGGGTTGTGTAGCTATCATAGTAGCGTCTTCGGATGCCTTAGGGACAACGAAATTGGCTAATATGGCACTCAAATTCTTTGGCAAGGAGGGATATAATATAAGTACTCTCGGACTCTTAGGGCCGTTTAAGAAACTCAATTGATATTTTTTAACATAAAACTTGGAAAAAAGTTCCCAAAGCGGCTCAATAATTCAAAAAAACATAGTATATTCGCAATATCAAAATTAAACAATAACATTTTAATAACAATTCAAAATTTACAGTATTATGGCAACAAAGAAATTTTCGCAGATGACAACGAAGAAGCTGAACGCTCTTTTGGCAACAGCAAGTGATGAAGACAAGAAGGCTATCGAGGCCGTACTCGCAGCTCGTGAACAGGCTCAGGCCCCCGCTGCTCCTGCAGTTCCTGAGGCAACCGCAGAAGAGACTCCTGCCGCTCCTGCAAGTGAAGAAGAAACTCAGCTCAGCCCTGAGGAAGAAGCAGCTATCAAGGCAGCTGAAGAGAATGGCGGACTCAACCCGCTTTACAATGGCAGCAAGGCAACTCAGGAGAAAAAGCCAAAGATAACCGATGAGGACCGTCATGCACTGGCCGAAGAGCTGAAGAAGAATGTTAACCACCGTTGTCAGGCAGTTCCTTTCAATACTGCAGAATGGGTTGACGGTTATATCGCCGGAGTAATTGAAGAGAAGCGCAGCAACAAGGTGCTCTACGCAATCAAAACAGACGACGGACGCCGCATCGTTAAGGTACATGACAGCAATCTCGTTCGTATTCTGGACGAAGTTGTTGAGCCGGAGAAGAAAGCCCGTGCTCGCAAAGCAAAAGACCCGGCAGACAAAATTGAATGGATACCGGAAGCAATTGCCGAAGAGGTTAACGAAGTTATCGGCAACGTAGGTAAACCGGTAGAATTTGAGAAATACCGTACTACAGACGAAAACGGTGAAGAGCACATTGAAATGGTAATCGGCCGTATCGTGGCAATCGTGCCTGACAAACGAGCTCAGCGCTTGCTCTACCGCATTTCAGTTCCGGCTCCTATCGAAGGCAATCCGCTCGCAACGAAGACTATGCACAAAGTTGTAAAAGCTGAGGGCATTAAGATTGCCGAAGAGTTCGACGAAGAAGGCGCACAGCTCAATGCCAAGTATCTGGAGCGCCGTGAGGCAGCAGCAACTCGCACTCCGCTTACTCCTCAGGACCGCGTAATTCGCTGCGAGGAGAATGTGAAGAAGGCAGAGGAGAAGCTGCAGAAAGCTCAGGAAGAGCTGGAAGCCAAAAAGAAGCAGCTCGAGGATGCAAAGAAGGAGCTGGATGAATATCTTGCCGGTCAGGCAAATGGAGAAACTGCCGAAGCTCCTGCTGAGATTACAGCCGAAGAGGAGTCACTTGCATAACACAGCCACCTGGCACCGTTTCTCCCATGGAGCCGTCTCGAAAGAGGCGGCTCTTTTTTTTGCTGCATATCTAAGTATGCGGCTATTTTTGTATTATTGTGATTTATGTTAAAATATGTAAACTCATAGAAACATGCTTCTTTCGCGTTCTAGGACACTTTTAGGCTTTAGGTGTACTATAATATGGGTTAACTCAATTCGACGCGATAGAGGCCAAAAGAAGTGTATCTATCAATGTATTTTTATAAAGCCTATAATATGAATTAAGGCATGGACTTTCCTAAGCTTTAAGCCACCAAGCAGTTATATAAATAGCTGTTAAATTTATGGCTAAAAAGTTGACTCATTTTCTTGGCTTCTAGGACACTTTTATTTGAGAATAATAGTAAACTAAATCTATAAAAAGAAATGAGGAAAGAATGAACGAGAATAATGAAATTTCATATATTTTCGAGGCATTTAGAGCTTTATATTTTTATATTAAAGCTGCAATAAACCAGTGAAAAATTTTTATGTTAAAGTCTGTAAAACAGTAATTTATATCAAGATTATTTTGTACTTTAGCCTATAAAAGAACAAAAGTGAAACTGCTAAAAAATGTTACACACTAGAATACATAAAAGCCGCATGGCCATTATGATTAAACAGCTTATGCCTGAATGTACAAGCTGTGTAGCTCGTGTGCACAGTGAACTATGCAGCAATTGTCCACATTGGACTCCGAGTGTGGTACAGGAGTTAACAGAGGAAATGGCCGAGAGAATATCCGCCACAATTGGGCAGGAGAATATCACAAGGCCCAACGAGAGAAGTGTTGAACAAAAATAAATAATTGCAATATGGAAATAAATGAACAAGAGAATACCCAAGAGGTACAGCAAGAAAATTTGCTTGATGGCTCTCAGTCAGTTCAAGCAATGCAAGAAGAAAATGAACTGCCAATCGCTGTTCAATTAGTTCAGCCTCAAGCTGCTTTAGATGAAATAGCAGAGCTTGAGAAGAAATATCGTGAAACTATAGAACGGGAGAATAAATGAGTAATTTTGTTTTAGATTACAGCAAAAAGCAGACTTTGCAAATATCAAATGATGCTTTTTGCTTTTTGTATTATGGTGAAGAGCCATTAGACGAAGACAATTTGGAAGAAGCCAATGAGGTATCTGAAATGTTTTCCAATAATTTTTATATAGAAGATGATTGGAAAGCAGTTGATGACTCAGACCTTATAGAATGTACTTTTGTTCCGTATGTTGAAGACCAAGCCGATTATGATGAATATGAGGACCTTACCAAATATATTCAGCAGCAAATAAAATGGCTTGATGCAAATCATATTAGAGTGTGGTGGTTTAATAACCAAACTGGAACGAGAGAATTACGCGGTGATTTTAAGGTTTATACCAATAAATATGGCCTTAAGTGTTTTCATACAGGCAATCAAGATGAGGATTTTGTGACAGGAAAAATGAGCTTGTATTTTTTGAAGAATTTTAAAAAGTGTGTAGCTTAACAAGTGAACGAGAGAAATATAAGGCAGACTACAGAAAAGTAGTCTGCCTTTTTTACATTAAGCTTTCATCTTCTTCTATAACGAGAGAATAACCGACTCCTCGTATGGTTTCTATAGCTACTCGGTTATCCATTTTAAGCATATTTCGCAGCATACATATATGGACATCTAAGCTACGTTTATTAAAGTAGTTATCATCAGTCCATACTTGTTGCATAAGTATTTTCTTAGGTAATGTTTCGTTTTTATAGGCACATAGTAAAGCAAGAACTTGGCTTTGTTTATTATTAAGCTGTGTTTTTACACTGCCTATAGTAAGAATTTTATCTACTGTATTAAACAGGTAATCGCCTATCTCATAAGATGGCTCTATACTTCTTACTCGTACGCCACATCTTTTTAGAACGGCTTTTATTCTTCTTATAAGCTCCTCAATGTTATATGGTCTTATAACGTAATCATCTGCACCTTCATCAAATGCTTCAATAACATACTCATATCGGGCCTTATCCGATACCATTATTACCGGTATTTTATCATCTGATTTGCGCAAAAATTTTAATGGCTTTAGCCTCATAGAGGCATCTGTTGTTTTATAATGGCTTAATATGCATAAGTCATAATTCTTTTCTCTGATTTTGATTAGTATATCATATCCAGTTGAGGTTATTACTTGAAAGCCGTTATACACCAAATAATCTACCAGGATTTTACAGTCTTCATCTTGATAGATTAAAATTCTTGGCAATGCTAATTTAGTGTTATTACTTTTCATACCATTTCTTTAATCTTGTTTTGCAAATCATTATATAAAACTTCATACCAAAATGGATTAAGCCTTAACAGGTCAAAGTATGAATATACACCTTTTTGATATATTAAAGAAGCATATTTAAGCTCTTTGTCTGCTCTTTTTTTAAGATGCTCATGATAGAACTTTATGGACTGGTCCACATTTACCAAGAATGGTGATTTATGCTCCATAAGAACTTTCTGCTCTGTATTTTGAGCAAAGTAATATGGGATACTCGGCATCGCCCAAAAAGTTAATCCAGCACCATATTCCTCACTCGCTTTATATAAAAAGCCAGGACATGGACGAATTGAGTCAGGATATAAGCTTTTACATATTCTTAACCTACGTGGAATAAAAGGATTAAGTAAAGTAGTTAATCGCTTGTTTATATAAGTTGAGTATTTATCAACCATTCTTGTGTGTTCTTTAACAAGTGATGAAACTAACAGCTTAATCCTTTCATTTCCTATAGGGTCACTCAGGCGTATATATTCTTGCCTGAAAGCTTCACGCTGAATACGTATTCTATCTTCTTTAAGCCGTTGAGACTTTTTCCTTTTAGCTTCTATGCTAGCCATTGCAGCTCTGCGCTGTCCCTCAGGTCCAAACAGTTTTACACCTTGGCAATTGTTTGGACCTAAACCTGTCCATGGCATTTTATCTCCATATCTAGCCTCAATCTCTCTGTTTTCCTGCTCTTCTTCAGATAATTCAACATGCTCTTCTTCCAAGGTAATTTTTTCAATTGCCTCAGATTGAGCCTCTTGAATATCCTCATCATCGCTTTTAATTTCATCGAGAAATTCAAAGAGTTCCTTTTCGGTTAAGTCTCCATATTGCTTAATATCTTCCATGCCACTTAAATAAAGACTTGATTATATCTTTTCCAGTTTGCTTGTTAAGCAATCCAAAGTATGCGATTGCAAGTGTGAGTCTTGCTATTTTATGCAATACCCATGCTAATAGATATATAGGGAAATAAAGTATACCTACACGTCTCCATAAAAATTTAAGCACCTTTTTCATCTTCTTCCTTTTTAGCCATTATTGTTTCTACTTTTTCTCCCTCTTCTACTTGTTTTAACTCAAGATAGGTTCTATGAAAAGCTTCATCACCTATTCCTTTAATAAAAGTTCTAAGTGTAGAAGGATATTCGCTTGTATTTATAGTCTTATCGACTACTTTCGCGTAAAGAGCAGCAAGAGCTTTAGGCCCAAATACCTTTTTCTCCTGTAGTCTTTCGATGGGACCTCTTTTGAATTGAACATCTGGATGTTCATTCATAATCTTCGTACGAGTTAAGTGCAAGTCCTTAATCAAAGCCTCAATATGCTTTTCAAACTGAGGCATTTGAATAATATCAATAACTTTCAAATCTTCCAGCTTCATTTTTTATAAGTTTTTAAGTTGTTGTTTATAATACTTTTCTTGCATATCAAAGTGCCTCTTATATATATGCAAATCATGAGCAAAATGGTAATAAGTGCCTATTGGCATACCGAGCTCATCTGCAACTAACTGTTGAAGCTTTGTCCAGCAGTATTGGTCATTGCAAAAGCCATAAACCAAATCATTGCTTCGCATAGTTACACACATATCAAGAGTTCCTATTTGAGGCTTAATATCAAATCCGACTGATAGTGTACAAGGTGTATCATATTCATAGTCATCTTTTTCTTTACCATCAAATATAGTAAACCAAGCTTGACGAGTATCTTTATTCTCTTTAAGCTGTTTAATGCACTTTGCCAATTGGTGATTGCGAGTCCACTGCCATCCATAATTAGAATTGACAATGTTATCTCCACCATGCATTTTATCCCACATAGGAGCATGCTTTTTAATTTCAGCTACACTCCTATCACATGACATGTACCAAGCAAATTCGCGCTCTGCGTATCGTTCACTGAATTTACGCCATTCTGTTGTTATGACGCGTTGCTGAGGATTAAGTAAATAAAAACCAACATTGTAAACAGCTTTTGTTCCAACATTAGTATTTACTCCTTGGCCCATAATAAAAGCATATAGGTCTTCAAAAGCCTCAGTAGCATTTTTATAAGCTATATTCATGCCTCTTCATGTTCATAAGTTAATACTAGAGTTGCTCCGTAATCATACCAAAGAAGTTCTTCAAGTTCTTCTTTAGTATGGCAATTGTATCTACACATTTCAGCCTCTAAATCATTAGGGCTGTCTACTATTAGTGTATTTTCAGCTATGGTTGCCATATCATTTAACTATTTTATTAGTGTTACTGTTATAAACTCTAAACAACAATTCTTCAGCTTCCTCATTCATGGCATTGCAAATACTTATTGCTTCTTCCATAGATAAGCCTGTAAGTTCTTCGTCGTTATCGTCAAATGCTATTTCGCCAGTAATTACTCTTATTTCAAATGAATTGACTGATACAAAAGCTTTGGTAGCATCAAGAGCTTGTATACAAATATAGTGTACTGCATCCCAGTATATATAAGACAAAGCGCTTGTATCTTTTAATATATCGATATAAAGCTCTCTCAACTTTTCTGGCTTAAACCATCCATGCTCATCCATTTGCCTATATTCAGCAAGCCATCTACCATACCCATTTGTGGCCTTAAACCTGTTGGCATAAACAGCCACAAATCTAAGAAATTGGTCTGTATAAATAACTCGTGGAATTTCAACTGTTTTCTTCTTGAGCTGTTTCATGTGCTTAAAGTTTATATATTCTCGCGCGTTCTAGAGCACGCTTATTATTCCATTATTATTCAATCATTCATGTACTTAAAGCGCGATATTGCGCGCGAGAATAATGTGAAAATCAATCCTTAGTATGACCCAGTAGACCCGAGTGCTCCATCACCGCGCTCAGATGAACGGCTGAAAAGCTCTGACTCAGAAACTTCTTCAAGGCCTTCATACGATACAGGCACAAGAATAAATTGTGCTATTTTCATACCTGGCTTAATGTGGACCTTGGCTTTGCCGACATTAACAACATGTATATGAATTTCACCTTGGTAATCTTCATCTACAATCTTAGCTCCGAGGATAACGATGCTTTCAAATGCTTCTGCTTTCGGTGTTCTACCAGCTCCAAGGCAAGCCCATTTAGAAGTTACAACTCCTGATTTATCGGCTGCCATAAGCATATATCCTTCTGGAATTTCCATCTTAATACCTGATGGTATCAAAACATCAGTTCCTGGATTTACAATAAAGCCTTTGTTACTGCCAAAGTTAGGAACGAAAAAATCAATTCCTGCTGCTTTACCAGTCCCACGAACAGGAGACTTTACATTTCTTATTTTTGCAAACTTCATAACTACACTATTTTAACAAGTTCCTTAGCTGCTGTTTCTACAGCTCTAGCAAGTCTATTTTCAACTTCTGGACTTATAAGGCTGTAAACTCCTTCTTTTTCAAAAGCATCAGCCATGATAGCTCCAATTTTTGAAAGCTTAGGATTAGAAGCGTTAATGCCATGCTTATCCATAAGTTCTTTATTGTACTCATACTTAATACCTCCTTCTACAGGAATAAGCTTAGCTATTTCTGCATGAGTATTTGACTTTCTGCTCGTAGGAACAGTGATAATAATCTCCTGATTGGTTGTCATGCACATATCTGTGCACATTTCCATTACTTCATTGAAGTTGCGTTTAAACTCTCTTGGAGTTACTGAAATTAAACTTTTCATAATGATGCCAAATTAGCAATTAAGTTCAACATATATGTTTTGTCTTTATCTTTTAAGACGAGAGCTACTAGCTGAACACATATAAGATGATGTTTTGCATAAAACTCGTCGATTACATCCAATACTACCCCTTTGGATACAATCTCATCATAACTTTCGGTCTTGTCGATGATAGCATTTATCTTGATTCCACCAATTACAAATGAGTAACACTTGCATTCTTCATAGTTTTCATTCTCAAGGCCAGACAGGAATTGAAGTTCTTTTAACTTTGCTTCCTGCTCTTCTTTCAAATGAAATACCTTTATATCTATATCCTGTGGATTAGACGGAACTCAGAGCATAGCCAGAGCAGTTGTACCTGTTACCATATACTCAATTCTATTTGCATTGCAAAAGTCATCGAGTTTGAATAAAGCTTCTTTTATCTTCATAACTTTTATAATTTTTTGTTATAAGAAAATATTTGTTTGTTGAAAAGGCATAAAGTTTTTGTTTTTATGAAAGTTCTACCTTCAGTACCTACGGCAGCTGTCGGCTTATAAGATACTTTTACTTTTATAGGTAATTTCGATGCACTAATTCGCAGCCAGTATCGTTCTTTATGTAGCGGACTACAACACTCAAAATCTGGAGTGCATTCATCTCTAAATGGATTATGACACGCAATACGTATTTTGCAAAGTAATAGCTGTATAATGCATGAAAATGAATATTGATATAACTTTTTCATATCTGGTTAAAATAAATCGTTGTCACTTTCAATTGGTTTTACAGTCTTTACGTCTCCTGGTTTACGCTTCATAACCCAAAGAGTATTCCGTGAAGCATCTGGGAACATAGGAGCCATAATGTTAGAAATAAGATTTGAGTCGTAATAGTCTTTAAGAGCCTCAAACATCTTCTGCTGCCAATCATTCATCAGTGGCTTATAGTCCTTAGCCGAAGCAAATGTACCGAACTTCTTTACTATGTTGAAATGTTTCAGCAATATGCCTTCAAGCTCCCAATGGTCAAACTCTTGTACGTCAACCCCACGCCCATCACCAGAATCATAAGTATGATTACCAGCCGCTCCTACAGATGGATCGTAGTTCGGAGTTGAAAGATAATAAGTGGCGTCGTTATTACCACAAGCTTTAAAGTTTTCCAAAAAAGCATCTGCATTCTGTTTGCCAACGTGCTCGATCACTTCAAAGGCACATACTTTATCAGCATTAAACTTGCTGAAATCCATGTAGTTTTTAACAAGGTCAGCAACATAGAAATGAGCCCAAGGTACATTGGCATACTTCTCAGCTGCTTCTTGAATTGTTTTTTCGCGAATATCAGTACCAATATACTCTTTCTGCTTAAATTTGTTTCGGTATAACACCTCAAGTAAATTAGCAGCCCCGCAGCCAAAATCAACAATGGACTCGCCAATCTTGGCTTCTTTCAAAATGTGAGTCCAACGCAAATAATGCGCAAACTGGTCTCTGTGGAATACATGACGCTCAAAGGCCTGGTCAGGTCTGAGGTCTGTTGTGTTGTAAACTTTTGCCATAATTATTGTTTAATAAAATTTATGCTGTCAGATGAATAATACACAGTATTTGTGCTTTTTACTCTATAAATAGCATTGTTAGATAATTTGCATTCTATAATACGGTATGAAGTACAATAGACATTGTCCCATGCTTCTACCGTGGCATTTTCGTATGC
>ERZ834798.3184-NODE-3184-length-10824-cov-10.285170_pt1 | contig 10824 bp, 10 predicted proteins | sample MGYA00519689_ERZ834798 | MGnify/ENA primary metagenome ERZ834798 (study PRJEB31850, sample SAMEA3708761) | human gut metagenome | biome: human gut; feature: human-associated habitat; material: faeces | place: China | collected 2014 ...
GATAGTATAACAGATTTTTCAGGTCATGTAAAGCCTTTCTTTGCAAAAATTTTTATCCCGCCAAAGATTGTTAAAAAATTTGACAAGTCCGGCATTTTATTTTAAAATAGGGATAACATATTTTTTCAAAGCAGGTGGATCAAATCATGAAAAAAGAAAATATCTCGGACGCCGTCATTCGCCGGCTTCCCCGGTATTACCGGCAGCTGACCGATCTTTATCACCGCGGCATTGTCCGCACCTCCTCCCACTCTCTGGGGCAGGAAATGAATATTACCGCTTCTCAGATCCGTCAGGATTTCAGCTGTTTCGGTGAGTTTGGCCAGCAGGGATATGGATACAACGTTGAAGAACTCCGTTCCGAGATCGGTCACATTCTGGGCGTGGACAACGATCACCATCTCATCATGATCGGTGTCGGCAACCTGGGCCGCGCATTGCTGAACAACTTCCCCTTTGAAAACACCGGCTTCACCGTGGACGCCTCCTTTGACGTCTCTCCCGATGTGATCGATACACAGATCAACGGCATCCCCGTTTATTCGACCGATGAGTTGGAGTCCTACATCAAGCGCCACGCCGTGGACGTTGTTGTTCTGACCATTCCTCAGGCTGTGGCACAGGCTACCGCCAACCGGTTGATCGACCTTGGGATCCGGGGCTTCTGGAACTTTACCAATGTGGAGCTGTCCAGCCCCAATCCGGATGTTCAGTTTGAAAACATTCACTTTGCCGACAGCCTTCTGACCCTGAGTTACCGCATCGCCAATCACTGAGAAAGGAACTCCCCATGAAAAAGCTGGTCCTGTTCCTATCCGTATGCGCGCTTCTGGCCTCTGCCGTCCGGGTCGGCGCCGCTGGGGACGCGGGAGATCCGCTGGCATCCCTTTCTTACCTGAACGGCGAATTTTCCCAACGTGCAGAGAAAAAAATCGATCAGGCATTGGAGCAGTCGGACAAAGCGTTGGCCGAACGTCTGAAAAACGGTGAGGTAGGCGAGGCAGCTGCCACCTGGCAGGAGACCCGCCTCAAGGAGGGTGACACGCTTCACGGCGTCACAGGCACCGGCGTTCTGCTGCTGGCCGGCCGCGGGCGCGTGACCTATAAATCCGGCGCTGTGGTGGATGTTACCACCGGAGCTGTGGTTCCCAGCGGGACGAATCTCACCGCCAACCACCGCTATCTGACCGCCGAGGACACCACCGCCGCCTATACCGTCACCTCCGAAACCGCAGTGGTGGACTATCAGGGGCAGTACGCCTTCTCCTATTCCGACCGGCCGGACTACAACGCCATGGCCGCCGCCCTGAAGTCCCTGCATCTGTTCAAGGGCACTTTCACCGGCTACGGCGAGGGCTTTGATCTGGAGGCTGCCCCCACCCGCCTTCAGGCCCTCATCATGTTCATCCGGGTCTTGGGCGAGGAGGAGCAGGCGCTGGCCTGGTCTGGAACTACGCCGTTCAAGGACATTGAGAAAGGCTCTCAGGCGGAGCATTATGTGGGCTACGCCTATGAAAAGGGCTATACGAATGGCTACACAGCCACGTCCTTCAAGCCCGCCGGGGCTGTCAACGCCTATCAGTACACAGAATTCGTGCTCCGCGCCATGGGATACAGCTCCGCTGCCAACAAGGATCTGTCCGATACCCTGCTCCGGGCCGTGAACGCCGGTGTCCTGACCGACGGTGACGCTGCCATGCTGCAAAGCGCCGCCTTCCTGCGGGCGCAGCTTGTGTACATCTCCTATTACGCCTTGGAGGCTGACCTGCCTGACGGCAGCCAGTCTCTGGCCGACCGCTTGATGGACCTGGGCGTTTTTACCAGAGACGAGTGGCGCGGCTCGTGGAAGCTGGTCAAGAGTGAGCGCCTCTAAAAAATTCCGCACCTTCTTCACCGGGGCACATACTATGGATTGAGACCGCATGAACGGTCTACATCTCGATCTCATAGGAGGTTCCGATATGTGCTGTAATAACGGTTGCGGAGGCGGCGGGAACTGCTGCTGGATCATCATTCTGCTGATCATCATTTGGTGCTGCTGCGGCAACGGCAGCTGGGGCGGCAACGGCTGCGGCTGCAACAACGGCTGCGGCTGCTAATAGCGGCTGACTCCCAGCAATGATTATATCTGCTAATAACTGCTATAAAATATAACATTTTATATACAGTTGCAGAATAAAAGCAATTATCAACATCAGTTGCTGATATTATCTTTTATGTCTATTTAATGAGGCTGTATTCCGTCATTTTAAATTCTACGGATACAGCCTCATATCTTGGTATTTTAATGAATATACTAAAACAAGTCTATTAGACACACATTATATATTGCGTTTGTCGCAGGAATCGAGGATTGAATGGCGAAACAATTACCTGTTACTGAATTTGATATTCTTACCCTACCCGACTACCTTCAATTATTTAAAGCCCTCATTCCTTTTATGGAATACGGTATGCAAAAAAAGCTCTCTATGCTTATAAGGGCAAATGAATTAAAACACACATTAAGCTTCTACAACTCTCCCTATAGCTGTAACACATTTAAAACATGTAGTAATAGCTCAGGAATAAATGCTAACACTTCCTTGAATGATATATTAAATAATGAAGCTATTATGAAAACCATTATGGCTTACTGCCCAGACAACATTGAACAGTTAATAAACACTTACCGGAACTTTTCCAAAATGTCTGATATGTTAGGCATGATGGATATGTTTAATAATGCCTCAGGGGATAACAGCTTTAATAATGTTAATTCAAGCGGTTTTAACAATGCCAGTTCTAATGAATTTAACAATAATAATTCTAATGATAATTCTGAATTTAGTAATTTTAATAATAACACTGGCTCTGGTGGATTTAACAATATAAACATTAATAATATACTTAATTCTTCGCAGAAGGATATGTACAATGAATATATTAAACAGCTTGATAAGCTGGACTTTAATGATAGCAATAATTATGGAAGTTCCAATAATAATTAACTGTTATAAATGACTTTTGTCTTACATATTTATATTTGTAATTATTATTCTCAATCAGAAATGGAGATTTATATGTCAGAAAATGATTTTCGCAAACAACTGCTTTTAAATGAATTCAAAACTCTTTCCAAAGGTAAGAATAAAGAAGAAATCGTTCCGCTTATATTTGCATTAAGCCAGAAGGCTAAGCAGGCAGGAATACAGTTTACAAGACAGGATTGCGAGCTTATATATAAGCAGATTGTGCCTGGTGGTAATCCGCCGGAAGGGTGAAGTGGGATACTTTGAAATGTAGATTTGATATTACTTTCCTATCGAAATGGCATACGAACGACAATAAGCCGAGGGTGGCGGCACAGGGGCAGTGCCGCTACCCTCGGCTTATCGTCTGGTATGCTCTGTATTCAATGTTTAATATCACTTATCCGCTTAATTACTAAAGTCTGCAAGATTTATCCAGATATATACAATCTCAAAATAATACCGTCAATAATATTTTTATTATTCTAAATATATAATAATATCAACTTCAAATTGCCCATTTTCATATGATTTAATCATTGAGCCATCATATTTATCAACGATTCTTTTTATACTATCCAGACCATAGCCATGATTATCCTTATCATCCTTTTTACTTATGATATGTCCATCAATCTTGTTTATACTGCCATCATATAAATTGGACATAGAAATATGTATCATTCCCGCAGTATATTTAATATCCATACTTACTTTTGAATTATCCAATGCATTTTCCAATGCATTATCAAGCAGATTACCAAGTATAATATTTACATCATATATGTTTATTTCAAGATTTTCTGGTATTGCAACTGACACAGCCAGTTCAAGGGACTTATTCATATATTTTTCAGCATAAAAATTTAGAATTCCATCGAAGGCTTCATTACCTGTATTATATATATTTTGTGCATTTATAATATCATCACTTATCTGATGCAAATAATCTTTTGCCTGCTGAATTTTATCCTTCATAAGCAAATCATTTATTTCTCTTATATGGTGTTTCATATCATGCTTTATCGTCCTGATTTTTCTATTGTTTTCAATATCACTTCTTATCTGACGTTCGTATATATTCATCTGCTGTTTTAATTCAAGATTTTCTCTTTCATATAGAAAACGGTCAAGCATAGACATATAAAAAATATATAACATCAAATTAAAGCTCAATATAATAATACTGATTGTAAGCACCGCAATTCTTGAAACCACCATATCCTTATATACAACATACAATACTGCAATACTTAATAATGCCGAATATAACAATAAATACCATTGTCCTGACAAATCAATCCTGCCTTTTCCCTTAAAAGCATTTTTAATTCCTATTACAACTATATAAAAAAACAATACAGAAATAAATGAACTGACAATATCATAATTATTAGAATCCGGTGCTTCATATAATAAAAAAGAAGCTAACAAATCTATTACAAACATAATTGCATAAAGCATTATACTTAATAATAATTTTTTCTGGAACTTTCCTCTAAAACTACCAGATAAAAATATTATTCCTGCAACTGTAACTATTAAATTAACCAAAACATTATGAAACACCAGATAACTTAATAATGTAATAATATATGTAATAACACAACTTATAATATTTCGTCTTAAAGAATGTACATTTAAAAATATTTTAAAATATTCCAAAATAATATATATTCTCACAAATTCAGTAACTCCAGATACAACAACATCCTCTAATTGCATCATCCATTACCTCCACGTTTGTTATATTCTATCATTTTTATATTAAAAGCATCTTTGTATTTTCTTCCAATATTGATACAATCCCCATTATCCATTATACAAGAATCCTTTTTAAACATTCTTATATGCCTTACATTAATTATGAACGACTGTGCAACCATAACATAATTAAACGGAAGCTTGTCTATAAGTTCTACTAACTTTCCAACAAATATTCTCTCTGTTCCATCACTACATATTATTTTTATATGCTTTCTGTCGCTTTCAAAATACACAATATCTCCATAATGAATTTTATTTTTTATTCTATTGTATTCATACACAAAATAATTATTGTCTTGTTCATCCAATTCCAATAACTTTGAAACATTCTTAATAACCTTTTCTTTATCAATAGGTTTAATTATAAAATCATATGGATGAATTTTAAACAATTCCATTGCATAATTAGTTTTTGATGAAACATATATTATGTGCATAGCATAATTATTTATATCATTGCGTATATATTCTCCTACATAAATTCCATTATAATTCGGCAACTCTATATCAAGAAATAATAAATCCACTTTTACTTTTAAAGGAACATCTCTCATAAAATCTTCTGCACAATTCCATACATTTACCTGAACATTCAGACCTGATACCTTAAAATAATCAATTAAAATATTTTCTAATTCTGAACACGTTGAATTCTCATCATCACATATGCCTATCTGATAAATCATTCTTTTTTATCCCCTAATCCTATTTTCAATAAACCCAGCCAATACTAAAATTGCAACAATCATCATTGAAATTGCAATTATTCCACTCCAATATTCATTAGCTTTAATTAATAATAGCACAAATATTACTACTTCACTACTCAAAAAAATTCTCACTTTATTACGAAGATATTTTCTCTCTGATTTTGTTAATTCATTATTAGCATTATCAACATGTGCTAAAAAATATATTATAAGTACTGAAACAATACAAATTGCTATTTGAACACCATTATATATTTTATAGCTTTTAATGACCATTAATCCTGCTGAGTATATTACACACGATAAAACTGCACACGACCTCTGGCTATTCGTATGATAACCTCCAGCATATTGTCTCAACACAATAATTGAAATTAGAAATACGATACCTTCTTTTAACATTCCTAGAACGGCTGATATTATAATAGCTGTTATAAATGCCATAATTGTTGATATCATCATATCTATTCCAAATTTAACTATTGCTTTTTCATCTTTATCAATGTGAGTATTATTTTCAATAAATTTATTGATATTTATATTCACTCACCTCACCCTACTCAAAATAGTATAAATATACATCTTCTAAATCAATATCACTGTCTGTAATAACTGCTTCCTCTGGTAATTCATCACCCACTATTCTGAGAGCAAGCCCCTCTTTTCTTTGCCTTATATTGCCTATCTTATATTTATTTTGAAGCATTTCAACTTCATCAATACAGCATTTTATCTCTCCAACCTTTCCTGACATTGCTTCTATAAGTTCAATTGGTGTGCCCTGCGCAATTATCTCCCCCTTTTTTAGCAACAATACACAATCTGCAATACATTCTATATCACTTACGACATGTGTTGCAAATAGTATAATTTTATCCTTACTTAACTCTGCTATGTAATTTCTAATATTTATCCTTTCCTTCGGGTCAAGTCCTGCTGTTGGTTCATCAAGTATAAGTATCTTTGGATCACCCAGAAGTGCCTGTGCAAGAAGTACCCTTTGTTTCATACCACCAGAAAAGCCGCCTATTTTCTTATCTGCCACATTTGTTAAATTAACTATTTCAATAAGTTCATCTATCTGCTGCTTAACTGTTTTAATTACAGCATTTCCATTTTCATCAATCGTGTTTATTTTCTTTATTCCTTTAATCTCTGCCATATACTTAAGAAATGCTCTTGGGGAAAAATCTTCATAAAACCCCTGTTGCTGTGGCATATATCCTACAATTGCTCTAAAACTTTTACCTAATTTAAGAATATCTGTTCCTTGTACACTTTCTCCTTGTTTTTCAAAGCCGTCGCACTCATTATATAAAATACTTCCACCATTTTTCTTATCTCTTGACACATTATCCGTAATCAGATTTATCATCGTAGACTTACCTGCTCCGTTAGCCCCTAATATTCCATATATGCCTGGCTTAAAGGTATAACTAATCCCTTTAAGTGCCTGTACTGTTCCATATGTTTTTCTTAAATTATTTAGAATTAATTCCATATTCCCCTCCTAATACATAAACAATAACCATTATAGCAATTATCATCAATGTTAATACTCCACCAAACATTACAACAGCGTATGAAGCTTTCCAATAATAAAAAAATGAAATAAGCTTAATAACTGATAAATACGAAAATAATTTTACACCTATTAAATCCAATATTGATGGAATAAGAACAATCAGGCTGACTAAAAAACTCACCTGATAACTAAACAATCCTGTTGTTACATAACTAAAAACCGCTACTGAATTAATTAATACAATTTTATATAAAATATCCAGCACAACCACTCCCAATATCGAAACATTAAATGGATAATCTGAAAATGCCTGTATACTATGTATTCCTACACTTAAGTCATTTATCTCATATATATTAAATAATTTATTATAATAGCAGATATATACCAGACACGCGATACCAGAAAGTATTACACAATTAATTACAGCCTTTTTTATAAGCCACCTTTTTCTTTCCTTACAGGCTCTTATATTCATAATCATATTATTCTTTTTTTCAAATGAAATCAGACCCGCATTAAGATATAATCCTAAAACAGTCAATAATAATGCTATTATTTCCTGATTAAAGAACTGTCTTTTAAAAAATGGACTTTCATACTTATACTGGCTTACCGTTGATACATTAAAACCATTTTCCTTTTTATCAATTATGTACTGCAAATAATTTATTTTTTCTTGTGTTAATTCCTCGTTAAACTTTTTATTAAAATCCGAACTATCTGTATCAGTATTTTCTATTTTTAACTGTTCTTTACAATTCTTAAGCTCGTCTGTTGAATCCATTTTATGTTCTTCACAAAATGAATACATCGCACTATTCTTTATGTCATATTTAAGTCTTGTTCCATAATTAATATTTAAAAGTATTATTGCTATGAAAACCATAACAATTATAGTTTTCTGATATAATATAACTTTCTTCAATTCAAAATAAAAAACCGGCAGCTTTGATTCTATATACCTTATACGACACATCAGCTTCTCCACTACCTTCTCTATAATACCTGTAGAATCACAAGGATGTTTTTTAATATATGTATATATTAATAAAATGCAGCCTGCAAATATAATAATACCGCTTATTATATATTGTGATTCCTTTGAATCCATAATAAATGAATTATATCCCCAGTTATCATTCTTAAACCATATATTATTCCCCTCAAATATATTATATAAATTAAAATATCTAAGAAATCTATAAATACTTTTAACATCAATTAATCTATATAATAACATTTCAATGAGGTTAATTATAATAACAGCAACTATTCCAACATTCTTATTTTTAAACAGGTTTAATATTCCCCACATCATAACAGCCCAAGCAAAAAAAGCAAATGTATTCTGAATACACACAATCAACAAATACAACATTCTATTTGCGCCATATGAACATAACTGTAACTCCAAAGATGATGCCGCGCTATTAAATACATTTTCTATACCACCATATCTAAACAATGCTATACTTGATATAACACCATAATTAACAATTACAAATGTAAATATAAACAGCAGCAATATAAATATTCTCTTTATCAATAACTTCAATCTTCCATTTCTGGAAGCATAAATTATCATCCCACCATTTTCTTTTTCATTAAAAAAGCTGAATATAACAACTAAACAACCGATACCTGTAAACCAATAAATATATTTATAGTCTTTAATCTTCATAAGCCATAAATCATTATCTAATTTCACTTCATATCCCAATGCTTTTGTCAAATCATTTTTTGACTTTATTAATTCCAGATATGACCTGCTGTTTTTTTGAGAAAATAATGAACTTTTTTGAACATCTTTTATTTTATCTATACTGTTTTGTGTTCTCTCCTTATAATTCTTCACATAATCAAGACGTTCTAAAAATATTTTTCTTGCCTCTTTAAAATCTTCATCACTGACTTGTGGATTTTCTTGTAAATAATTTTTAGACATCTCTGTAATGCTTATATTGTCATTATAGCTATTAACCAGATCCCTATAAATAATCTCCTGTTCACTAATTTTGTTCCCCATAATGAATAATACCGCATTTAATATAATCATTAATCCAAAAATACATAATCGTTTCTTATTAAATACTCTTAATAACTCCATATATACCCCCTCTTATTTAAACTTAAGGCGGATACATAAATAGCACCCGCCTTGAAACTAATTACCATAACTGCTAATCACTTGAATATTTCCATTCAAATCATCATTAAGTGCCATACATAAAACTGCATATGTAGCAATGTCTCCATTTCCGTGTATAGGTTTTACGTTTTTATCAACAAATCCTTCGACATCCTGTTCTCTAATTCTAAGAAGAATATTATATTGGTCTACTCCATATATAACTAAGCTTGTAGGATTTTGCTTATTACCACAATCAAATACATACTGACCACTTATTTTCCCTTCCATATTCATTCTGACTAATCTGATAGATCCTTCAAATGATTCCATACAATAAATATAGCCATCATATGCAACAAGTGAGTAAATTGATTTACACGATGATTCACTATATATGCTTGTAATTCCACTCTCATTTATACGATAAATTTCAGTTCCACCATTTCCAACAATATACAAGGAATCTCCATATGCACAGCATATACCACTTTGTACAGACCTTGCTTCTCCTGTCGCTTCACCAAGCAAATCAACATTTTCATTAGATGTATTATCTACCAATGTTAAAAATTCGTGAGTTTCCAGATTATATTCATACACTTTATATTTAAGAATTTTCTGTTTTGACACCCATCTGCTTATATATCCAGCAACATAAAATATTCCATTTTCACTAACACATACTTTTCCGCCCGAACCTGCACCAAAAAGATCATAATCCATCGCAAATTGAAATGAACCTAAAGTTTCTGAAGCAGACTTCCCATCAATTGAAATTCTTTTACAATAAACTGTCGTATGATAATCATTATCTGCTAATTCATTCGCATTTACAGGCTTTACCGAGAAATAGTATAAATACCCATCATATATTGCCATTGTTCCTTCCACATTCACACTTGGCATACCAAGTACTTCCCCATCCTCAGTAATCTTGCATATTTTTTTACGATTAAAAAAAGCCTGATCATACTGAACAAGATAATCTCCACTTTCATCACGTTCAATAATGTATATATATCCATCAATATACCATAATTGATTGCCTAGCCCCTTAACAGTTACTCCTGCAAGATCTAATGGATCATAATTATGTTCATCCATCAAATATGCATTACAGTTTTCATCTTTATGTTCACAATTAGCGTTACTGCAAACCACTGTTGCAATATTATTATTAATATCATAAAACCATAAAATTCCATTCATTAAATAATAATATCCGTTTTCACTATATGCACTCCTTGACTTTTCAGATACCTGCGACTTATCAGCATTAAATTCATAGCTTGTCTTAACTTCGGCATCATCTTCTTGTCCGCTATTTCTAGTAGTACACCCTGTTAATAATAATGAACATATAAGCATAATAGCAATTGTCTTATAATATCTCTGCATATGTATAAATTTCTCCATATTCATCTATTCCTCCTTTAACTAACATTCATAGCTTTAGTTTACTATGCTAGACCTTTGGCATCAATATAATTATAAAAAAATATATCAGAAATATATATCTACATTTTCTTCTTTGATTAATTTAACACTATTATCAGCATTTGGTTCATATGGGGTATAACTTACATACAAAAAGGTACAATTAACATTTTAATACGACATAAGTGAACTACCCATTGTCTTAAGCCAATAGGCTTCCTGCTTCATCGACCTCGTAAC
>ERZ834798.3186-NODE-3186-length-10821-cov-8.728683_pt1 | contig 10821 bp, 8 predicted proteins | sample MGYA00519689_ERZ834798 | MGnify/ENA primary metagenome ERZ834798 (study PRJEB31850, sample SAMEA3708761) | human gut metagenome | biome: human gut; feature: human-associated habitat; material: faeces | place: China | collected 2014 ...
TGGGAGCTATCCGTCTGCCTAATGACGCGTTCAAAAAGAATGCCGGTGCCGAGGTGGTATCGGACATCATCTTCCTCCAAAAGCGGGACCGCCCGCTGGACATCGTGCCGGAATGGACCCAGACCGGACAGACGGAGGACGGGTTTGCCATCAACCGGTATTTTATCGACCACCCGGAAATGGTGCTGGGCAGACAGGAGCCGGTAAGCACTGCTCATGGTATGGACTACACCGTGAACCCTATCGAGGGACTGGAGCTTTCCGACCAGCTGCATGATGCTGTGAAGTACATTCATGGCACTTATCAGGAGGCAGAGCTGCCGGAGCTGGGCGAAGGCGAAGCCATTGACACCTCCATTCCTGCCGACCCCAATGTGAAGAACTATTCCTATGCCATTGTAGACGGGCAGGTGTACTACCGGGAAAACAGCCGTATGGTGCGCCCTGACCTCAACGCCACCGCCGAAGCCCGCGTGAAAGGTCTTGTGGGACTGCGTGATTGTGTGCAGGAACTGATCGACCTTCAGATGGATGCAGCGGTTCCAGACAGCACCATTACCCAAAAACAGGCGGAACTGAACCGGCTCTATGACAGCTTTTCTGCCAGATACGGTCTCATCAACGACCGTGCAAATCGGCTGGCCTATGCAGATGATTCTTCCTATTACCTGCTCTGTGCGCTGGAAGTTATCGACGAGGACGGAAAGCTGGAGCGCAAGGCGGATATGTTCACCAAACGGACCATCAAGCCCCATCAGGCAGTGGCTACTGTGGATACGGCAAGCGAAGCACTGGCGGTGTCCATCTCGGAAAAAGCCTGCGTAGATATGAGCTATATGAGTCGGCTTACCGGAAAAACAAAAGAAGCACTGGCCGGAGAACTGCAAGGCGTGATCTTCCGTGTGCCGGGACAGCTGGAACAGGACGGCACACCCCATTATGTGACTGCTGATGAATACCTTTCCGGCAATGTACGCCGCAAACTGCGTCAGGCGCAGCGGGCGGCACAGCAGGACCCTTCTTTTGCAGTCAATGTGGAAGCTCTTACCGCCGCCCAGCCCAAAGACCTGGATGCGTCGGAAATTGAGGTGCGTCTGGGCGCTACCTGGATTGACAAGGAGTACATCCAGCAGTTTATGTACGAGACCTTCAACACCCCGTTTTATCTCCAGCGCAGTATCGAGGTCAACTATTCGTCCTTTACCGCTGAATGGCAGATCAAGGGGAAATCTTCTGTATCCTACAACGATGTGGCAGCTTATACCACCTACGGAACCAGCCGCGCCAACGCCTACAAGATTCTGGAGGATTCCTTAAACCTGCGGGATGTCCGTATCTATGACACCATAGAGGACGCAGACGGAAAAGAGCGCCGCGTACTAAACGCCAAGGAGACCACTCTGGCTGCCCAAAAACAGCAGGCTATCCGGGAAGCCTTTAGGGACTGGATCTGGAGAGACCCGGAGCGCCGCCAGACTTTGGTGCGCCAGTATAACGAAGAAATGAACTCTACCCGTCCCCGCGAGTATGATGGCAGCCATATCACTTTTGGCGGCATGAACCCGGCCATTACCCTGCGGGAACACCAGAAAAGTGCCATCGCCCATGTGCTGTATGGCGGAAATACCCTGCTGGCACACGAAGTAGGCGCGGGCAAAACCTTTGAGATGGTGGCCGCTGCGATGGAAGCCAAACGCCTGGGCTTGTGCCAGAAATCTCTCTTTGTGGTTCCCAACCACCTGACTGAGCAGTGGGCATCGGAGTTTCTGCGCCTCTATCCTTCTGCCAACATCTTAGTCACAACCAAAAAGGACTTTGAGACCCATAACCGCAAGAAGTTCTGCGCCCGTATTGCGACCGGTGACTACGACGCCATCATCATGGGACACAGCCAGTTTGAGCGTATCCCCATCAGCCGGGAGCGTCAGGAACGGCTTCTCTATGAGCAGATCGACGAGATCACCGAGGGCATCGCAGAGGTGCAGGCCAGCGGCGGCGAGCGTTTTACCGTCAAGCAGCTGGAGCGTACCAGAAAGTCTCTGGAAGCCAGACTGGAAAAGCTGCAAGCCGAGGGGCGAAAAGACGATGTGGTAACCTTCGAGCAGCTGGGTGTGGACCGTTTGTTTGTGGACGAGGCCCACAACTATAAAAACCTGTTTCTATACACAAAAATGCGGAATGTGGCTGGTCTTTCCACATCGGACGCGCAGAAATCCTCCGATATGTTTGCCAAGTGCCGCTATATGGATGAGATCACCGGAAACCGTGGCGTGATCTTTGCCACCGGCACACCGGTCAGCAACTCCATGACCGTGCGCCCGTAAGGGGCTGTAATAATCTTACCTTGAGCAAGTAATAGGGCAAGGTATCAAAGCGGAATAATCCGCACCCTATCGTCATCCGACTTATCCGAAAGGGGAAACCCGACGGGGAGTGTAGCATGTCGGAGGGCACGAAACATGGAAACTTCCAAAGTGTTTGCGTGGTAGTGACGAAAAGTTATGAATAAGGATGAAAGCTAAACTGCCTGAATGACAGTCGGAGATTGGGCAAAATGTTGCTCCATGCGTAAGGAAGTTATACTCGCATGTACTCTGGTGGATATGAGTCGGCCATGCGTACCCACAAGATACCCAGAGTAAATCAGCCATAGGATAATGGAAAACGGCGAACGTCACATCCGAAATCATAGCATGCTTATGTTATTACAGTTCTAAACGGGGATTGCCTACGGTAAAACGCCGAAATATCGGCTATGAGTGCTATGAGAAAAAGCGACTCTGAATATTTACTATGGCAACAGAGTCTCCGTAGTAGTCCGAGGACGGGAAAGCCGTCCACATGGCGAAGGGAGACAGTCTTTCTTCAATACAAATAACAAGGAAAGGTGCGTGAGGCATTATGAGAAGTCCCGAAAATGTATTGAAAAGTTTAAGTGAAAAAGCAAAAAACAAAGATTACAGGTACGAGAGATTATACCGTAACCTGTACAATCCAGAGTTCTATCTGCTCGCATACCAGAATATTGCGACCTCTCAGGGGAGCATGACGGCAGGGGCAGATGGACTCACTCTTGATGGTATGAGCATGGAGCGCATTGAAAAACTCATTGCGAAATTAAGAGACCATTCATACCAACCGAACCCAGCAAGGCGTGTCTATATTGCGAAGAAAAATAGCAATAAAAAGCGCCCATTGGGGATTCCGTCAACGGACGATAAACTGTTGCAGGAAGTCGTCCGTATGATATTAGAAGCAATTTATGAGCCGACATTCTCCGATAATTCACATGGTTTTAGACCGAAAAGAAGCTGCCACACAGCATTAAAAGAAATTGTAACGCTGTTTACTGGCGCAAAGTGGATAATCGAGGGAGATATTAAGGCTTGCTTTGACAGCTTCGACCACCATATCACAATACAGCTTCTGAGAAAACGCATAAAAGATGAAGCATTCATATCGCTGATGTGGAAATTTTTGAGGGCAGGATATATGGAACAGTGGACATACCATGAAACGTACTCCGGCAGTCCGCAAGGCTCCGGTGTCAGTCCGATACTTGCAAACATCTACCTAAATGAACTCGATGAGTTTATGGGGAAGATGAAAAAAAGTTTTGACAAAGGCGATACAAGAAACCGTAAAGTCCACAAAAACCATGATAAGGCACGCTGGGCTTATCGGAAAGCGCAGAAAAATCTGGAAACAGAGCGCACAGAAGCAAACCTGACTACATTTAAAGAAGCAAGAAAAGTGATGCTGTCCACGCCGCATTTAGATGAAATGGATAAGAGTTACAAAAGGCTTCAATACAACCGTTACGCTGATGACTTTCTGATTTCGATAACAGGCTCAAAGCAGGATGCCGAAAATATCAAGGAACAGGTGAGGATATTTCTGAAAGACAAGTTAAATCTTACGATGTCAGAGGAGAAAACTCACGTTACCCATTCCTCTGAAAAGGTGCGTTATCTTGGATACGACATAAGAATATCAAGAAGTCAGGATACGAAGCGGACGAAAAAAGGCTTACAACGGGTGTGGCATGGAAAAGTGCAGTTATATATGCCGAAAGAAAAATGGATTGCAAAACTGCATGAATACGGAGCATTTAAAATCAAAAAGGACGAGAACGGCAAAGAGAATTGGAAACCGCTCCACAGAGGGGCGCTTATGCCATTGGATGATGTGGCAATCATCAGCAAGTATAATTCAGAAATCAGGGGTTTGTACAACTATTACAGATTGGCAATCAATGTATGCAATCTGGGAAAATTCCATTCTATCATGCGTTGCAGTTGCCTAAAAACGCTGGCGGCAAAATATAATTCTTCTGTTATGAAGACGTATAAGAAGTACCGCAGTGAAAAGGGCGATTTCGGCGCAGATTATAAAACCAAGAGTGGAACAAAGCGATATGAATTTTACAATGAGGGATTCAGGCGTAACAAGAATATCGCTCCCGAATTTGTAGACATTATGCCGAAGTACAGAGGGCGGATAAAACCGAATAGTCTGGCAGGACGTTTAAAAAGCGGACAATGCGAGATGTGCGGAGCAAGCCCCGTGAAAGTGTATATGCATCATGTAAAACGCTTAAAAGATTTAAACGCTGATAACGAATTTGATGAACTGATGTTACAGAAAAGGCGGAAGTCATTGGCTCTCTGCCCGAAATGCTATGAAGAAGCAAAGCTAAAATCACTTGAATTATGAAAGATGGCGAGCCGTGTACATCGAGAGGTGTAAGCACGGTTCTGGAGGGGGTTACGCCAAGACCGCTGACGAAAGGAAGTATGGCGTGGCGTTTCCTACCTTATGAGCTTTACACCATACAGAGATATTTGCAGTACGGCACTTTGCAGAAACATAGATTGCAACACTTTGATTCGTGGGCAAGTAACTTTGGCGAAACCGTTACGGCAATCGAGCTTTCTCCCGAAGGAACAGGCTACCGCACCAAAACAAGATTTGCCAAGTTTTATAACCTGCCCGAACTGATGAGTATGTTTAAAAATATCGCAGATATTCAAACGGCGGATATGATAAGGCTGCCTGTTCCGAAGGCGAATTATCATAACATTGCCCTCAAGCCTTCCGAAATCCAGAAGGAAATGGTGCAGGAACTTGGCGAGCGAGCCGAAAGAGTGCGAAACAAAATGGTGGACAGCAATATCGACAATATGCTCCTTATTACCAACGACGGACGAAAACTGGCTCTCGATCAAAGGCTTATTAATCCTATGCTTGGGGACAGCGAAACAAGCAAAGCCACTGCCTGTGCGGAAAACGTATTTGAGATATGGAAGAAAACAGCAGAAAGCCGCTCTACGCAAATGATTTTCTGCGACCTTTCCACACCGAAGAATGACGGGAGTTTCAATGTCTATGATGATATAAAAAAGAAACTCACGGAAAAAGGTATTCCCGAAAATGAGATTGCCTATATTCATAATGCTAAAACGGAAATGCAGAAAAAAGAATTGTTCAACAAAGTGCGTGAAGGAACGGTGCGTGTGCTGATTGGCTCAACGGCAAAAATGGGTGCAGGAACAAATGTACAACAGAAACTCATTGCACTTCATCATACCGATTGTCCATGGAGACCTTCGGATTTGCAGCAGCGGGAGGGAAGAATTATCCGTCAGGGTAACGAAAATGAGGAGGTTGATATTTACAGCTATGTTACCGAGCAGACATTTGACAGCTATCTGTATCAGTTGGTGGAAAGCAAGCAGAAATTCATCAGCCAGATCATGACGAGCAAGTCCCCTGTGAGAAGTGCCGAAGATGTGGACGAAACGGCTTTGAATTATGCGGAGATTAAGGCTCTGGCATCGGGCAACCCATTGATTAAGGATAAAATGAATCTGGATATTGAGGTTTCCAAGCTGAAAATGCTGAAATCCACATTTCTAAATCAAAGGTACGCATTGGAGGATAAAATCATAAAACATTTTCCTGTTGAAATTGCCGAAACAAAAGAAAGGCTTGCGGCCTACAACGAGGATATAAAAACAGTAAAGGAAAACACAAGACCGAATGCAGACGGATTTACACCAATGGAGCTGAAAGGCACTGTTTACAGTGATAAGAAAGCAGCAGGAACAGAATTGCTTTCCTTATGTGCCTGTAAAGTCAATGCCGACAGAGAGAGCATCGGCAGCTATAAAGGGCTTCGCCTTGATTTAGAGTTTGATAAGTTTTCGAGAACTTTTTTCCTTGGTATGGAAGGAAAACAGCGATATAAGGTGGAGCTGGGCAGTGATGTTTTCGGCAATATTCAGAGGATTGACAACTTTCTTGAGGCACTGCCTGTGCGGGAGAATAACTGTAAGCAGAAGCTTGAGGAATTGGAGAAACAGTTGGAAACTGCAAAAGTTGAAGTGAAAAAGGAATTTGAAAAGGAAGATGAGTTGGCAGAAAAAAGTAAGCAGTTGGAGGAATTGAATGTTCTGCTGAATGAGGATAATAAGAAAAATGATATGCAGGAGGTCAGTACAGAAAAGATTGAGAAGAAAAATCAGGAGTGGGAAAGATAAGATTGTATTGAGAAGTTTGGCAGATATGGATATAATAAAGGAAAAGGAGGTGCTGTTTATGAATATCGAAACTATAAAAAATGCTGTTTTGAAATTGATTGACCAATACCCCATAAGCAAAGTGATTCTTTTCGGTTCAAGGGCAAACGGAACAAACAGAGAAAACAGTGATATTGATTTGATTATGGAATTTTATGCACCGGTAACCTTGATTACCCTTTCTGCCATTAAATTAGACCTTGAAGAAATGCTTCATTTGCGTGTTGACATAATACATGGCCCTGTGAAGGAGAGCGATATGATAGAAATTGGCAAAGAGATAGTGCTGTATGCAGCGTGAAATTTATAAATGAAATACAAGTGTTTTTCATCGGCAGGTATTAACCTGTCTTTTTTATTTTCAAAAAAGGAGGAACTCTATGATTCACACAGACGAGCTTTACAGAAAAATATATGAAAATGCAGAAAAGGAATATACGGAGTATATTACTGCACTGAAAGAGAAGGATGCGGAATATCTGATTGACCATGCGTATGAAATAGCGGCAATGTACGATATTTTTGAGATTTTTAAAAGTGAGTGTCTTTCCCTTCCGGCTTTGACGGAGTATGCAAAAATAGAACATCCTTTGAGAAGTGCTTATACATATACACTTAAATTTGACGATAGTCGCATGGAAGAATTAAAGGACTTTATTCTGAAATTCGGTGAAGAAGCTTCGGAAAGAAAGGCAAACAGATTTTATCAAAATCCCAACAGCCCAAGATATAATAAATCCTTCAGCAAAGCGGCAGAAAATGGGGAGAAATACCTTTTTATTGCCAGCTACAACAGGGATATGATGTGTATGGAATATTTTGAAAGCAATATTTCGACAGCAAATCATAGCGGAAAAACGGATGATTTTATGAAATCTTGGGTAAGCAAATTCGGTGTGGGGCGTTGCAAGTCAATTCTTGCACAGGTTATAAATGACTCTTTCTACGATGGACGTTATGAAAAAGAAGTCAAAGCAGATGTAAGGAAATACCGTTTCGGTTCAAAGGATAAGGAGTATCCGCTTATCAGAACGAACGAGCATCCGGGGCTGATAAACATTGTTTACAAGGAGCTTATGAAAATGGAACGGGAGAAAACCAGAAAAAACAAACAAGAGAGATAAGGAGTTGAGAATCTGTGCCATACATATCGAAAGAGGATTTAGAGCAGGCAAGGCGGATTGACCTGCTGACCTATTTAAAGACCTGCGAACCGGATGAATTGGTTTCTATGGGGCATGAAAAATATAAATTGAAAAGCCATGACAGTCTGAAGCTTTCCAATGGCAAGTGGTTCTGGTGGTCGCATAACATCGGCGGCAGCACTGCGTTGGATTATCTGATTCGGGTAAAAGGGATTGCCCTGCCGCAAGCCGTACTTCTTTTGAGCAAAGAATACGGCTTTTTTTCGTGCAAGGAGCCGTTGCCTAACCATACAGAAAAACGGGGATTTGAGGAACGAAAGCTATACCTTCCGCAAAAGCATACGGATAATGAAAGAGTGAAGAAGTATCTCTTGGGGCGTGGCATTGCGGGCGAGATAATCGAGTATTGCATTGCTCAAAAGCTGCTCTATGAGGAGAGCCGATACCACAATGCAGTTTTTATTGGTTATGATGGAGAGAATCCAAAGTATGCGGCGATACGGGGAACGAATACAAAAAGAAGATTTTTGGCAGAAGCAGGAGGCAGCAACAAAGCCTTCTGTTTTTGTTTATGCAAAGGAAAGGACAAATTGAATGTATTTGAAAGTGCCATAGATGCCATGAGCTATGCGTCCATGGTTTTGGAAAGCGGAGAGGATTGGACACAGCAGACCTATCTTTCCTTGGGTGGTGTCTACAAAAATAATCAAAACAGACTTCCGATTGCATTGGAAAAATACCTCGGAGAGTATGGAGAACCGAAAGATATTATCCTGCGGTTGGATCATGATGAGGTGGGAAGAAATGCAACGAAAGATATTTTATCAGGCTTAAGAAACGCAAATGCAAAAGCGGTTTTCTGTGAGAAAGGAAAGGACTACAACGAGTTTCTGATGATGCAAAAAGGACTTTTTTCTTCGGACAGGTCATGCGGAAAAGAAATGGACAGGTAGCACGCAAAGGATTTGTCGTGCTTTTGCAAGCATAGCATTTTGACGGCAAAATGCGGCTTGTTAGGGGACTTTGCCCCTAATACCCCAAAAAAGAAAAAGGCAGGTGCATGGAAAAATGAAGATACGGAACCGAAAAATAACCGTCAGACTTTCCGAAAAGGAACGGAAGTTTCTTGGAGAGCAGGCTGACGCAGGCGGCATGAAAATCGAGCCGTATATCAGAGAGCTGATTATGGGCAATGAGGTAAAAAGCAGACCAAAGGAAGAATGGGCGGAGGTTGTGCGGCAGGTTGCGGCGGTGGGCAACAACATCAACCAGATCGCAAGGAACACAAACATGGGCATGGAGGTGACGGCGGATATTTTGAAAGATGTTTTGGAAATGCAGAAACAAATCTGGGAAAGGGTAAAAAATTTATGATATGGCAATTACAAAAATATTTGCGGTGCGGAGCAGATTGGATGACAGCATTAAATATGCGACCAATGCGGAAAAGACATCTGCCGAGGTGCTGGAAGGGAAAATCGAGTATGCCCTTAACAGAGAGAAAACAGAGAAACATATTTATGAAACAGCCCTTAACTGTTTTTCAGCGTCCACCGCCTACAGTGAAATGCAGAGGACAAAAGAAAAGTGGCATAAAACAGGCGGTGTGCTTGGGTATCATTTTATACAGTCTTTTAAGCCAAAGGAGGCAACGCCGAAGCAGGTACATCAGATTGGCGTGGAGTTTGCCAGAAGATGCTTCGGGGAGCGGTTTGAGGTTGTAATCGGTACACACCTTGACAGAAATCATCTGCATAATCACATCGTGGTGAATTCCGTTTCCTTTGCGGATGGAAAGAAGTATCATTCCAATGCGAAAAGCTATTTCGGGGAGATACGAAAAATCTCTGATGAAATTTGCAGAGAATACGGACTTTCCGTGATTGAGCCGCAGAAAAAGGGGATACCCTACGGTGTTCTTCATGCGGAGCAAAACGGAAAACAGACGGTGCGAAGCCAGATTCGTGCGGATATAGATGAGGTAATCAAAGTGTCCTTGAATTTCACGGTTTTTCTGGAGCTGCTGCAAAAGAGGGGGTATACGGTAAAATATCAAAATGTAAAGCATACTGCCGTAAAACCACCTTACAGCAAGAGGTTTATCCGTCTGGATAGCCTTGGCGAAGGTTACAGTGATACGGAGATTGAGGAAAGGATTTTAACGCAATCCATGCAGAAAAGAAAAACACCACAGCAGTCTATTGTTCTGTTCCGATTATACAGCACGAAAGGAAAGAGATATGACATCCGAAAAACAAAAAGAAAAGCGAAAATAACAGGCTTTACGGCATTGTATTTTCGATATCTGTATCTGTTAAGAGGACGGAAAACGCCGAGAACAAGAAAGCTCTCTTATTTTATGCTGGAGGAAAACACAAAATTTGAACGCTACCTAAAGCAGCACCGATTTTTGCAGACGAATAACATCACCGACATGGAAAGCCTTACGGTGCTTCAGGCTGAAATGCAGAACCGACATGACGAGAACCTAAAAAAGAGAAAACGATTGCAGTACAAAATGAGAACGGAGGGAGAAAGTGAAACCTTGCAAACAGAACTATCGGAACTCAGCCAAAAGATACGGGAAGAAGCCTTTTGTATTCGTATGTGCAGGCAGATTGAAAAGGATGCGGAAAAAATAGAGGAAAGACTGTATCAGGCGGAAGAAATCAGAGAGGAGGAAAAAGAGCATGAGCCAAGGCAGTCAAACAAGAAGAAACGAGATACAGTGCGGAACAACTTGTAAAGCATATTGGAACTAAGTATAATAAACTTAAAAAACAATATCCTACTATAAAGTTGGAGATGGATACTGGAGATGGATACTATGGGAAGAGCTAATTGCATTACAGATAAACAAGTTGTACAAAGGGTTCAGGTAGCTGTTAAACTTGAGCTGGAAAAGAATAAAGCTTTAGGTGTGCCGATTGTTGTGTATGATAGAGAAAGAAAAATAATTATTGTAAAAAATAGTGATGGTTCAGAAATTGAAGTGGCAAATCGACTTAGAAAAGGTCGGTACAGTGAAAGAGTAAAAGAGTTCAATAGTACAAGGAATTAAATATGCAAAAATATAGAAAGCAGGATATATGAAT